>Ga0315332_10000969_pt1 | contig 14570 bp, 13 predicted proteins | sample M110034915metaG_FD_203455 | JGI IMG/M metagenome (GOLD analysis project Ga0315332, IMG submission 203455) | Ammonia-oxidizing marine archaeal communities from Monterey Bay, California, United States - M1 100m 34915 | ecosystem: Environmental > Aquatic > Marine > Intertidal zone | place: USA...
CCAGAGGGCGATCGCTGTGCCCAAGAGCGCGGCGCGGCGCGACCCGGTCCCGGACGCGCTGCTTCAACAAACGCAGCTCGGGGAAGCCCCCCTCCTCAACACGATCAAAGATCGTCTCGCCGTTCAACCGAACGATGAAGGCGCCCGCTTGGCTCGCCGGGACCAGCGCGACCTCGGCTAGCTCCGCCTCGAAGGTGGTCAGCAGCTCCTGAGCCACCCATCCCGCCCTCAGCAACCAGCGGCACCCGACGCAATACTCGATCTCGACACGCGGTGAACGCAGCAGCGCTTGCTTCATGGGGACCCTCCGGCTCAGGCGCTAGCCGTCCTCCGACTCCGACTCGGCCCCCGACGCGATCATGACCTGAGCGAAACGCCGCAAGAAGCGCTTCTGGCGCTCCAGCTGTTCCGGAGCGAGCGGGTCGACATCGAAGAGCTCACGCAACAAGGGAGCCATCGCGAAATGACCGAGGATGACGTGGATCCAGGCCGCGACCGCCATCGGCTTTTCGTCCTCGCTCCAGACGGTATTTGGATTGCTGCGCATCGCTGCCAGCCCGGTCGAGACGATCGGCCCGAGCCAGCCGTGCACGATATGGGAGAGACTCGCCCCCCCCGTCAGGGACTCGTGCTGAATGAGCCGGGCGATATTCGGATGTGACGCCAGATGGTCCATGATTGCGTCGAGCATGCGATCGGTCCCAAGCGCGGCGGACGCTGCCGAGGGCGGCGGCGACGGCGAGGCACCCGCCTCGGGATTCCCAACGGCAATGATCGCGAAAAGCGGCTCGACGCCGCGGGCGAGCACGGCCTCATAGAGCGCCTGCTTGCCGTCGAAATGGTTATATAGGCTCGGCGCCGTGAGGTCAGCGCGCCGCGCGATATCCCGGACGGCCGTGCCCGCGAGGCCTCGCTCGGCAAAGAGCGCCTCGGCGACGTCGAGAATCCGCTCGCGGGTGGATTCGGGGTCCGGCGCGCTCGATTCGGTCACTCTGGTGTCGATCGCTTCGGCCATCCTGCCCCTCGTAAGGACCGCCAGCGGCCCTCGCAAGCCATCCTACAGCTCAAACGAACGTTCGTTTGGGTTAGTCTCTCCGGTCACGAGCCCGCCGTCAAATAGAGTCCGCGGCGCGCGCCCTAATCGACCGTCGTCCCGGCCCACACGGCGCGGTAGAGACCCACGGCCGCCAGCGCGCCGGCGATCGGCGCCGCAAAATAGATCCAGAGCCACTCCAGCTCACCGGAAACGACCGCGGGCCCCAGCGAACGCGCGGGGTTCATGGATGCGCCCGTCAAGGGCCCCCCGAAGAGCGCACAGAGTGCAACGGTCCCCCCGATCGTCAGACCCGCCGCGAAGGCCGTGAGCCGGTGACCGACCACGCACGCCAACACCACGAACATGAGCAGGATCGTGAGCAGAACCTCCATGGCGAACGCCGGGCCCACCGCGCCGATCGGCACCGTCGCCCCCAGCGTGGTCGACTCCGGATAGAGAAATCGCAGCGTCGCGCTCGCCGCGAGCGCGCCAAGGCATTGGCAAACGAGATAGGGCGGTACCTCGCGCGCCTCGAATTCGCGTGCGGCCCAAAAGCCCAGCGTGACCGCCGGGTTGAGATGGGCCCCCGACACGGGGCCGAACGCGATGATCATCATCATGACGATCGCGCCGAACGCGAGCGCGACCCCCACGTGGGTGACCGCGCCTCCGCTCAACTCATTTGCCACGACGGCGCCCGTCCCCGCCAGGACCAGCCCGAACGTGCCTAGCATCTCAGCCAACCAGCGCCGTCCACGTTTCTTCATCGGATCTCCCTCCCCACTCGACCGGATCTCCGACCCGGAACCCGCCTGGGGGCGCCACGCCGGCGAGGCGTGTCACGATATTCGATCCGCCTCGGGAGTGGCAGGATTCGGCGGCTGATTCGTCGCCGTCCAGCCGAAGGCCGCCTCGAAGCGCGCGCGCCGAGGCGTCTCTACGGCCGCCGGCGCGCGGCGAATGTACTCCTCGGCCCGCGCATGCGCCCTGCCTTCGAGCCCCGCAAGGTGCGAGACGAGCTCCTCGGTTCCGGGCCAGGACAGGATCGCATCCGGCCGGCGCGCAGGGAGCGCCGTCCAGACCACGGCGTCCAGGGCCTGCTGCGTCAGCCACTCGGCCATCACGGTCCGGGTCTGCGCACTCGCCTGGCCCGCGTCGGCCGTCACACCCTCGCAGGTCTGCAGGCCGACCCATTCGGCTCTTCGCGCCGGCGCGATCCCTTCACGTCGTGCCAGACCTTCGACCGCCCCCGCCAGCGTATCCACCTCGAGCGGAGCCCAATAGGTCTGGATCGCCACCGCCGCAGGATCGATGACGAGCGTCACGCGGCCGTCGAGCGCGACCCGCGAGAACTCGATCGGCAGTCGCGGCCCATCTTCTCGAAAGGGCTCGGCGAGGGGCAGAGAACGTGGGTCCCAGAGCAGAGACCCCCAGCCGATGCAACCGATCCGGAGTCTCGGAGCGCTCACACCAAACCGCCTAACCCTGTGCCGCGCGATCCGGCTCGGGCGGCGCGTCGTAGCCGTACGTAGCCGAGAGGTCGGTCGCCACGAACTCGTCGATCTGGGCGGCCTCGGTTTCGGAAAAATAATCTCGATAGCCGCCGACCTTCGCCCGGCGGACCTTGTACGAGTTGGGATCGCCCTTCTTACCCGGCTTCATCCGAGACCCCGCGAGCCAGAACACGCTCTTCTCCTCGAGCTTGCGCATGTTCTCGACGCTCGAGTACTCGACGGCGCCCTCGATCGCCTCTGCGTTGGCAGAAGCCCCGCTCATGAATTCCATCACGCGCGCAAGCACCTCGCCGGGATCCGCGCGCATGTCCTCGTAGCGGATGACCAGCAGCTGCTCGACGTGCTCGGCCTCCCGAGCCCACAGATTCAGATAGGCGACGATGCCGGGTAGACCCACTTGCTCGTCCATCACGAAATCGTAGGCGGGGACCATCGTGCCGTGGGGCGGATAGCCGTTGAGCTTCTTCTTCGCCGGTCGCATCCGGTGTTGCCACTGGAAATACTGGGAGACCGCGATGTCCTTGGGGTTGCGGACCAGCAAGACGACTTTTTTGCCGTAGAAGGCGGCCTTCGAGTCGAACTCGCCCGTGTAGTCCTTGATGTAGTTGTCGTGGGTAAAGAAGACCTTCGGGATCTCTGGATTGCGGCGGTGGTAATTTTCGAAGCCGAGTAGAACGCGCTCGGGAATCGAGTAGAGCAGCTGGTAGTAGCGCGAGATCATCACCCTCAGCCAGGTGCGTCCGCTCTTGCCGAAGGAGACGACGACGACGTCGGCTCGCGCGAGCCGGCGCGTCTCTTCTCGACCGCGCAACCATCGCTCGACGCGCACGCGCCGAGCGCCGGGCAGCCAAAAAAGCAGCGCCATGACCCCTTCTCGAATGGCCTTCTTGAGAATCGAATCCATGCTGGATCACCCCTGGGGCCGTCCCGCGGCCAGAGTCGCGGCAGGCTATCACAGCTCCAGCGCGACCTCTCGACCTCGAGGAGGCCGATTTCCCCCCGAGTCGGCCGGGTCGTACGAGGGGAGTGGCCACCAGGGTTCACCAGCGCGAAACTGCCGCCCGGAGAGGACCTTCGTTGAACCCGCCCACCACCCGGAACCGCCGCCCCCGTCGGAGCAAAACGCTCTCGCGTTACCTGATCTCCGAGATGGTGTTGCCCTCGCTCCTCGCGCTGGCCGCCTTCGGTCTGGTCGTCCTCCTGACGGACCTGCTTGGCTACGCGGACCTGATCGTGAACCGCGGTCTCGGCCCAGGCGAAGTCGCGCAGATCGCGGGCCTCCAGCTCGTCCCGACCCTCTCGCGGACCCTCCCCTTCGCCGTGCTCGTCGGCTCCCTGGTCGGACTCGGCCGCCTCTCGGCGGACCGGGAGCTGCTGGCCCTCGAGACCAGCGGTCTCTCCGCCCGTCAACTCGCGCGCCCCGGTCTGCTCTTCGCGCTCGCTGCGACCGTGCTCTCGGTCCTGCTCACGGTGGTCGTTGCGCCCGCCGCCCAGCGGAGCGTTCGAGACAAAATGATCGAGCTCTCCGAAGAGAAACCCGGGTTGGCGCTGCGGGCGGGCCTCGCCACCAGCCTCGGCGGTTGGCGCATCGAAGCCCGCCAGATCGAAGACGAAGGGGCCCGGCTCTCGGGCGTCCTCCTCTACATGCCGAGCCTCGACGAAACGGTCTTCTCCCGCCGCGGCATCGTCCACTCCGACGAGCGCGGCGAGCGGCGACTCGTCCTCGAGGACGGCCTCGTGCTCTCCAACAGCCCCCAGCGAGCCTCGCTGCTCCGCTTCGAGCGCATGGAAGCGCTCCTGCCAACGGTCATCGACGAGGGGGATCTGCCCGTCGACCCGATTGCGGCGCTGCCCTTCGACGAGCTCATCCGGGCCGCGCGCCGAACGGAGGATCCCTCGGCCGCGCGCTGGGCTCAGATCGAGGCCCACCGACGCCTCGCGCTCGGAGCGGCCGCGCTGCCCTTCGGACTCCTGGCGATCGGGCTGGCCCTCGGTCGCAGGGATCTCTCACGCTCCGGAGGCACGGTCATGGGGCTGGCCGGCGCAATCGCCTACTACGCCCTGGTCCAGCTCGCGGAGGGCCTGCTCCGCGACGAGAGCGCGCCCGTCGCGCTCGTCGTCTGGCTTCCGAACATGGTGCTCGTCGCCGTCGCCACCGCGCTCCTCTATCAGGCAGGACGGCAGGCATCCGAATCGGATCGCAGCGGCGGTCGCAGCCCGAGTCGATTACTCGAGAGCGCGGGGCTTCGCGGCGGGCTGCGAACCAAACGATACGCGCTGCCACGCTACGTGAGCGTTCAATTCGTACGCATGGTGGCAATCTGCATCGCGGGGCTGGTCTTCGCCTATCTCGTGATCGACGTCTTCGACAATCTCAAGTGGTTCAACAAATATGGTTCGACTGCCGACGAGATCGCGCGCTACTACGGCTCGCGGCTACCCGTCCTGATCGGACGCGTGATCCCGATGGCCCTGTTGATCGCGGTTGCGCTCACGATCAGCCTGCTCGGCGCGCACGGCGAACTGCTGGGGATGCGTGCCTGCGGAATCCCCGTCTTCCGGGTGCTCGCCCCGGTGTGGCTCCTCTGCGGGCTCGCCGTACCCGCCTACCATCTGCTCTCGAACGAGATCGTGCCGCGCGCGACCGCCGAGGCGAGCCGCGTCAAGCGCGAGGAGATCAAGGGACAGAACAGCGCGAACGGACTCCGGCGAGAGAAAGTCTGGTATCGCGTGGGACCTCGGATCTACGAGATGAAGCTGCTCGACCTGCTCTCGGGGCAGGCCGACGACGTCACCCTCTACGACCTGGACCCCGACGGTCTCCCCCTCAGACGTACGGACGCAACGCGCGCCATCAGCCTGCCCAGCGACAGGGGGCTCTGGCTGCTCGAGAACGCCCGAAGCATCGAGCTCACCCCGGACGGGCGCCTGGAACGACCCGTCGATGTCCCTCGACTCGCCGAGATCGGGGAGGAAACGCCGTCGGAGATCGAGACCGCCCACATGACCCCCCGCGACCTTCGTGCCGCCCTCGCCGAGCCCAATCTGGAGTCTCCGATCATCTCGGCCTATCAAACCGATCTGCAGATGAAGATCGCCGCCCCCCTCGCTTGCCTGCTCCTTCCGCTGATCGCGCTCTTCTTCGCTGCCACCGGCCCTCCGTTCCCACGACCCGTCCACACGCTGATCGCCTGCGCCATCATCGCGGTCAGCCACGCTCTCGCGACGAGCTTCTCCGGCTCACTGGGCTACGGCGGGACGATCGACCCCTTGCTCGCCGGCTGGGGACCTTCGATTTTATTCGGTGCGGTCGCAGCCGGAATGGGAATGCGTTTGCGGCGTAAGTTGAGCCGTTCCGGATAGACCTGCTGGCTTGGAGAGGACTGCGGTAGATTGAACGAACGCTCGCCGTCACACAGCAGAGCCGAGGACTGGATTGTCGGATCGAATGCCCAGAGACGAAACGTCGACACGTGACGGCGAAAAGGCCGATCTGCCCGTCATTTGGCTATTAATGGGAGACCGCGCCGGAGACAACTCCCAGGTGCTCGGCCTCGGCGAGGCCCTCAGTTGGCCGCTCGTCGAGAAGCATTTCACCTTCCAGCCCTGGGAAAAGATGGTGAACCTGCCCTGGGGCGCCCACCTGCTCGGCGTGGTCCGGGACCGCTCCACACCGCTCGAGGCGCCCTGGCCCGACCTGGTGATCTCGGCGGGCCGCAAGAACGAACCCATCGCCCGCTATGTCCGAGAGCAGGCCCGCAAGAGCTCGGGCAAGCGGGTTCGGCTGATCCACGTCGGACGCCCCTGGGCCGCGCCCCCGAACTGGGACCTCGTGATCACGACGCCCCAGTACCGCCTGCCAAACGCCGCCAATATCCTGCACAATGACACTCCGCTTCATCGGGTCACGCGCGACCGACTCGACGCGGCCGCGACCTCATGGGAAGAGCGAACGAGAGACCTCCCTCGGCCGTTCATCGCTGTGTTATGCGGAGGGAATTCAGGTCCCTACCCTTTCGATCAGGCATCGGGCAATCGACTGGCGACCTCTGCGGACGCGCTTGCTGCCGAGCTCGGTGGATCGCTCCTCGTGACGACGAGCAAGCGGACACTGGACGAGACGACCGAAGCGCTTTTCGGCGCGATTCGCTCCCCGTCCATCCGCTATCGCTGGCAGCCCGACGATCCGGACAACCCCTTCTTCGCCTTCCTGGGGCTGGCCGACCACGTGATCGTCACCGCCGACAGCGTCTCGATGATGGCGGAGGCCTGTGTCACGGAACGACCTGTCTACCTCTACGACACCGGGGAGGGAAGGACCTCCATGAAGGAGAATCCCTGGCTGGACGGAAAGGGCAGCCCCGATTCGGAAGGCCCGAAACGGGGCCGCAGTCGGTGGCATCTGAAAGCGCATATCTACCGGCTGACGATGCGCTTGGGGCCGCAACGCCTGACACGGGACATCCGAATCGTCCAGCAACTCTTGATCGACACGAAGCGCGCGGCCTGGCTGGGCGACGGTCATCCCGATCCCACGCCGGCCCCTCTCGAGGACATGCATCGCGCCGTGACTCGCGTGAAGGCACTCTTCGGCCAAACGCAGGCCTAGGCGGCCAGGGAGCAGCCGGGCCAGGCCTCAGGCGGCCAGCGACTGCACCCGGTCCAGCACCTCGAAGGCGTCGTGTCGGACGTGGTTCCGCGCCATCTCCGAGCGCAGGAAATCCTCCGTGACGATGCCCTTCTCGACGCATTCCCTGAGCAGGCCGAAGAAGAAAGCCTCCTGTCGGGGGTCCGGATGAGGCCGATAGTCGGGCACGAAGGCATAATCGCCGAAGAGACTGCGTCGAGCTCGGAGGAACCAGCGCAGCGGCGGAAAGAACTTGAACTTCTCTGCCGGAACATAATCGGCGGGCAGACCGGCCTTCCAGGGCTGGGTCTTGCGCTTCGTGTTATGGATCAGCTTCGTCTTCTCCGAGAGCCTGTCGAAATCGTTCCACTCGTGCTCGAAGAGGCCCAGCTGCTCGCGATCTTCTTTCTTGAGACCGATCCAGTCGCCATAATCGAGGGTCCGCTCGAAGAGCTGATCGAATTGCCGGCGAACGTCCCAATGGGTGAGCTTGCCGCAGTCCAATAGCATGACGCTGGTGGCCAGGATTCCCTCGAAGCGCTTCGCGCCCGACCGCGGCCGACAAACGATCGCCCTGCCCTGCATGTCGCGCGAGAGAAGCTCCATGACGTCGCCCGCCGCGAAGACGTCCGGATCTGTCACGACCGCGCGACCCTGGTACGCCATCAGTTCCGGCGGCATGAAGCGCAGCGGAGTGAAGGATTGGAGGTCGTCGTTGAGCCAGACGCGGCTCGCCCCGTCCCGCAGATACTCCCGCCCCTCGTAGGCTTCGAAAAAGGGGTAATCCTCGTGCCGGATCAGGTGCACATCGAAGGCGTCCGGGCTCGCGGAATTACGCTTCATTGAATACTGAGAAACGAGGGCACCGAGCATCTGACGATGATTCGTGTGAATGAAGACGTTGGGGCGATCGTTGCTGATCGCCGTCGGCGAGTTCGTCGCGCTCATCGTCTCACTCCCTCTCTCCATTCGGGGCCGTTCTGGCCCCAGGTCAATCGCGCAAGAATCTATCACAGGGCCCCACCAGACCCCCTGGATCGCGGTCAGACCGCCAGCAGAGCGCGGACGCGCTCGGCGGCCTCGTCGAGCCCGGGATCCTGATAGCGCGGTGGTGCGACCACCGGATCGCCCAGCCAACTCGCCAGGGATTCGCGCACCAGCAAACGGGCGATCGCCGAGAGGTCCCGCGAGTGGATCGGCCAACCGAGCGCCGCCAACGTGCGCGCGGCCACACCTCCTGCCGGGACGGGGTCCTCCCGCGGATCCAATCGCCTCAGCAGGCCGATCGAGGTCAGCGCCCCCTCGAGCGACCCGGACTCGCGTTCGAGCGAGAAGATCGACAGCGGACGTCCGAGGCTCGCAACCTCCACCATCATCGACAGGCTGTCCATCGTCACGACGAAATGGTCGGCCAGCGCGAGCAGACCCCGATAGGGGTTCTCCTGGGCCGTCGGCTCCGCATCGTAGAGGTAGAGCTGCTCGTTGGGGGTTTTCTCCTCGCGTAGGAAGGCGCTCACCTCGGCCGGCGTGCGTCGGCTCGAGACGATGAAGAGCGAACCCCGACGCTTTTCCACCGTCCTCCGGGTCGCTTCCAGAAGTTGCCTCGCCGTCGAGACGTCGAGACGGAGCCCACCGGTGGGGCCCCCGACAAAGAGCGCCGAGAGGGGGCGCGGCAGCAGAGTGAGTCGGCCGACCCAGGCCTTTTTCGTCTCGTCGAGCGCATCGCGATCGACGCCCATCAGGGGCAGGGCGTGCCGAACGACCGTGGGTGCGTCGGGCAGGACATAATGCGCCGCGACGACGATCAGGTCGAAGTCGCGTCGCCGGCCTCGGGGCTTGCCGATGACGACGATGCGCGTCCGGCCGCCCGAGGCCTGCTTCACGAAGAGCGCGACGCTCGCAAGACGCCGCCCCGCCGTCAGGATCAGGTCCGGCCACGGACCTTCGAGCGGGGCCGACCGCGTGCGATCGATATGGTCCAGTGAGGCGACCACCGGCGGTTTGGCGTCCTTCCAGGCTGCTTTGACGTAGATCGTCTTTTCGATCGAATCCCAACCAACGGCGTGGGCCAGGTTGCGCACCTGCGCGTTATCACCCCGTTTTTCGCCCAGCAGGAGCCAGACGCACGGCGGCGTGCTCAACGTATCCCCGGGTCGATCGGCCTCTCTCATACGAGGACGAAAATACCAGCTCCGCCCCGTGGAAGCGCCCTGCCGACAGAGCGTGCCCTATGCTCGCTCCCCCCCGCCGCACCCGACCGATCCCGATTGGCGCGAAACGAGGAGCCCCATGAGCGAAGCGATCCCCGAAATCCGGCTGGAAGAAGAAGTCGTGCTCTCGGAAGCCCGCCGCCGAGCCGGGCTCGAGGATTTCGGCGACGAGCTCTTTCTGGATCCCATGCGACGGCTCCTCGATGGCCTGGAGAACGAGGCCGGACTGCATGCTCTCGGACGCGTGACGATGTACGAGCGGATCGTCGGCAGTCTTGTGGGCCGCCTCTCTGCCCAGGACTATTTCGTCCGTCATCCGGAGATCGAAGACGAGGAGATCGTCGCGCCCACCGTGATCGTCGGCCTGGCGCGGACGGGGAGCACCATGATGCACCGGCTGCTCTCGGCGGACCCCGCGGTCTACGCGGTCCGCTGGTGGGAGTGCCGGGCCCCTTCGCCCTACCCCGGCTCGGACTGGCGGCGAGAAGACCCCCGCATCGCCGATGCCCACACGGAGGTCGCCGCGATCCTCGAGGCGGCGCCCGAATTGGCCACGATCCACCCCTGGGATCCGGAAGGACCGGACGAGGAGATCATGCTACTCGAGCACGCCTTCCTCTCCGGCGTACCCGATGCCTTCTGCAACGTGCCGAGCTATCGCCGTTTCGTCATGGAGAGCGACCTGCGCGATGGCTACGCCTACATGAAACGAATCCTCCAATTCCTGCAATGGCAGAAGAAGGAGGCGGGGCACCGCGCGGAACGATGGATCCTCAAGGCGCCCTTTCACGTCGCGCGGATTCCTCAGATCTTCGAGTTCTTTCCCGACGCGATGATCGTGCAGACCCATCGCGACCCGGTCGAAACCACCCCCTCGATCGCCAGCCTCTACGCCTCGACCTGGCGCACGACATCCGAGGAGGTCGATCCCCTCGTGGTCGGTGAGCAATGTCTGGAGCTCTGGTCCTGGGGGATTTCGAAATGCCTCTCCGACCGAGATGCGGGCTTCGATGACCGATTCATCGACGTGTTGTACGAGGACGCGCGCAAGGACGCCATGCGCCAAATCGAGTTCATCTACGATCGGCTCGAGCGCCCCCTCACGGACGCCGCCCGCGACTCCATGAAGCGATGGGGAGACGACAACCGGCGCGATAAACGCGCGCCTCATACCTACACGCTGGAAGAGTTCGGATATACGCGTGAGGGGATCTGCGAGGCCTTCGCCGACTATCGCGATCGGTTCATCCAGGGGCGCGCCGAGGTCGACTGACGCACGACCTTCACGCAGAAGGCGCGGCCGCGCGGGCCTCCAGCCGTGCGAGGATCGCGCGCGCGTCCGCGAAGGCGTCCCGCTTTCCCTCTCCATCGAAGTGGGCGAGCACGCCGTAGCCGACGGTCGGTGCGAAGAGCCCGCAGCCCACCGCCTTCGCGGATCGCCGCAAGAACGCCCGTCGATCGACGGGAACCTGCTCCCCCAGAAGGAGGCACGCGGCGGAGGCCAGGCCGTAACCCCATGCGTGCTGTCGATGCCCGTCTGCACGCTGCTCCGCCTCCCGATTTCCGAGATCGAGCAGGTCGTAGGCGAGCGCCAAAACCTCGGCGTCGGCGGAGGCCTCCCTCGACTGCGAACCGACCCACCTCGCCGGCTCGAGCGTCAGCGCGGCACGGAAACCAAAATGGTCCGACAGCGAGCGATCGATTGCGCGGATCCGCGCCGACTCGGCAAACAGGAGTCGCGCGTCAGAGGCGCGCCATTGGTCACCGGGAGCGGGCCGCACAAAGAGAAAATCGATCCGTTTATCTTCCGCGGTGCGATGGCGTTTGTAGTAGTTCGTACGCGAGAGCGTGGGGTGACGACTCCCCCCGCCGAGCTCGCTGGCGCCGGAAAGGCGACGAAAGATCTCGTACTCGAGTTCTCCCACTGAACAGTTGAAATCTCCGCCCACGACGACCGAGCCCTGTGTTTCGAAGAGATGGCCGACGACCTGAATCAGCTGAGCGAGCCGAACCGCGCTGTTAAGGCGCGGTCGCGAGCGGCGATAACGGGCGTGCAGGTGGGTGTTCACGATGGAAACGTCCCCGTGATCCCCCTCGATGCGAGTCTCCAGGAAGCCCTTTCCGCCGAGAAATTCGCCCCCCGCGAGACGCTCGGGGTCCCCTCGAAAGTGGAAGCGTTCGAAGCGGGTCTCACGGATGGGACGTCTCGACAGCGTCATGAGACCGCCGTGGCCGTCCGGTGACCGTACGACTTCGAAGCCCGCGGCCCGGCCCCCTTCCCGCAGGGTGTCACGCACCTCCGAAGTCCAGGCCTCCTGGATCATCAGGACATCGAGGTCGGACGCCGAGAGCCGCTCTACGATCAGACGCATCCGCGACGAAACGTCATCCCCGAATCCGAAGGCTTCGGGAAGACCCCACACGTTGAACGTACCCAGACGCAGGACCATGCCACCTCCATGGTCTCGAAGCACATGCGGCTCTTCTGCGATCCCGACCCAATCTTCGGACCGCCGCCCGAGCCGTGCTCGTCACCCTCTGAACGTGCAAAACAGGGACCGCCCGCGCGAGCCTCGAGGCCACGTACGAATCTCAGAGACACCACGGGCCTCTCGGGCGTGCCCTGCCTCCACCCTGCACTCCAGCGCCGGTACCTCCTCAGGGCGCGAAGGGAAGCCAGCGCCCCATTCAAGGCAGCACCGTTCCGCCGTGAAAGCCGCGTTCGCTCCGCTATCGTCGCGCTTCTCTCTCGCCTTGGGGCCCTTGTCGGCCCCTCCCCCGCGCTACCCGCGCCTGTCCGAGGATGCCGTGTCCAAGATCGATCTCACCCGCGAACTCGAAGCCGCCGTCGTCGCGGTCCGCGACGCCGCGACCGTCTGCCAGAGCGTCCAGAAGGACCTCGTCACCGCGGCCACGCTCGAAAAGAAGGACCGCAGCCCGGTCACGGTCGCCGACTTCGCCTCTCAGGCGCTCGTCTGCTCCGCCCTCGCCAAGAGCTCCGAGATCGGCGCCGTCGTCGGCGAGGAGGACGCAGCAGAGCTCCGCGAGTCCGGCGCCGAAGAGACCCGGGACAAGGTCGTCGAGCACGTCCGTGGCGTCCGCGGCGCGGAGGTCAGCCACGACCAGGCACTCGACTGGATCGATCTGGGGGGCGTGACGCCCGATGCATCGACGGATCGGTACTGGACGCTCGACCCCATCGATGGAACCAAGGGCTTTCTCCGAGGCGAGCAGTACGCGATCGCTCTCGCCCTACTCGAGCACGGACGCGTGGTGCTCGGCATCCTCGGCTGCCCCAACCTGCCAGGCCCCGATGGTCAAAGCGGTTGTCTGCTGACCGCGATCCGGGGGGAAGGCGCACAGATTCACAGCCTGTCCGGGACGAGTACGGCGGGCGCCCAGTCCATTCGCGTCAGCGAGATCACGGACACGAGCGCGGCGCGGTTCTGCGAGTCGGTGGAGTCGGGCCACAGCGACCAGGATCAGAGCGCTCAGATCGCGGAGGCCCTGGGCATTCACGAAGAGCCCGTCCGAGTCGATAGCCAGTGTAAGTACGCCATCGTCGGCCAGGGTCAGGCGCAGATCTACCTGCGTCTGCCTACCCGCAAGGACTACCGCGAGAAGATCTGGGACCACGCCGCCGGTCTGATCGTCGTCGAGGAGGCCGGCGGGCGGGTCACCGACGTACGTGGCCACGACCTCGATTTCGGCCACGGCCGCCAGCTCGAAAACAACGCGGGCGTGATCGCCACCAACGGCCCGATCCACGACCAGGTCCTCGCAGCGGTCTCGCGCTTCGTCGACGTCTCCTGAGCCCGAAACGAGAGCAGGCCAGGACCGCAGAGCGGCCAAGGCATCTCGGGGGTTAGCGGAACCCCGACAGGAAGAAGGAGCCGGCCCAGGTTAGCGGAACCCCGACAGGAAGAAGTAGCCGGCCCAGGGCAGCGCAACCGTATACAGCACGATCCCCGCCACGGCCCAGGGCAGCTGGTTGGCGGAGAAGGCTCCCGGCGACTCGAGCCCCGTGTATCCAACGGCGATGCGATTGCCGACGAAGCCAAGCGCCACGGCTGCCGACAACGGGATCATTCCGAGGAATAACAGAGGGGTCCATAGCTCCTGCTGGTAGAGAGGGGCCAGGCCGAGCGTGAGCAACCCCAGGATCGCGCCGGCCCCAATCATCCCGTGGCGAAGCATCCAGAGCGGGGCGAGCAGGAGGGCCCCGACGTTGATCCCTCGGCGAGGGTCGGCGACGGGAAGACCCGTCGAGCGAGCGCTGGCCTCTGCGAATTCCCGGCTTCGATGGGCCAGAACCACCCAATACAGGCCTAGCACGCTGAGAGTGATCGAATAAGCAGCGAGAGCGTAGATCAAATCAATTCCCGAAGCGGTGATCGTGAAGGCGAGCAGCGTAACACGCTGACCAGATCGCCGGCGTCGGGGCGATCCCCCCATCTGCGAACCCGGCATAAAGGACGCCGAGAAGGTAGGTTAGAGGGACCGATTCGAGCGAGCCCGCCCTGAGGAGACGAGTATATGACGGCTGACGACACTGGAAGAGACGGAGCCTGGACGACCGAGGCGATGCACGAGCTGGGGACGCGACATGCCACGCTCGAAGCGGAAGGGGACCTCGACGGAACGATGGCCACGTTGGTTGCCGTGCCCGTCTACGAGTTCTGGCCCGCGGGCAAACGCATGGTCGGCGCCGATGCCGTACGCCGCTACTACACCCACCTCATCGACGTCTTCATGCCCAGCCAGATCGGCTACGAAATGATCTCGGAGGCGGTGAGCGCGCAGGCGGTTTCCCAGGAGTTCGAGCTCGAACTCAAGAACGCGGAGGGGCCGGAACGGCATCGCGTGCTCGGTGTCCTCTACGCCGCACCCGACGAACCGGGCCTGATGGGCGGGGAACGCATCTGGGGATCGGAAACGCTGCTGCGAAAGATGGTCGGTCCCATCTGGGACGAACTCGAAAGCATCTCAGACTGAGCCCGACGCCCGACGAGACGATGGCCCGGCCCTGCAACCTCCAACCTTCAACCTTCAACCTTCAACCTTCAACCTTCAACCTTCAACCTCGGGAGACCTCGCATCAAACCGCCGCTTGGCGGGGCACCGATCGCGTCACCAACGCGTAGAGCAGCAACGGCAATTCGAGTACGACGCCCAAAAAAACC
>Ga0315332_10000971_pt1 | contig 14555 bp, 12 predicted proteins | sample M110034915metaG_FD_203455 | JGI IMG/M metagenome (GOLD analysis project Ga0315332, IMG submission 203455) | Ammonia-oxidizing marine archaeal communities from Monterey Bay, California, United States - M1 100m 34915 | ecosystem: Environmental > Aquatic > Marine > Intertidal zone | place: USA...
AAACTTGGGGGTAGATTAAAGGTCGGCGACGTCGTGTCAACAATGGTGATGATCGCCGAGGTTTGTGCTACATTTCCAGAGAGATCCGTCGCAGTGAAGGTAATGACATTGTCACCCATCAGCAGGGTTTCTGGTTTGTCATTTTCCAGTGTGGGGTTCGGATCGAAGACGTCGTCGGCGATGGCCTCGGCCAAAAAATCCAAGATGGCTTGGTTGGTGCCGATGAAGCCATTGGTCGTGTTGGCTTCGGTGGAAATGTTGCGTGGGGTTGTCACTGTAGGGGGAACATCTTCCCGCATCATGAGTCCGGTGTCAGCAAGAATAGCCTTTTCAAGCAAAGTCAATTCCTGAGGCGATCCACCGGTTACGGTCGCATGGCACATTAAGTGAGTGACGGGGGAGAATTGATAGTCACCGTTGGGAAAGTTCTCGCTGTCCAAATGGGAAACACTGGAGGCCAGCGAGAAAGTCGCAGGCGAATACAGCGGAACTCGATTCCCGTAGACAGCGGTGGCGGTGGGGCCATCGAAAAACAATCCAGCGTTGGGGCCCGCGCCACCGGTGCTGTGTGCGTTCCACTGAGTGACGTCCATTCGGTAAACAAAAGGTGAATTGGTATCGGTATTGATAAAGCGATTACCATTCAGATCCGAAACGAAGCGATCGTAGGGCGCCCATGTACCCGGTGTGATGATTCCGTTGCCTGAGTCATCTGAGCCGTTGCTACGTGTGTTGCTAGTGAATCCAAGCATGTGCACCAGTTCATGTTGGATAACTGCCTGAAGATCAATCTCCCCGACGCCATCAGCGTCATCGGGATCAGTGGCATAGGTGAAAGCATCACCGCTGCCAAAAAAGTAAACCTCAACATTGCCATCGATATCCGGGCCGTTGAGGTCTCCTTCACCGAGGATTTTCGAAGGTACGACACGATGTATAAAACCGCCGCCCGGAACGGCTGGTCCAACAGCGGACGAGGCCTCTGCGATGCTGGTGCCGTTGAACGGTTCAGCAGTGACATTCAGTGAAATGGTCGCATCGTGAAGAATTTCATTGCCCAAACGACTGGCAGCAGATTCCATTGCTGCCCGGTATTCAGCTCCCAAGATGGGGTCGTTGAAGCCGATGGAGTTGCCCCCTAGGAAATTCAATTCGAAGGAAACAGCTAGCAGTCTTCGGTCTTCAAGTTGCTCGGCTCTTAGGAAACGCTGGCGAGAGAGTCGTTCCCTACCCCGCGTTTTGCCATGGCGTTTCTGACGCTGTCGGTGGGAGCGATGGGTGAGATGGCGTCTTGGCATAGCTCAAATATTGTCAGTGACGATCTGCGTTGCACTTGGACAAGGTGCAAGCGTTGTGGGCCCTGTTGCAGTTGCGAGCTTCTGAATGTGGGCACACACAATCATGGTTTGGACGGATTCTAAGTGTACAATGTTCCATTGATCCGAGTTTTTTCACCGTAATTTTGTGGGGATCATGGAGAAAATTGTCCGCGGCTGCGTTAACAAATTGATCGCGACAGGGGAGCGTACTGTAGGGCTTGGCGCGGTAGGATAAGGGCTCGCGATGGGGTGGGTTTCGCTGCCGAGTAAGCTTGTTGCCGCAAACTGGTGGGCGTTCGTTTCCGGCTTCGTCGTTTGTGGCAACGGTAGCGGTTCCACCCGCTTGGGTAACAAGAGGGATGTTTTCGGTGACGGGGCGTGGTTCGGACACTGAGTTAGATGGATTGCTGGAAATGCGTAACTTCCAGCAAGCAGTTGGCAAAGTGACGAGCCATTTGGCAAACTGGGCCGTCCCGTCTTGTTTGGCTGCGCCTGATTTCGTGCCGCCCAAAAACCGAGCCACTTGGTAACCTTGTGCACATTAATCTGAAGTCCTTTTTCCTCAATCCTACGATTGGCTGGTGTTGAACATGCGACGTATTCAAGCGACTGTTTTTCTTCTTTGCGTTTTTCTTCTGTTTAATGAGTCGCAGGAGGTCTTTGCTGCTGAACCAGGGAAGCCAAACGTGGTTTTCATACTCGCTGATGATCTTGGGTATCGAGAACTCGGCAGTTATGGCCAGCAGTTGATTCGAACACCGAACCTTGATGCCTTGGCGAAACAGGGGATGCGTTTGACGCAACACTACAGCGGTAATGCAGTGTGTGCACCGTCGCGTTGTGTGTTGCTTACGGGCAAGCATCCCGGTCACGCATTTGTCAGAGCCAATAAGTCGACCCCGCCTGAAGGGCAGCAGGAAATTCCCGCTGATGAGATCACACTGGCAGAGTTGATGAGGCAGCAGGGATACGTCACTGGAGCTTTTGGAAAGTGGGGCCTTGGAGGTCCGGACTCAACTGGTGCTCCACTACGGCAGGGAGTTGATCGTTTTTTTGGTTACAACTGCCAGGCACATGCGCACAGCTATTACCCGTCCTATCTTTGGGATGATGATCAGCACGTCGTCCTTAATAACAACCCGCCGGTTCCCGGACATGCGTCTCTTGCCAAAGGTGCTGATAAGTCGAATCCTGCTAGCTATGATATTTTTAAGGGTCAGGACTACGCACCAGACCGGATCAACGCGGCGGCGATGGAGTTTGTGAGAGAGAACAAAGATCGACCCTTTTTTCTCTACTATCCCACTGTCATCCCACATGTCGCATTGCATGTGCCCGATGAGGATTTGAAACCGTATTGGGATCTTGGTTGGAAAGATCCGCCTTTCACGAGAGGTAAAGGTTACGGGTATACCCCACACTTCACCCCGCGTGCTGCTTACGCTGCGATGATCACCCGCTTGGATCGCTACGTAGGAAACTTGCTGGATCTTCTGGATGAGCTGAAGCTAAGCGACAACACTCTAGTGGTGTTCACAAGTGACAACGGTACAACGCACCTCGATTTGGAAGTCGATTACACATTCTTCAAGAGTGTTGGTGAATTGCGTGGCCTGAAGGGATCTCTTTACGAGGGCGGAGTGCGGGTGCCGACGATCGTACGGTGGCCCGGTCATGTAAAGCCCGGCACCGTAAGTGATCGGGTGAGTGGATTCGAAGATTGGCTGCCCACATTGATGGAAGCTGTCGGCGGTCGGGAGACTGTGTCCGATGAGGTCGATGGCATCTCAATGCTCGCGACTCTGGAAGGCAAGAAACAGGCAGAGCGTGAATATCTGTATCGTGAGTTTCCCAGTTATGGTGGTCAACAAACGATTCGGGTAGGCGATTGGAAAGCAGTTCGACAGAATATGAGTAAAGGCAATCTGAATATCGAACTCTACAATATTGCAGACGATATCAGTGAGAAAAATGATGTCGCCGAGGACAATCCCGCGGTTGTTGCCCAGTTAGAGAAAATGATGGGTGAGGTGCGTACGCCCTCGGAAATGTTCCCGCTCAAACCTTTGGATGGACGCAGGAAATAGACGTCGGAAGGAGACGCGGGAAACAGGGATATCGGTCCAGAGCAGGAAGAGCAATGAGATGGCGGTCGTGCCGTCAGGGTTGCTGGTTCTGCATTTGGGGCGTTTCTAAAGCAGGGTTTGCGGTTGCTCGTAAAGACTGCCCGTCTGTTCTTCTACGTCAAGCGGAACTAGCAGTTCGGACCTCTTGGCGAGAACTGCTTTCCGCGTCCGAAGTCGCTGCTGTGCGTCCGATCGTTCTGTTGCCAAAAGTTGATCGAAAGCTTGTCCCGACATCACACGCGACTCTGGTAGTAATATTTCGGGATCGTAGGTAATGCCTGGTTGTTGCTGGGCACGGACGTAACGGCTGAATCGTCTATCCCGTTTTCGCTTTCCTGCGATCTGGTTTGTCTGCTGTTCCGCTGTTTGTCGGGCCGTGTCTCGGACTGATTCCTTGCGGGGCTTGCCCATGGAATCATATTCATTATCACTGCGTGTCATCTTTTGCCATCGAGTTAGTTTGCGACCAAAAATGCTGGTCATGATGCTGTCGGTTTGGCGACGCATGTGGTTTGATACCGCCCGGCTTCGCTTGAAGTATGAGGTTGGGAACCAGCTGGAATCCCATACCGACTTGGCGGATTCTGCTAGAGCTCGCATGCTGCCTAATAACTCGTATAGTAATTTCATGCTGCTCGTGTTTTCCTGCATTTGGTCAAACGTGACCCCGTAGTTCATGGCACGATTAGCTAAATAGTTCAGCTTGGGCATCAGTGTTTCGACTCCTGACGTTCCCCAAGTCTTTGCATTGCGTGCAATGGCTTGCTCGTTATAGATGTCGTTTAGGATCGAATCGACGAGCTCGTTTCCAATTTTTTCCGTTTCAGAATCATCAAGCGGTCGGTCGATGTAGTTTTCGTTGTAGCGAGGGAAGGCCCGTTCACTGACAAGGCGGATGAATCGGTCTACTTTGTCTTCAAATTTTAACGCCAGAAATACGCCGTGCTTGTTTGCCGGGCTTTCGATGAAGTCACGGTCAATTGCATCAATGCCTTCAACTTTATAGTGGACTATGGAACCCTTGGTGGAATCGAGAGTGCGACGTAATTCAAGAGTGCCAAGTTGCCTGGTGCGGAAGAATCCCCAAGATGTATCTGTTTTGCCGGTATCGTGGCGATGGATCACTATCCATCGGTGCAAAGGATCATCGCGGGTAAGCTTTTTGACGAGTGCTGTTGCTTTTCGTACTAATGCTCGTTTTTTTGGCTGAAACAGAAATGTCCGTTTGGTGATTTTCAACTCATGCAGCGAACCCAATGAAATATCGGCAAAGTCGCGGACATCGGAGCTGTCACCACCAACGACCTGTTGGCTTTTGAATGTGAATTGATTCCAACGCGATACTTCTTCAAGAAATGCTTGCGATGATGTGAAGGTGCGTTGCCGTGTGGTTTCTTCCACTGGGATCAACGCTGTTGCAAGTCGTTCTGAATCACTCGTTTGTGAGTCACCAACAATGTAGAAGTTGATGTCGAAGTCAGCGGCCGCGTGCAGGAATTGTGTCTTGCACAATTGCGCGAAAGCTGAGGTGGTGCCGTCGGGGGTCGTGAAGTAATTGTTGGGAATGATGATGGTCATCCCACGCCATTGTTCAAGTAGAGACTCGCCATCCTTTAACTTTTTCGCAAGATCCAAGAAGCCATAGTAGGAAATGTCCCAGATGTCGATTCCGCTGCCAAAGTAATCAGCAAGTTGAGTCCACTTTTGAATTTCGTTTGAGGTGGTTCTCGCGTTTGCAATTAGCAGAAACCTTGCGTCGGCATCACGACGATAAATTTCTGACACGCGGATCTGGATTTTTCGAGAATCAACGATCCGATATTGTTCACTGCGTTCACTTGATTTGGGCCTTTGCAGGTGCAGGTCAACTACAAGTGAGAGCTTACTGTATGAATTGACATCAGTGCTTTCCCTGATGCCGACACGGGTACGCACCGTATGGGTGTCTCCGGGGCAGAATTGTCGAACGGGTTGCTGGAACGGCGTCTGGTGTAAGTCGTGTTCGTGGTCGGTGGGATCGAAGAAGACGAGCGGGGTGTGGTTCGAATCTTTATCGGTCGATTTGTCACTGGTTTGCTGATCACTGGTTTGCTGATCACTGGTGTAGATGCGAATTGCCGATTTGACGGCTCGAACAAGGTGCTTTTGATCGAAAGTTTCGTCACTCGTGTTTGTGATCGACCACGTCAGAATGGTCGATTCTCCTGGTGCGAGACTCGTTAATGAACGGACATTTGAAATTTCCACAGGGAATCGGACTTCGATGTCTTCGCCGTTTGGGAACTGCCGAAACGGTCGGGCAATTCCTCCCTCCATCCACGCCACTGGGCTGACCGGGTGCTTGAGCCTGAAAGGGCGGTTTCGTGGCTGTTCGACGATATAGTCACTCACTCGTAACGCAATTCCGTCTGTAGCGAAGGCGGTGGTTGCATCGGGTTGCAGTGGTTGCTGCAGCAGGAGTCCGCTTCCGTCGGAGTGCAACCAGCGATCTGTTTCTACCAGAATACGGATGGGGTAATTGTGAGGCAGCGGCATGCCACCGGAGTTTCGCACCTCAATTTGATCAATTGAAATCAGGCTGTCCGGTTCGATGACATTGGTTTCAGCTGCTACGTCAAAAGTGGTCAGTTCGAGATCGAAAGGTGACGGGTAGGTCGTGCGTTTGCCAGTCGCGTCGGTTACTAGGATTTGCAGTTTGCCGGCGGCTCCCTGGTGGCCATCTTGGGCGTGGTAAAGCGAAGGTAAACCACTGTGGCCTCGTGATCCATTGCGACCGCCAGAATTGAAGTGTCGGACGGAACGTGTTGCCGTTTCTCCGTCGTGGGTTGTGTAGTGTTGCGTTTCGGTCCATGAATGAGAGTTGCCTCCCTTGCCGCCTTTTCCACCGATGCCGGGATGGCCGGGTTGGCCGGCGTATCCGATGGATCCACCTGTAAGGTTTCCCTTGACCAGCATCAACAGGCCGAGTTCTTGTTCGCTAAGGCTGATTTGGACTTTTCCGCCGCTGCCACCATCAGATCCGTCGGTTGCATCGCCTGCATGTCCGCCGTTTCCGCCTGGCCCTCCATTGGTGCCACTGCGATAGCGCGTCGCATTTTTACCACGGGATCCTGTAGCACCAGGTTGTCCGTTGCCACCTCTCCCGCCATTGCCACCTTGGCCTCCTACAGCCTCGATGAATAGGTAGCCATCTGTTTTGATTGCAAGGTTTTGGATTTCCAAATCGCGTTCATGCTGATCCACTCGTACGGTACCCGAGACCTGCAGCAGGTGAGTTTTCGGTCCGCCTGCCTGATGAAGATGCAGGTCGATCGAACCCGCGTCATGCCCGCGTTCAGAAGGACCCGCGTTACCGCCTCGTTGACCGTGAGCGCCGGAACCGGGGGGCGGCAGGTGATGGTTGAGACCTGGCGTGCCATGCTGTCCCGCGGGGCCACTGATATCAATCAGGTGCAGAGTCTCGGTTTCGCCGTCTGATGAAAAGCATCCAGCATCGCTTGTGTGCCGCAATCGATTTTCCTCATTGAGAGAATGCTGGACTGTGAAGACACGATCCTCCACAAGAATTGAATTGGTTTTTCGAGCGCAGGCATCGTTGGCGACCCATCACACGCTTATCACTCAATCATTGCCGCGTCTCATTGGAAACAAGTGTAACGCTTTTCTACGGCGCATTCTGGGTTTATCGATGCCCTGAGAGGAATGCTCTCGACAATTCTTTCCACAACTGATCGCGACCTTTGGTAGGGCTGGCCGTTTGATGGCGGTCCGAGGTCCGCTTGGGCATTGGTCAGAAAGAGGCTTGTTACACCACCAGCAAGGTCAAGAGTCTGTGAATTTGGTTGTGATACTCTTGGCTGATGATCTGGTGACGTGCTTGCAGCAAGTGGGCATTGCTTGCGTACGCTTAAAAGGAGGGACTCGGCATGCCTGACAAGAATGGCTATCTTTAGGCAGTAGGTCGCTTGTTCGTTGACAAGTGTTGTTCGGGCAATCAATACGAGATGAAATGGAATGAGAGAGCACGAGATCGAATTGCGTGTTCGTTACGACGAGGTTGATGCAATGGGCTTGGTCCATCATTCCAATTACCTGCGGTACTTCGAAATTGGTAGAACGGAATTGCTCAGAGCGTCCGGAGGGTGTTACCGCGACATGGAGTCGGCCGGGCAATGGGTTGTCGTCGTGCATGTCGACTGCAGGTATCGAAAGCCCGCTCGATATGATGACGTGATTACAGTGCGAACCCGCATCGACAAGGTCACGGTTGGGAAAATCGTTCACGCTTACGAAATTACATGTAACGACGAAACACTCGTTACCGCTTTAGTCACCCTCGTTGTGATCGACCAGCACGGCAGCCTTCAACGCGTGCCTGAAGAATTGCTGGAACTGTACGGGTGAGAGCGTGTGCTCTCTTCTCAGCCTCGGCCGTTATAGATTCATGGCGAGGTAATGACGACGGAAGAATTGGATTTCGTCAAATGCAAGTGTTCAGCGTCGATCAAGCCGCCTTCGGTTCGCCACCGTCTGCGGGACGACTTTGGGAATCCTTGTTTGCATTTCTTGGCAAACGCGTTGTTTGATCATTTGAAGCGATCGTCGTTCTAGGATCGCTGGCGTGTCGACCGATGTTTTGCGGGAGCGTGCCAGAGGGCGCACCAGAGGGCGCACCCGTGTTTGACGAAGGCAACGGCCTTTGAGCGGCGATGCCAGGGGGAAGTGGGGCTTTGGTGAAGGACGGTGTGGGAGAGATGGAGGGAGTTCGCCCTTGATTGGCGTTTGCAGTCAGCTTGGGTGACGGCAGGGCGAAGGACGATTCGTCCATGTTCGCATTTCGCCGCTTGGGTTGCTGCACCGCTTCCATTTTGTCGAAGACATTTCCAATCAACTTGGGGTGGTAGCAAATGTAGCACCAGCCCAGACCGACGGCGGCCGATCCAAACAAGTCACTCAGAAAGTGAGATCCGCAGTACATCCTTTGCAGCATGGTGCCGATGCAGAACGCGAGGAACAGAGGGCGACCGCGAGGGACGACAATCCACAACCCAACAGTCAGTGCTGTGGCAGTGGCAAGGTAACCGCTGGGAAAGGCACGCATGCCCGCATCGTATTCTGCAATTCGGGATAAGGTCCAATCAAAAGACCAGATCCAAGCATGTTCGTTCGTTGCAAGGTCGAGTCTCAATGAATTGGGGCGTGGTCGAAGAACAAACATCTTGACGAGAGTTGCGACAGCACCACTCCCCAGAGCTAACGTGGCAAGCCGTGGCATCTTCCAGCGTTTTGTCGGAGCCATCATGAGAATGGCAACGAGGATCAAGAAAATACCACTCCCGTGAGCATAAATTAGTGAAAGGTCAAGCATCTTGCTGACTTCTTCTGGCAATGCATCAGCTTGGCACCAACGGGCGATTGGAATATCCAGAAGCGTTGCCATCGGTACCAGCAGCAGAGAAATGACAGATAGCCACAGCAGAGCTGCAAGGTGAAACTTCCTCGTCTCTTCGCGAGGTGGCCTGTTTCGGCGGTTACCGCGTAGCCGCGAGTAATGAGGTTCGCTCACTTGTCGGTCGCCGCGGTCCGTACGTACATCGCTCGGCATCCGAACCTCGTTTTGGGTCGAATTGCTGGTGTTCGTTTTTGTATCGGTTGACTTCGCTGAGCCGGACATAGCTCACAAACCAATCTGTTAGTAGTGCTAGCTGGTCACTGTTGTTGCCTGCTTCGGGGATCAGGTCAAAACAGTGCAATCCATCGCGAGTAACGCTTCGTCACTGTGCTGCTTTGGTACACGGCGCAGTTTCGATCTCTAATTTGTTCACGTCTGTCTGCGTCATCATTTCTGCCGCGCGACCATCTCCGCTCAAACTCTGCAGGCGTTTTGCCAAACAGTACATGTTGAACTGCACAGTATGTCGGTGACTAAAAACGGCCATCGATTGAGCTGATGTTGTTGGAGACTTTGGGAGGCTAGTAAATATTCCGTGTTGAGTGGAATAGTGGAATCGATGGAAAGTTGTTTGCCTGCATTGCGTGGCTGTTGCCTGTACTCTGCAGATACCGGGGGTGGAGCCGCCATCAGTCTGGACTGATGGCTCTTTGCCAGAATTCTCTTTCGCCTGCGAAACGTGCAGGGAACGGAAATGGCCAAAACAGCAGCCGTTTGCTGAAAATGTACGACCAGGGTCAGGTTGCTTTCGTTCTAACTTTTTCGCGGTCACTTTTTCGATCTTGTGCCGGTCTACCTCTGCGAGCTAAAAGCCACTCTGAAATTTTCTTTTTCCCACATGCCTCAGGTTTAGGAATGCGGTCACGCAAGCTATTCCAGACAATCATCCTGCTCATCGGCTGCACGATGGGCTCCGCATTGAGTTACGCGCAACGCCTTGAGGTGACGCTTCCGGATGACCCCGCGGCAGTCATTGCTGTGGTGGGGAACTCCAACGTTTTGCTGGGTGATCTGCTACCACAGGTTGATGCAAGGATTGCTGAAGTCGAGGAAAAGTCTGGCCAGAAAGTTCCAGCAGAACAACTGCGTTCAGCGAGGTTATCGCTCGTGCGAGGACTGTTGGGGAAAACTATCCAAGCGAAGATGATGCGTGAGTCATTTCTTCTGGAGCAGGTTGGCATTGAGAACGCGGATAAGCGGGAAGAGGCGGATGCAAAGCTTTCTGGACGGGCACGTCAAATGTTTCACGATGCTGAATTGCCAGAATTAAAGAAACAATACGGCACCCAGGATCTTCGAGAATTGGATAGCATGCTGCGAAAAAAAGGCAGCTCGCTGCTGGCGAGGCAACGGGACTTCATTGATCAGATGCTCGGACACCTTTACTTGCGTGGCAATGTAAATCGTAAGCCAGAGGTTTCGTTGTCAGAGATCATCACGGAATACGAGGCGGAGAAAGAACTTTATTTCAGGGCTGAGCGGGCTCGCTGGGAGCAGCTAACCGTACTGAACAGCCAATTTCCCAATGAACAGGCAGCGCGTGCAGCAATTCAGGAAATGGGGCGCGAAGCGGTGTTTGGCGGTAGCATGCAAGCAGTCGCCCGAGCCCGGAGCCAAGAAGTATTTGCAAGCAAAGGTGGTGTTCATGACTGGACTTCCCGTGGGTCACTCGCCTCCGAGCCACTTGATACTCAGATTTTCACTCTGCCGTTAAATAAAATCAGTGGTGTGATTCAGGATAAACTTGGATTTCACATCATTCGCGTATTGGAGCGTGAGGCTGCCGGGTACACGCCCCGCAGCGAATTGCAGGACGAACTCCGGAGCAAGATTCGCGAACGTAAGATTGAAGATTCGCAGCGGGTCGCCCTTGATCGAATGCGGGCAAAAATTCCCGTCTGGACGTTGTTTCCGGATGACATTCCTGGTTCGAAGCCATTGCCGGTTAGCATTGCTCGACGAAACACCTCAGCGAATCGATAATGGACGGAAGTGATTCACGGCCACAAGCGAACCATCAAGGGGGCTCTATCCCTGCTGGCGGTCGCATGCTCTGTCTGTTGCTTATTGTTTCTCTGATTCTGGCGAGTTTGTCTGGCGTCGGTTGTCGACAGTTTCGCTATCGTTTCCGGAACGCTCCGCCCGAGCAATTTGTTCCCAATCCTCTCGATCTGCCTGCCGCGCCTGATGCCTTTGTGTGGTCACAGGTCATTGACGCCGTGGATGACTATTTTCGCATCATTCGAGAAACTCCTGTTCAAAACGCAGATGGGTTCATTCTCGATGGCCGCGTCGAGACAGCTTATTCGATTGGTGCATCGTGTTTTGAGCCATGGCGGAAAGACAGTACGCCTGGTTTTGAGCGTTGGCAAGGAACATTGCAGTCGATTCGCAGGAGGGCCATTGTGATTGTGAGGCCCCGAGGTCCTGGATACACCGTCGAGGTCGTGGTTCAAAAAGATCTCGAAGATGTGGGGCGTGGTGTATCCTCCGCGCAGTCATCTGTCGGAATCCGTCACGATTCCAGCATTGAGAGACGCGGTCGACTGGTAGAAGGCACTCCCGAAACTCTGGGGTGGATACCTTTGGGCAGGGACTCTTCGTTAGAACAGGTAATCTTGAGCGACATTTTCGGTCGTATCACTCAGAAGGACGCTGAAGGATTGCTTCATCACTGAATGGGCATTGAAAATTCGTAGGTGGGTAGTCGAAACCGCACAATCCGTACGCATTGCCTGCCTTCGTGCTGTTGAGACTATAGACTTTTTTGGGAGCTAAATTTTAGCGTGTGGGTCGCCGATACCAACGCTGCCGGGGAAACGAATCAACTCGTCCCTACGGCTTAAACTGATTGCTCCGCCAGCCAAATGGATGCAGATGATCGGCTTATCGCCTCGCAAGATTGACTTTTCGACACTTTGTGTCACTGTCGAAAAAAGACTCTGTGAACTTGGGCATCTCGTGCCCCACCAATTCCCGATGACGCAGCGGGAAGTGATTCGATCTGGAGAAACTGTCGGTGTTTACTTTTGTGTCCATGGCCCCAGAAGCGTGAAACTGACCGCTATCTGTGACTTCTCTAAAAATACCGTGATCTTCTACGGGAGTGATGGGATTCGCCGTGAAAGCTTGCATGTTGCGGTAAAGGAACCCACTGCCGTCTCCGCTTGATGGTAAAAATACCGATCGAACTTGACTCTAACGGATGGCAAACCTTAAAGGGCAAAGCATGAAGTGCTATGTCCCTCTAATGACTTTGCTCATCTGCAGCATTCTGGCATTTACCAGTGGTTGTCGAATGACAGCGCCAATCCATGCGTGGGCACCCCCGCAACTGGGTTCGGCTGTCGGCAAGCAGGTCGCTTTGTCAGGTGTTCAGGGACCAAGGGAGCTGGCTGGGCCTTTGCAGCGGCAGTTGCTGAGTCAGATCCCGAAGGATCCTGGCCGACAACTGACCATGGTCAGTTTGGAACAATTGGTGGCCTATGAGTCACGCGATATGGCGGGATCTGATACCAAAATTCAGCTTGTTTCCGCCCTTGAGGAAACACCCAATGATCTGGCCGTCGCCAGTGTTGCGCGACATCAAGGTATCGATTATGTACTCCGTGGTGAAGTAATTCAGAAGCGGCATGCCTTGCAGCAAAGTCAGGCCGATCCGGGGACGCTCAACGTTTCATGGCGGTTGACCGGACTTGACGCTGAGTACCCAGGCGGCGGAAACCCGATCGTACTTGATGTCAAAACCGCACGGGAACTTTATCCTGATCTAGCATATGTTTCAGACCTCAACGAGGTTTTGACGCAGGCAATGGTAAGAGAAACCTATCGGCTGATAACGCCATCGGTGGATCGCTACCAGATCAAGTTGGAGATTCCGTATCTGTTGCCCGGAAGTGCCAAAACCAGAAGAGGAAATCGAGCTGCCCGCGAGGGGCGGTGGGGTGAGGCCGAGAAGCTGTGGTCCGAAGTTCAGGAACGCCACCCAACCCAGCTTGCTGCCCTGCACAACTTGGCTCTCGCAGCTGCCGCAGGACAGGACTTTTCCCGAGCTAAAAAGTTGGCTCGAAAGGCCATTCGCTATAACCCCAGTCAATTGCACAAACAGACCTTGGTGTGGATCGAATTGAAACAGCGGGCCTACCATCAGGCCTTTCTCCTCCCAGATCCACCGGAAGGCTGGTTCTTGACCGACGCGCCGAGCGATTCAGGATCATCAGAAACAGTGGCGTCTGAAGAAACAGTGACATCTGACGTCGTTTCTGCCGAGTGGGTAAGCGATCAGTGATTCCTTGGTGACACAGCGGTGGTCACCAAGAGCAAGTCTCACCGAGCTCGTATCATCAGGAAAGCTGCTTTCGTCACACAGCGGTGACCTCCTGCATTTCCGTTCATGGGGCGGGTTCTAACATCGCCCACAAACGGGGATCGCTGATGTTCTCTGCAATCAAGTGGGCTCCTTCGAAATTCTGGTCTTGAGTGTGAATGCTGGGGATTGCCACGGTGCAGGCTCCGGCCGCAATCGCGGCAGTGCATCCGTTGCCACTATCTTCAAGAACAAGCATCTGTTTGGGCGAAAGGTCGAGTTTCGTTGCAGCACGCAAGTACATCTCAGGGTGCGGCTTGCCATGCTTCACATCATCTCCCGTTAGAATGAAGGCGAGGTCCTGCTTCCACCCGATGGGCTCAAACAGGATGTCAACGAATTTGCGACGACTGCTTGTTGCCAAGCCAAACGGTATTTGCCGCGTTTTTAAATGATCAATCCACTCAGGGACCCCTTCGATAGGGGATACTCCTTCGGCAAGCTTGTCTGCGAATAGTTCATCTGATTCCGCTAGTAGGCTTTCAGGGCTATCCTCAAGCGAATGAAAGTCAACCATCTGCTGCAACGCGGCTACTCCCACACGTCCCATCATCCGTGATTGCAGTGCTTTGCTGTATCGGAACCCTCTGCGTTGCAGCACAGTGTCGCCAACTTCCCAGTACAATCCTTCGGTGTCGAACAGAAGTCCGTCCATGTCCAGTGCGACACCACAGATTTTGGGTGATGATGAACTGTCCGGGAAAGATTGGGTTTGAGAGTCTGTCGTGTGTCGAGGGTTTGTTGGGGGATTGGGAACAGAACTGTCGGATGATTGGGAATTGGGGTGATTCATGAATGGTTTGCTATCTGGTTTCACAATCGAAGGCGGAAGCACTGTGGGTCGGTCATTTTTTAATGCGACGACCGATGGGATGATTCAGGAAGATGCCGGACATTGGTCCATCGAGCCATACATTCCATTGAAGACCGACATGCTTGTCGATTATCTGGTTCACCGAAGTGAATTATCGGAAAGCTTGCGTGCGGAGTTTCGGCAACGCTGCGGCGTGATCGATAGGTTACACCATGAACGCACCGGAGCGTATCACCGCCAGTTCACATCACTTTATGCATCGGTAGACCCAGACAGCGACTGCAAGCCTCTGCTATCGAATTCAGGAGGTGATTCAAACGATGCCTTGCAGGATCCCCCGCCGGTGGCAACGGAGGACAAAAAGTTGTCAACGCATTCGGCGACTTCGGAATCTTTCCAGCAAAATTTCGCAACGGGTGAAACGGGCAGTTGCGACTCTGCCCTTGCGGAATCGGGGGCCGAGAAAGCCGCATCCAGC
>Ga0315332_10000977_pt1 | contig 14538 bp, 8 predicted proteins | sample M110034915metaG_FD_203455 | JGI IMG/M metagenome (GOLD analysis project Ga0315332, IMG submission 203455) | Ammonia-oxidizing marine archaeal communities from Monterey Bay, California, United States - M1 100m 34915 | ecosystem: Environmental > Aquatic > Marine > Intertidal zone | place: USA...
GGAAGGCCATACTGGTTCTCATCTTCTACCCGAACCATATCAGGGTCTTGGTGCTAGAGCCGTTGTGTCTCTGGCCTCAAGACTGATGGTCGCGATGTACCCGCCGGGAAAACCCTCGTTTAAACTCGATGTACCGGCGGAAGTTCGCATCAAGACCGGGACGATGGATGTCGACACAAATGTCGAACAGGGTCTGATCCTGTCTGAGCAGCTGATCCAATCAGAGATCGAGCGCAAGGAATGGCGCCCCGTCACCAATCTTATCCTTCAGTATCTAATCGTTACCGGCAATGCGCTGGAGATGATGCAGCCTGACAATACGATCAGGGTGTTTCGCTTAGATCAGTACGTCGTCAGTCGCGACATGCAGGGACGTGTACGAGAGATCATCACGTCTGAGTGGCTGTCACCGGAGAGTTTACCCGACGACATCAAAGGGATGGTGACGGCGGAAGACTATAGTGCAGATCGAGTCCAAGTGCTTACGCACAGTCGCAAGACAACTGACGGTCGCTGGTATGTTTGTCAGGAAGTAAATGAACAAAAAGTACCAAACAGCGAAGGCTATTACGACTTTTCGCCATACAATGCGCTGACGTGGACTAGCGTAATCGGTGAGGATTACGGGCGAGGTAAAGTTGAAGAGCATCTCCCCGATTTCAAAGGTGTCGATGCACTGAGCAAATCGATGCTCGATGGTGCAGCGATGGCCTCGCGAAACGTCACGATGATCCGACCGAATGCAGCTGGTGGACTTAACCTAAGACGGCGATTAGCACGAGCAGATAACGGCGAGATCATCGTCGGTAATCCCGAAGACATCGCGATGGTGCAATTCCAGAACCAAGCCGGTCTACAGCTGACCGCTGCCGAATTAGATCGTCAGTCCCGCGAGGTCGGTCAGGCTTTCCTATTGGGAAGTGCGACTGTTAGAGACTCGGAGAGAACGACCGCATACGAAGTCCAAAGGGCTCAGGAGGAATTGGAGGGAAGCCTCGGGGGCGTCTTTTCCCAGCTGAACCAGACGATGCAGCTAAAACGTCTGACGCGCCTCATTGGTCAGATGAAAGAGCTAGAGATGCTACCAGACTGGCCGGAAGGCATGATTGAGCCGACGATCCTGACAGGTCTCGAAGCGCTGGGCCGAGAGGCAGATGTCGGTCGAGTTCAGTCGGCACTTCAGTTCTTGCAAGGGATGCCACCGGACGTTCTCGCATACGTGAAATGGAACGAACTCCTTGGAAAAGCATTCTATGGGCTAAACTTGCCGGATGCCGTCCGGTCAGACCAAGAGATGCAGGAGATGCAACAACAGCAAGCCATGATGGCAGCTGGTCAAGACGCTATGTCCGCTGGTGGACAGGCACTCGCGCAACAAGCTGCCGGTCAAATGGCAGCGAGCGCACAACAACAGCAACCACAAGAAGGTGACTATTGATGAGCGAGCTAATTGCAGACACGGCTCAAGACCCCATTCCCGGTTCTGACGAATACAACGCACAGATGGCAGATAAGTTTAACAACCCAGTTCCGCCAGATAATGACGTGCAGGAACAAGCGCCAATCCCCACGATGCCAGAGAGTGGTCAGGAGAAATTCTATAATGCCGAGACCGGCGCTTACGACTGGGAAAGTCACGCCAAAGAACTTCAGTTTAATCTGTCGGGACGCCAGAAACCGGAAGAAACAGCTGATGACAATGAAATCGAGAAACTGGAGATCAAGAAGCAAACGGCAGACGACGACGCCGCACTTGATATCATATCTCAAGCGGGCCTTAACCCAGAGGCGCTAGAGGAAAAACTCCGGAACAACGAAGACCTGTCTGACGACGACTATCTGGCACTCAAGAAAGTTGGTATACCAGAAGAAATGTCGCGCCGGTACGTGGAGAACCTTCAGTACCGAATTCAAGGCGAGCGACGTGACGCCTTTAACTATGTTGGCGGCGAGGAACAGTGGACAAAAATGTCTAACTGGGCCGCTGAAAATATGCAGCCGACAGAAGTCGAAGGCATCAACCGTATGCTTAACGGCTCTGACTGGCGTCTCGCTATGGATGCAATCAAATCCAGAATGGGACCATCGGCCTCTCAGACCGAACCTAAATTTATCCAAGGTGATCAAGTGGTCACTAACGCTGCTATTGGTTATCGCTCGAAGGGCGAGATGAAGGCCGATATGTCGAGCCCTCAGTATTCGACTGATGCAGCATTCCGGCAAACCGTTATGCAAAAGATGCAAAACGCTACATGGGACTTGGACACCGTTAACAATTTTGAATGATGTGCAGCCTCTCCCTCTGCACTCACTGGCGGAAGTAGCACTGCGAGCTGCTTCCGCCCCCTTTTTATGGGGGACTTCTGCCCAAACCAAAAGTGTGACCCGGCTACGGCTGACAATCGGACGATGCGGCGAACGGCAATCAAACCTTAACTTTTATCTGGAGAAAAACTAATGGCAACAGGTGACGCCAGTAGTCCAGTTCGTTTTGGTAAAGGAGCATCGTCTCCGGTCGACAATCGTGAACTTTGGCTTTCCGTCTTTGGTGGCGAAGTTCTGACCGCGTTCGATTCCTCTACCGTAACTCTGGACAAACACTTCGTAAAATCCGTAGCGGGTGGCGCGAAGTCCTTCCGTTTTCCGAAAACTTGGAAAGCAGCGGCTGAGTATCATACGCCCGGCACTGAACTGCTAGGAAATGACCTCAGTACCAGCGAGCAAGTGGTGACAGTTGATGACATCTTAGTCAGTCACTACGCAATCGCTGATCTCGACCGCATTCTCAGCCACTGGGACATGCGCTCGATCATCGCAAAAGAAATGGGTCGCGCACTTGCGAAAGTGTTCGATCAAAACGTCTTCCGGCAAATCGTTTTGTCGGCAGCGCAAGCGGCTGCATCACCGTTCCCCGGTGGTACAACCGTCACCGATACGGACCTCGCGGCTTCGTCCGGTGTCTATAGTGGTGTGGCCTACATCGAGGCAATCCGCACGGCTAACATTGCGTTGTTCAACAAAGACATCCCCGATGACACGCCCCGATATGCGGCTGTCAGCGTCGAAGTATTTGACGCCATCAAATACAGCAAGGATTCCACCAACAACTATCTCGTTCTAAATAGAGATTTTGGACATGGTGGTGCTGGTGGTATTGATGGCCGTGCCGAGACGATGAACATCGACGGTGTAACCGTTGTTAAATCTCGCCACATACCGACCGCAAATGACTCGTCAAACACGGCTGTCTTCTCGAAATATCGCGCCAACTTCTCGAACACCGCAATGGTAATGTGGTGCCCTATGGCTGTCGCGACCGTCAAAATGATGGACATCTCGATGGAGACCGAACGGGACGTGCGCCGACTTGAAGATTTTCTCGTCAGTAAGATGTTTGTTGGGTCCGGAATTCTCCGCCCCGAAATGGCTTACGTCGCGAAGTCTGCCTAACCGTGAGACTGGGGGGTGCTTGATTGCACCCTCCGGTACTCCTAATTTTGTGAGGAACCCATGGGTCTATCGAAACTTGAGGCCGTCAATATTATCCTCGATTCCATCGGGGAGACTCCCGTCTCCAGTCTTCAATCTGGCCTACCTGATGCCGAAGCTGCCGAGACAAAACTAAATGAAATCCACAAAACTGTTTTGTCAAAAGGCTGGCATCAGAATACGGAGAAAAACTTAAAACTAATCCCAGACACTGACAGTCATGTCTTGGTGCCAGCTACTTACCTTCGGGTTGATACAACACGATCCTCGAAGGCCACAAACGTCAGCGTTCGAAAACTAAACAATCAGGCTATGCTCTATGATGTAATCAATCAGAGCTATGAGTTCACAACTGACCTCTATTGCGATGTCATTTTGTTACTAGATTTCGAAGACCTTACGTTAGAACTTTCCAATTATATCGCATACCGATCAGCTAGAAAATTCCAAGAAGCGCAAATGCAGTCAGTGGCTCTAGACAACTTTACAGTCCGAGCTGAGATGGAAGCGTATGCCGCTCTTATGGACAGCGAATGCGAGAATGAAGACAGCAATATACTGCTCGACAACGCCCACTGCTTTTATGCGACCTACCGGAATCATGTCTTGGCTGGTCGATGACGCTTCTCGAACAATCGATCAAGACGCTCTATCAGGGCGTATCTCGACAGCCTGACGCTGTTCGATTGCCGGGACAGGTTCAAGAAGCTACTAACGTACTAATGTCAGTTGTTACTGGTGGATTCGAAAGTCGACCAGCAACCAGACACATTGCACAAAACACGTTTATCACAGGCGCATCAGACAAACCTTTTATCTATAGTTACGCCAGAGATGCCGCTGAAAAGTACATTATTTGCGTGAAGGGAGGTGATCTAAAAGTCTACGACTTGGACGGTGTCGAGAAAACCGTCACATTTCCAGATGGCAAAACGTATCTTACAGCATCAGACCCCGCCGCAAGTTTTTCAGCTGTCACCATCGCTGACCGAACGGTCATCGCTAACAACACCATCACGGTGACAATGGCAAACTCAACGTATGTTGAGAACCCCTTCCAAGCGCTGATCTACTGCAAGACAACAAATAACGATACAAGCTACGCAATTCAAATTAACGGTAGCAACGTTTGGACATACAGCGGCAGCGCATTGTCAGCGACGGGTATAGCATCAAACATCGTCAGTAACATTAGTTTACCCACCGGCTTTACGATTACTCGCGATGACACAACGCTGATCATCGAAAACGCAACGACATTTACAATAGGACACACCGGCACAGACGACACCTATGGTCCTATCACAATGCGTCAAAACGTGGCGAAAAGAACGCACCTACCTCCGGTCGCGCCTGACGGATATCTCGTTCGTGTTGGAGCGACAATAGACGGAAACGAGTTGGGCTATTGGGCTAAATTTAGCAACGCTGATGGTGGTTGGGTTGAGTCCGCTGATCCATACGCCAAAAATGACTATACGGACACGACGATGCCGCATTGGCTAGATCGTCAAGCGGACGGGACATTTATTTTCAAAAAAGGTACTTATGCCGGTCGGCTGGCTGGTGATGTTGACACCGCTCCACCACCTGATTTCGTAGACAACCAAATTGAATCGGTGGTGTTCCATCGGAATCGATTAGGGGTCGTCGCGGGCGAGACCGTTTTCTTTTCGCAGAGCGGTAAGTACTTCACGTTCTGGCCGGACTTTTCGACACAGTCGCTCGACAGTGACGGATTTGGTTTAACGGCCAGTGCCGCTGAAGTGAACCTATTGAAACATGCCCACCCGTTTCGGAAAGCTCTCTTCCTGACAAGCGATAAGAATCAATTTGAAGTGTCCGGCGACACAACCCTGATTGCCGAAAATGCAACAGTCGATCTAACAACGACCTATCTGACAGAAGTCCTCTGCCGACCATTCAATCTGGGAAACACGTTGTATTTCGCAGCTAAGTCCGGACGGGACGCGCTGATCTACGAGTATAAATATGACGACGAGACACTGTCGAATACCGCCAGCGACATCACGCTACATGCGTTAGGCTACGTGCCAGCACCCGTCATTCGAATGTCCGGTGATCCAACGAACGACCTTTTGTTTCTATTGTCGTCCACAGACACGTCTCGAATCTACTGTTATAAGATGTACATCGAGGCCGAGAAGAAAGCTCAGTCGGCGTGGCATTGTTGGGATTACGGCGGCACCGACACGCACATACATTGGATGCATGTCATCGAGGGCGTGTTGTATCTGATGGTGACGAGAGGAACTCAAACGTTCCTTGAGAAATCAGAGCTACGGTATGAGCTGTCGGCTGACAAACACCCGTATCAAATCTGCCTAGATCAGCAAGTCGCGCTGACCGGCGTTTTTGACAGTGCGTCTGATACGACTACATGGACCACTCCATATCTCCATAGATCGACAGCGGCTGTTGTTTTATCGACAGACTTCCCAGCCGGACAAGTTGGCGAACGACTGACGGTGACCTACCCCACGACGACGACCATTCGCGCCAGTGGGAACCTATCTGGTGGTGTAGCAATCGTTGGTCATCCCTTCACGCAAACAGTACAGCTCAGTAAACTGTTCGTGCGCGAAGCATCAAACACACAACGAACGATCACATCAGGCCGCTTCCAACTGAAGCGCATTCAAGTGAACTTTCAACACACCGGGTTCTTCAATGTGAAGATCACACCCGCCTTTCGAGACGAACAAATCTTTACGTTCAATGGTCGTTTAATTGGTTCGGCGGACAACGTCATCGGTGCAGCTGCTATCAGCGACCACGGTTCGTTCAGCATTCCGATTCAAACTGAAGCTGCAACAGCTACAATTAAAATTGAAAATCCAACGGAGAAACCAATGACAATCACGAGTATCGACTACTCTGGTTTCTTCAACGAGATAACGAGGGCTGAATGATTATAAAAGCCAATCCCAAAAACCCTCGGCACGTCAACGACATCAAACGTGGCGCTGCCCACTTTGCCGAACACATAGGACGACCAGATATCATGCCTGATGTTCGGTCGGAGGAAGGTCGAAACAACTTAGAAGCCGCTGTCGATGGTATGATCAACTTGCCAAGTGTAACCATCTTTCTGGCATATCAAGATGATGAATGCGTTGGCGGAACTGGTGTCCTCATCACGCCATACATTTTCGACTACACACGCACGGCAGCTGATGAGCTTTTCTGGTGGGCTGATGCGTCAGCGCATCCGCGTGTTGGCTTAAAGTTGCTGCGTACCCTGCATAAGTTTATCAAAAATCAAAAATGTGATCTGTGTGTTTTCCACCGGATGACCAACAGTCCAAAGCCACTCCAGAAAATATATGAACGTATGGGCCTAAGCCATCTACAGACATCATTTGCCGGGGAGGTCTCATAATGGCCGGTACTGCAACAATGATGGCTATCTCTATTGGCGTCTCAGCCGCGATGGGCGGTATGCAAATGATGATGGCCCAGCGGCAAGCTGAACAACAAGCTAAAATCGCCGCTGAACAAGCGCGAGCCGAATATGCAGCTGCGGAGGCAAAGGCACAGGCTGAGTTTGCCGAAGCGAATCGTCAGATTGCAGAAAGCCAAGAAAAAGAAATTGAAGACAAGGCCGATCTGATTCGAGAGGCAAACGAGGAGTTAGGAACACTACGTGCAGGAGAAACAGCGTTGAGTGAGGGTTCACTAGGAAATCTGTTCTTCGAAAACCAGTACCAGAATTCCGCTGATCTTGTTCGAATCACAGAAAATGTGGACAAGCAGATCGACGCTCAACGCGCCGGAAAGGCAGCGGCATCGCAGGGCTATACGAACGCTGTGACTATCGCGAAAAACAACGCACAGAACACAATGGTTCGTGCAAACGCGGCGTCAAATAGTGCGACACTAAGCGCTATTGGTTCAACCCTACAAGTCGCGGCCAGCGCAAATAAGGATCGCATGATGATAAACGCGATGAAGAAGTAGAGCATGGCAGAGTTTTCAAGAAACCGAACAAATTTAACAGCGGGCATCAACTCTAGTCCTCGCGTTCAGAAACAAACGAACATCCCCCATGCCGTTCCAGAGTTCGTAGGTGCCATGCGTGGTATCGATCCCGGCGCTGGAGACATGACATCCGCGTTTAGTAATTTCTTTGGTCAGATAAACAACGCAGTTCAGATGACAACTGACGCATACAATGCCGTCGAAAAACAAAGAATTACCAAAGAGAACGATACGCTCAAGCGAATGGCATATACGGACGCACAAAGGGTTTACAGAGGAACCAGAGGTTCATCTAATTCTGAACAATTAGCACAAATGCCAACCTCGGTGATGGTCAAGAATGCTGATGGTCAAATGGAGCCGTTAGATGTCTCCCAGCGTTCTAGCTACACTGAGAGCTTTTCCCATTCTCTGGGTCTCCTTAATGGAGAACGTCTGATAGATCAGCTACAGGTCGAACGACAGCGTCAGAATATATCACCTGAGAATTACGATGCGTTCGCACAGAACTTTTGGAACCAGCAATTCAAAGATGGCACTGGAAACGTCTACCACGACGCAGCGATGTATCGACATTGGGAAGAAAAAGCGGGCGCTCTTAAATTCCTAAACGATCAAGACGTTGTCAAAAGAACGCATGACAAGCTCAATACTGTCATTCAGAGATCAATCTACACCCGCGCACTTAATGCCGATGGAATCAACCATGACGGTTTGGTCTCTAGTGTCACTCAATATCTAGAGTCACCGGCTGGTAAAAATAAAACGATGGGAGAGGCAAAAAGTGCAGTCATTTCGGTTTGGATGGATGCTGCAAAAAAGAATAAGCAAACAGCTTTAGCGCTCAATCGGTTTTTACATGAACCACATGTCGATAGTGATGGCGTCACTACTCCATCGCTAATGGAACTCTTTCCACAACAGATGAGCGTCCACTCACAGAACCTTTCTACCGCACACCGAAAGCATCAGACTTTGCTTGGTAGTGAGCTTGTAACTAAACATACAGCAAATCTTGCTACTGCGAACGCAATGTCAGAAAGAACCTCACCAGAGCGTACAGCTAAACTAGTCGCCCTCGCACACGCCATGCAAACCGCAACGTCATTAGACAACACCAATGGCGTTCCGCGACAATTGGCAGCATCTCATAAAATCGCTGTGAGTGCAGCGCTGCAAAAGCTAGTGACCAAGAACGTCAATATGAACCAAGCCTTTAGAGCTATGAAAGACTTGAGCTATCGCCCAAAATTTACACAGGCAGAGCTAGACCAAACTATGACGGACGTAGTCGAAGAGATGGACTACATCAAAGACCCAACGAAAGCGTCAGACTTTGGGAGTGGTATGGCGATGTGGCAAAAGAAATATCAATCGCTACCACAGCCAGCCATAGACATGCTGAAGCGCGGCCTGACTTCGAGAGACGCGGAAGTAACTAAGAACACACGGAAAATCTTGAAGACGCTGGACCCTCGCGGAAACATGCTAAAAAAGCATTTCGCAGATCATCCAGCGGCACTGAATGCTTACGATGCTGCCTTTACAGGTTCGGATCAGGCACCCCAACCGGGCGTTAATAATGCTGATCAACAAGCTGCCCGTGAGTTGTACTCAGAAGATGGTAGTCTATTACGCTATGCGCTTGGAATTGACATGTCTGGCATTAAAAAAGCAGACCTACCATCAGCTACAAATGCAGAATTGTTCGGTTACACTTTTGGAACTGGTGACAACCTAGCCGAAATGACTGTCGGAAAAGACGCATGGTTTTTCGAGAAAGACTATCGTTTCTCGGCAGAAGCTGAACGGGTTGCATTGGGCATCGCCAAGGACGTAGCGATTAATCACTATGCAGCGAACGGCGAACACATCACTAAAGATGATCTTCGCAAGACTGTCGCTGCTCGCATGAAAGGTCTTGTCGTTCCCGGTGGGAATAACTTGTTGGCCTTAGAGACCGCCGCTGCGCCACGGGCAGACGACGAACGTCCTGTGGAAAGAAGAGCGAACCTCGTTCACGAGGAACTGAATGCGGAAGGTCGAGTAGAAAACCCTCTTGATACGATGGAGAGAGATATTGAACTGGTCAACCAAGGTCTCCTAAATTTAACGAGAGACGATGGAACCAAAATAGAAGCTGGTGATTTAAGCATTAACGTCAACACCGTCGTTCCCGGCACGAACCTTCGGTATGTCATGGACAACGCACACTCACACGGGCGGATGCCATTCCAACTGGATATCGGCGCAGAGTATCGAACATACCCGACGCATGACGCAGCGGGTGAAGAGCTGGGGCTTTTTGACATTGAAGCAATGCGAATAAAGTCTTTATTTGCTACAGGTAGTCTTTCGAAAAATGTTGAACAAAAACTCAAGTTCACGGGCGACCTAGCTCAAGACAGGGTGTTAGCCGAAAAGTATCTGCCGCCTCATTTCACGCTTGTGCCTAGAAAATCCGGTGGTCAAATCGTTGGGTATAACTTAGCGATTGGTCCGAGACACACGAACTTTTCAGACGATTATATTTCGGTCAAACAGCTACGCGCTCGTATCCATGGAGGTCGTCCTGTACCCGAAGGACTGAAGAAACATATAGGACAGCGCGAGACATTCAATACGATGGAGACATATCGACAACTAAGTGAGTACGGCGTTTATGACTAGCATGAACCTTGAGACCCTACAGAAAAACTTCCCTCTAGACCTGTCGCATCTCCAGACGATCACAGACCCGGCTGAATATAATCGCGAGCTACATGAAGCTATTCGCGGACAGCTGAAGCAAGGCGACCTGATTAGTCCGACTCAAAACGTCACGAACTTCCAACTAGAGCCGGAAGGAACCCCTTCTTTTATAGAAAATATTATGAGTAAAGTTATGTCTGCAAACCCCGCCGTTCACGATAGCGAAGAGATGAAACAAAACTATCTGCAAAGACGATTTGAGTTTATTGGTGAGGGTCACGAAGGTTGGCGCGAGAAGGTTTACAAGGACAGTCGAAATTTACGGACTGTCGGCTTTGGTTTTAATTTAGAAGAGCCAACAAATCGAGACTTGTACAAACGAGCTTTGCGGCGGACTGATCAAGACTTTGATAATCTGCGTGATGGTAATACACAGCTTACAATGCGTGAAGGCCGCATACTTTTTGAAGCATCAGCTGGTGCGGCAGAACGGTTGATTAGCAGTAAGTTCTCGGACATCGATCTAAAAGGATACGAACGCCTTGCACTCGTTTCACTTGCCTATAACCATCCGGGACTGATTGGTCCTAATCTTACCAAACACGTTCGAGCCGGTGATAAAAAGATGGTCATCGATGAAATCGTTAACAGGTCCAACGCACACAAGATCAAAGGTATCGATAACCGCCGCGCTGCCGAAGCTGAGATGTTCTCTGGTGGTCATGCCGACGAAAGTGGTGAGTGGTCGATAGCAAGTCTGTTTGGCGTCAGTCCGGCAAAGGCTGGGAGCCTAAAGTCCAGCGATGATCTGATGAAGCAAGGTCGTCTTGCGCCCCGCCCAAAAGAAAATCCTCGTCGCGAAGATGTACAGCAAACCACTGCACAGGACTTTGAAACTACAGCTCAAGAACGTCTAAAAAAAGCCAGTGGCGGTAGTCCGTTGGCATCGATAATACCATCGAATGTTAGATCGTTTGCGTCTGATTTACTGGGCTTTGATATGGAAAGCGTCAGAACTGAAGACTACTTTTCAGACGGCGAAAAGAACGCAATGCGTACTGTCGTACTGGCCGCGATGAAACGCAGTGGTCGGAAAAAGTCAGGTGGTGTTAAATACGGTGACTATAAAGCCGGACAAGAAGATGTTCGATTTGATGCAGAAGTTTTTAACTTTATATCTAATGCAGTTCTCGGTAGTGAGGACGATCACGTCCTTGCACACGAATACATCGTCAAGACAACGCTAGGACGGTTTGGGTATCGCATTGATGATCGTGGTCATCTAATTGTTGTTGACCAGTTTAATTTCAACGACGCTGAGAAGTTACAAAAAGACAACCCGTCGTTTTCGGATAAGTGGAATAACTGGAAAGAATGGTCTGAACGACCAGACGTTGGTCCATATGGATCAATACGTCGGATAGGTGGTCTTTGGGGATCGAAAGAAAACGACGGTGCCAAATTTGAAATCGATTTAGGACCGATGCCAACCTGATGGCTGACATACTGGAGATCAATTATGACCAAGCCGACCAACAGCATAACTATACGAATTTCATCAATACTGGTGAGGGTCCGCTAGGCTCTGTCAGCACTCCAGCTGACGACCCTGATGCGTGGGAAACCGCGAGTTTAATCTATCAGCGCGAAGCCGTCATCGGCTCAACACTCCGACATGGCATCAACAGAGACGATACGAGTTACTATAACTATAGCTATGATCGCTCGTTTAATCCTTATGCATACTGGAATGACAATCGAGATCAGCTGAGTCAGTTGGACCCTTTCATCCGCCGGGGCATGTTCGAAGACACTATGAGCGAGCAGCATTTTAAAGACCGTGCTGCCCGTTTGCTCGAAGAACAGGAAGACATGCGCCGTCTTGAAAACGGCAGTGGCTTTGGTTTTGTCTTGGGCATGGGACTTAGTCTGCTCGACATCGGTACGTTGGTGCCGCTGGGTGGTCCGATAGCTAAAGGCAAAATGGTCTATAATGTTGGCAAGATCGCTCTTGCTGGTGGTGCGCTGACAGGCGCTCAAGAAACCATATTGCATATGCAGCAAGACCTCCGCACCGCCGACGAAAGTTTTATGAATATCGGAATTGGTACGGCAATCGGTGGTGGCATCGGTGTCTTTGCACAAGTCTTAAATCCTAAGTCCGTCCTTCATCCAAAGAATCCAGACAACCCTCTTCGCAAAGACAGTCAGTTTCGAATGGGCATTGCACAGTTCGGGAAGGGCGTGAGTGAGTCGGCTGTTATTCAGCCGGTCGTCAAAGGCGGTAAGAAGACCTTCGAAGTCATCAAGGAAAGTCCTGTGGGCGGTTCCGTTAGTGCGGCTGCACGAACCGTTGGTAAGGTCGTGAAGTCTCCTGCAAACAGACTTTTAAGGGTATCGCCCGTTGGTCGCTTTCTGTTAGCTCAAAGTGCAAAAGCTCGCGACTTTGGACAAAAGATGTTCGATACCGGCGGTGTGATTTTGGACAGCATGAACAAAGGTGAAGCCCACCTCGCGTTTGAAGACTGGAAGTCTCACTACATGATGGAGTTCGAAAATGCTTTCATCAGCGGCGGTGGTAGGTACTCAGAGTTACGACTAGAACTTGAAGAGGCAGCGGGTGGCATCCAGTCAGCAACGGTTCAAGCCGTTGGCGACAGAGCAAGAGACGCTGCGCGGTTTGCAAGAGAAGCCGTCGATGCTGCGCGTGGAAACACTCGTCCAAAAGGCGAGCCAGCTGATGGTAAACATTTTGAGGCGTTCGAGTTTCAAGACCTGACCTACAAGCTGGTACACGACGATCTCGATGACGCAACCGTGCAAAACTTAAAGGGACGCTTCGGTGACGAAGGAACCGAGAAGATCATTAAGGTTGCGAAGGAACAGGCCGAAGACATCCACGCCGTAAACGAAAAGATGGAAGACTGGATGGTCGAAAGCGGCATGATCCGAGAGGACCAACGCATGGGACGTGAGTACGGCATCGCACAATTGTGGAACCCACGGGCAATGCGGGGAACCAAACGTGCCGACGCTGTTCAGTTCTTTATGGAGAAGTTTCTCGGCAAGCCGTCTGACGAGTTCCTCGAAGAACAGTTCGGTATAACTATCGAGCAATTCGAGAAGCTAGGTCGTGAAGAAATCAAGATTGGCGATGAGGTCTACAGCATCGAGCGCGGTGCCGATCAGAAAAACGAAATCCTTGAGACATGGTCTGGCGACACTTTCGACCGTCAGGTGTTGCAGTCTGAGCTAGAGTTAAAGATGGCTGAAGCGCAGTACGAAGATGCCCGCCGTCGTGCGATGAGATATGGCAGTGACCTACGACGCTCCGAGACGGAATATCGGAAAGCCGCTGTCGAAGAAGCTAAGAAGACGTTGCAGTATCGTCAGGCCGAAAGAGAACGTGCCGTTGCTAATCGTCAGAAGGTAGCAAACGAAAAGCAACAAATTGACACTGAGATCAGACGCCTTGAAGAAGAACAAAAAGCTCGCCTAAACGAATTCCATGACACGGGTAAATGGCGACGAAAGTACAACCGTGAACGTCAGGGTCAGGTTAAAGACGCCGAAGACCTACTCGATGAACTCAACGCAGAACCGGGCGGCGCACCAGTAGCTGATATTGATTCCGCCCGAACTATGCTGACGGAACTCGATGAGACCCTTGCTAGAGTAAATGACGACGCTCTCGATGCGACTGTTATCGAAGCTGCCAGCAAGCCAGTGTATTCTCGCGTCCTTGAGCGTCTTAAAGAAAGGCAGCGTAACCTTGCTCGCGAAGGCAATAAGATTGACCGTCGATTAGAGCGGCTGAACCCACGCATCGACAGACTAAACGAAGCTGTCGTGGCAGCTGATGGTGCCGTGAAGCGCATCCGTCAATTGCGAACTGATATACGAAAGCTACGAGCGGAAGCCAGTAAGGTCGCTCGTAAGGAACGACGTGGTGTTAAACGCGCAAAGAAGCAATTACGTCGAACTGAAAAGAAACTACCTGTCCATATGTACGTCGAAGACCTTGTGGACCGTCTGGGTAAACAAGACAAAATCCCGCGAGGCATCTTAGAGTCCGAAGTCTTCGAGTCAGGTCGCGCAAAGACACGAAAGATCATCCTATCTAACGAAGAGCGGCGGCGGGCTATTACGTTAGGTCTATTACGTGACGACTTATATGGCGTGATGCACTCCGCTCACGACGACGTAGCGTCTCGATTGTCTCTTCGGAAAATGTTTGGAACTGAAGACCCGAAAGAAATGATTCGAACAATACGCGACGATTATAACAGCATGATCGCCAACGCACGGGAACGAGGACTGACAGACAAGCACATCCGTCGTCTCGAAAAAGAGCGT
>Ga0315332_10000982_pt1 | contig 14512 bp, 10 predicted proteins | sample M110034915metaG_FD_203455 | JGI IMG/M metagenome (GOLD analysis project Ga0315332, IMG submission 203455) | Ammonia-oxidizing marine archaeal communities from Monterey Bay, California, United States - M1 100m 34915 | ecosystem: Environmental > Aquatic > Marine > Intertidal zone | place: USA...
AGGCAATCAATCGCATTGCACGAACGGCCACCAGTGGCCTGGCCGGATCTCAGCCTTCCATCATTGAACCCTCTGGTGACGATGCTCTGGATGCAGCGAGAGTCACCGCCGTGAGTCTGCAATTAGCCTCGTACGGAATACCACAACCCATCGTCGCAGTAGCGACCCCAGCTGCACTTGGCATGCAGGGCATTCGAGCTGAACAAATCGCTGATGGACTTGGAAATTTCGGCAACAATGGCGTCGGAAACGGAGGACGTGGCTACCAGGGCATGGGCGGTTCGTTTGGCAACACATTCCCCGGGGCAACTTACTGATGATCACGGCGCTAACGTTCAGAAAACGACTATCCTGCCTACCTCTGGTGGGGCTCATTCTGCTGTCATCTGGTTGTGGCAGCTTCGGCAAAGACAAGCAGACAGATTTTCTGAAACCGTTTGGACCTGTTGGACCACAGAATGCAGGAGCATACTCGCAACCAATGCCCAGCGAGTACACTTTGTGTGTTGAGACGGCAAAAACGGTTGCAAATCAGGGTCATGCCGTAGAAGCGATCAAGCTTTATGAGCGGGCCGAAGCCCTGAACCCGACGGCTCTAGCGCTCGATTCAAATCTGGCACCGCTTTACGCCAGCACCGGAAATCACTCGGCCGCAATCGAGCGTTATCAACGCTGTACCGAGCAATCTCCTCAAGACGTTGAACTCTGCAACAACTTCGCATGGACCCTCATGGAAGCAGGACAATTTACAGAAGCAGTAGCGGAAGCAATGCGCGGGTTACAACTTGATGGCGATAATGCACGACTTCAAGGAACGCTCGCCATGATCCACTACCGGCAAGGCGACCACCTCAAAGCCCTTCGGGGGTTTGAAAAAGCTCATGGACCGGTTGCTGCCCACCACAACCTGTCGCTCCTTGAAATCGATTCAGGCAATCTCGAATCTGCAAAGGCGCACCTGAAAATTGCTAATCAGGTGACTGAGTCCAACCCGAAAGCCAAAGTGCTGTTAACCGCACTTGAGACGCAGACGTCCACGCGTTGATCGTCTCATCTTTACTGCCTTCTTCCAGACTTGAATTCTAGTCCTTTCGTCAAAATGCGTTAGGGCATGGTTAACGCACGGGGTTAGCACAAACGCATCATGGACGAATCCGCAGGGGTTCAACGACACGCTACTCGTCATTGGGCCACCGCTACCTCTGAATAACTTTGACCTTGGCTAAATGGGGCTCTGTCGAATCACGATGTTGCACCTTCTAATCACGATGTTGCACCTCGCTTTCTAATCACGCGGTGCTGAACCTTGATGACCAACCACGGTCCTGCACTTCCGTGCATGAGGACGGGTCTGCACTTCAGCGTATGACCAGATGGAGACCAATCTGTCCAGAGAGCGACGGCAGCCTATTCGGGAGAAGTCAGCGCACTACCCAACACCCTGAAGACTGATTTTGCTTGTGGTGACAAGCGAAATTTTTCCGTTCACGACCTGAGCCCACTATTTCACTGGTGAGCAGTCTCCTGACAAGCCACTTCGCGGCGATCACCGTTTTCAGCATCAGACGCATCGCAAATTTGATATGCTGGCGACATTCGTGGGCCTCTTGATAATCGACCGTCAGGCTGTCCGGGCGCAAGCCGAACGTCGCTCATCGTCGCTTATCATGGACCAAGATATGATGCGCTCCCTTCTCTCAATCGCATGCATTACCGTTTCCACGTGCTTTCTGCCTCACCTGCCAGCGGCGAAAAGCAAGCCATTCAAACCGCTCATGATTGGGGATGAGTTACCTGCCATTGGAAAGCGGGTGACGTGGCTCAAAGGAAAGCAAGTCGAGTCTTTTGCCAAGGGCAAGGTCTACGTCATCGACCTCTGGGCGACATGGTGCGCACCATGCATTGAAATGATGCCGCACACGAGCGATATCGCTGACAGGTATACCAAGCATGGCGTCCAAATCATCGGCCTGGCGTTGGCCCCCGGAAGTGCCACTCCAACCATTGATTTCGTCAAAGCAAACACCGACAAGATGCGGTACGTGATCTGCGAGGACATCGGTGGTCAAATGAAGGCGGAGTACATGACGCGAACAGCAACTGCGGGAATCCCAACTGTTCTGATCGTCAATCAAGAGGGCATCCTTGCCTGGCGGGGACACCCAAAGAACATGGGAGGTCCACTGGCAGAGATTGTGCTGAACACCTACGACCTGGCTGCTGCAAAGAAAAAACTCAATCGCCCCTCTGACGCACATGCGAGCGTCAGCAACAGACCTGCCCAGACCGGGAAGGACAGCAATCCTCAGCCCGTAAAAGGCTTCGACCGCGACAAACTAAGCAACATCTTTGAAAAAAAGGATGGTGACGCCATGGTCAAACTGGCCAACTCGATGATGGGCGACAACGCTCGGATGGTCAACGCGTTGGGGATCAAAGGCAAAGGCCTGTATCACCAGGGAAAATTCGAGGAAGCCAAGTCAACCTTCCATTCGATCTGCAATGAATCCGGACACTTTAAAACACAAGTGTTGTGCGGTGCCGCGGAGTTTCTGGTTTCAGAATACCAAGACAACCCCGATCGTAATCTCACACTGGCGATCTTCCTGGCTGAAGCAGCCGTTGCAAATCGGCAAGGACAACAATGGCCCGCCACTGGAACGCTGGTCTTCGTGATGGACGTGGTCGAATTCCACACACAGGGGAATAAGCAAGCGGACGTGAAGTCACATAAGCTGTTCGCACAAAAACTCGGAGAACACAGCAAACTGAGACTCTCAAAGCCCCGAGAGAGTCATTTGACCACTGTGAATCGCCGAAAAGTTCTGGGTCAGTAAACACACGATGAACTCATGATCTTTGCCCACCGATGAATCTGAGCGTGAGCAACACGCTTCCGCATGTGCTTTCGTTCGTGTTCAGAGCATTTGCAGTGTGATTCCCAGCACCCTGCACGGGATTCCCCAATGCAGCGCAAGCAAGACGCACCGCATCAGACGTCAAATTCAGTCCACTGGACTCCAACGCCACAGCGTAAGCTGGAAATCACGCTTTGTGAGTGTGCGATCGTCGAGAGCAGTCGCATCAACCAACGAAGCAGCAGCAAGAATTATTGGAAGGTTTGTTTTTTCTGTAAGTAATTCACCATGACGAGTCACTAGTTAGGTTGAAATGATCGATAGGACAAAGCCAGACCATTGCTCCCTCTGCTCGCATCGAATCCCACTTCGAAATCGCAACCGCAGCTCTGATTGCCGGCCTGACGAATGTCATCACCTTGCGCCCGGACACACTGGGGGTGAAGTACACGGAACTCGGGCTCTCCAATTCCGTCCACGCCCTCGGTCACTTGCAGGAGAATACTGCCTCCAATGGATGGACAGGGCACCAGGCGCGGATGGAAATTGAAAAACTGCAGCTCAAACAGATCGCAAATATGGCGCAGAAGTTCGACAGCATTCCGGAAGGAAACGGAACCATGCTCGACAACACCATGATCGTCTACATGTCCTGCTCATCCAGTGATCATCACTGCGCAGGGCACGATTGGCCGTTCGTCTTGCTAGGTGGGATGGACGGCAAACTGACCGCGGGCCGCTATCTCGAGTACCCAAAGTATGGCGACCAAGGTCACCGCACCGTTGACAGTCTGTAGCTCTCACTGATGCATGCTGCCGGCATGCAAAATCCGGACACCTTTGGGCAACCTGACTCCAGTCTGAAGCATCTCGGTCTTACCGGCCCCCTTGAGCAGTTGATGGCATGAACGAGCAGTGGACTTCGCGTCAGCTTGATGCCGAGATGCCGGGCCAACGACAGCCGCCAAGCGTTGCATTCCCTGAGATCATGGTTGACGCAAATCGTACAGCAGAGGCCTATTTGCGGAGTCTTTGAGCAGATGGACTATGCCTGATGAACTCAACCTTATCCAGATAAAGAACCTGCCCTCTGGAACCTACATCCAGTTCAAGACGCACATCCATTTCAGTTTTCGCATTGTGCGTATAATGCCGCGTGTAAGTACGTGGTTCTTTACCAACTTCAATCCACGCATGTTCAGTTTGGTGGCTGTCGTAAAGCGTGTCCCCGGTTTTGGCATTCTTGAGCATTAGTTTGATCCGACCGATACCATTTTCACTGGCTGCAATGAAACTTATCAAATAGGTTTGCCCTTTGATCAGGTGCAGCAACGTCCTGGCGGGGGCCCCCATGTACTCGTTTTTTCCTTTGTACGTCTGCAAGTACAACTGTCCTTGCACGCCATCAGGGATGCTCAGCTTCAGCATGCTGGAACCACTGAAAGCTTGCTTGCCATGAATGTATTCTCGTTTGATTTTTTCCGAGGTCACAAGCCATGCATGATCTGGCGTAAAAAATTCGCCATTGATTATCTGGGAAACTGCTGGAAGCACGGTTGGTTTCGCACCGGTAAGCTTGTCCAACACGGTCTGGTTCCAGCCCAGTTCAGAATCAAATATTCCAAATGACCTCTGGTTATTCTGTATTCCCGTGTACCACATGTTACCCACGTTGTAGGCCCTGAAACTGGACATGTGGTAATCCAGCCATTGCGATAATTCCTGCTCTGAACGCTGCGGGAACTGCCAACAGCCCCACTCAGTCGTGATGATCGGGATGTTGACTCGGATCCTGTCTCTCCATTTCGCCGCATTGGTTATCTCGGTCAAAATGGGAGACTTCCAATCTTTGCCTTTGAGAGACTGTGTCCACATGGCAAAATTCAAACCATCTTTATGCTTTGGACTATAAAAATGGATAGCTACCCCCGTGTTGGTGTCCTCGTAAAATCCCTTGCCATCATCGAACGTATAGGTCAGGTATTTGTCAGTAACATACGGGTCCAGAAACTCTGAATCGTTCGAACCAGGCGAGCCAATCAAGATGGGGCGATCGGGATCAACATCTCGAATTGCTTGCGCGGCGGCGTTGTACAACGGCATTACTTTCTCAGCGCCGTTCGTCTTCATGAACCCGATTCCTTGAGGCTCGTTGAGTATCTCAAACACAAGATCGTTTGGAAACACTTTCCACGCTTCGGCCAATTTCCTCCACTTATCTGCTATCTGCTGCTGACCCAATTGCGGATTTACGGACCACGCAGGCGATCCCCACATGCAGACAACGATGGCCAGATCATTCGAGAATGCATCCTTGATCTGTTTCTGGATAGACTCGTAATTAGCGTTAAACGGAATCATGACCCGAACGGAATCGAAGCCGGCGTCGGCGGCAGCTTGGAAGTGAGCGCGATCATGTTGAATCTTCGGCCATACTCCCGCGTCCGGATATGCAGTGTCGATATTAATACCCTTGGCCAGCTTTTTGAAAACCGGTGCATTGATACGCGATCGTTTCACTGAAAAATCGTTTGATATTCCGGGCGTTGAAGCACACAAGAAGATGGCGATAGCGGCAAGACACTTATTCACGACCTCGTGATCCTTCTGCTCGTTTCATTTGGTTGCGATTCCCTCTGATCTGTCACGATAATAGCAGTTATCGAATGCGAACATGGAACTCCTGAGTCTGGTAGTATTTGCCGTCAGCGAACCGGAATGCTTGCGGAACACTGGAAATTCAAACATTGGTAGGACAGTAGCGTGCCTTGTAAATTTTTTTTGATTCTGATGGCGATGCTCACCGTGGGACTGCGTGAAACGGCGGCTCAGTATGGTGACTGGAAAAACTCAGGCTCGATGTACATCGTTACAACGCCCAACGGCGCGAACTTGCCTGCGTCTGCGTCAGAAAAAGACTTCCCGCTACTGGTCCGTTTGCACAAGGACTTTTTCGACTTCAGCCAGGCGAATCCCCACGGCGAGGACATCCGTTTCTCCGCCAAAGGCAAACCACTGGCCTACCAGATTGAACGCTGGGATGCGTCGGCAGGCAATGCCGCGATCTGGGTTCGGGTCCCGACCATCAAGGGCAATGATCAGCAGGCGATCAAGATGCATTGGGGCAACGCCAAGGCTTCCAGCGAAGGCAACGGCGAGCAGGTATTCCAGACCTCGCAAGGGTTTGCCGGTGTCTGGCACTTGGGCGATAACCTGCAGGACGCTACTTCCAACAATCTTGACGCATTCAACAGACCCGACAAGCCAACCACCAATACCAGCGGCATCATCGGTGACGCCCAGGAGTTTGGCGTTAACAAATTTCTTGTCGTCCGCCCTACCGGCTCCCAACGCGATCGACGGGTGACCTGCATGCCTTCGGGGAACGCCGACCGGACGATGTCCGCATGGATAAATCCCAAAAACTTCGAAAGCCACAACTGGGCTCAGGCGTCGATTGGTGGCTGGGGTGAACCGGAACGCGGACAGAAGCCGAACATGGGTTTGTCGTATTTCACGATGACGGGCAGAGGGCAGCCGCGTTTTCATCTCTACGGCTTTGACCCACGATGCGCCACTACCCTGCCACGTAACCAATGGCGGCATATCGCGCTGAGCGTGTCGGAGAACATGGTTCGCTTTTATGTTGATGGCGTACTCAACAGAACAATTGATAACAACAGCAAGGTGGTTAGCAAACTCGGCACCTTGAGCACCCCCGCATCAACGCCAGTCGATCTCGGTGATCATGGGAACGGACGTGGACCATTCAATGGAACCATGGACGAGGTACGCTTCGAGTCCGTAGCCCGCTCGTCCAACTGGCTGAAACTCTGTGTCGAGAACCAAAAGCCTTTGCATTCGCTGGTTGGTCCACTGGTTCAGGATGGGAATATCTTCTCGGTTTCGGAGTCAAACTTGGTGATGAAGGAGGGGTCCGCAATCGCCCTGTCAGCAAAAGCGGGAGGAGCCAGAAAGGTCTACTGGGTTTTGCAGGATGGAGAGAAGGAGGAAATACTCGTTGTCGACCGCTTCAACTATGAGTTCAACTCAGGAAGGGTTGCCGAAAGCAAAACGGTCAACTTGCTTTTCAAAGCGGTGTTGGAGTCTGGTGTGAAGACGCACACCCTCCCAATTACCATCCGGGAACGCATCCCAAATCCTGTTTACACGCTCGAAGTTCCCCAGACGTGGAATGGAAGGGATGAACTGGAGATCTCGCCCTCAATCGTCAACCTTGCAGAGATGAAATCTGAGGGTGTTGGCGACCTGAACTACTCATGGAAAATTTCGGGAATGGCCACGGTCAGCGAAACAGACGCGGGCAAACTGGTCTTGAAGCGAGCCCAGAACAGCGGCACGCTGACAGTCGCACTCGCCCTCGACAATGGCGGTGACGCAATTTCACATTCTGCCAGCATCATCGTTACCGAACCGAATCATGATCCATGGGTTGTGCGTACCGCTGACATCGATGAAAAGCCAGTGGACCACCAGTTCTACGCTCGCGACGATCGTGGTCAAGGAACCCTTCACTACAAAGGCACGCTGAAAGAACCAGCGGATTCCGTTTTTCTGAAACTCTATGCCGGTGACCAACTGCTCGACACGCAGCGGCAAGCGGTCAGCTCCGAAAACAAATATTCCCTTGCCGTAAATTTGCAGGCGGGCCTGACCGCCTATCGCACCGAGTTTGGCATCACGCGTGATGGAGTAGAAACCGTACTCGAAAAGGCGAATGACCTGGTCTGCGGTGACGTCTTTGTCATTCAGGGTCAATCCAATGCCGAAGCATGGACAGACCAACGCGTCGTCCATCCCTTCAGAAGTCCGTGGTTGCGCAGCTTTGGTACACCCACGACAAACAAAGACCGAGCCCGAGACGTGGTCTGGGGCAATGCCTTGTCTTTCAACGGCGGTCAGAACCACCATCATTTACAGATTGGCTATTGGGGTGTCGAACTGGGCAAGCTGCTCATCGAAAAACACAAAATCCCCATCTGTATAATCAATGGTGCCCAAGGGGGAACACGCGTTGACCAGCACCAACGCAACGAGGCTGATCCGACAGATGTGGCCACCATCTACGGCCGACTGCTGTGGCGTTTACAGCAAGCAAGACTGACGCATGGCGTTCGTGCCGTGCTATGGCATCAGGGAGAAAATGACCAAGGAGAGTCAGGGGCAACCGGCACATTTGGCTGGGTAAATTACCAGGACTACTTCCTTCGCATGACGGCAGCCTGGAAGAAAGACTACCCGAACATCAAACACTACTACATTCATCAGATCTGGCCGGGAGCATGTGGCAGTCGGTCGGTGGAAAACGACAGGCTGCGTGAGCAGCAGAGACAATTGCCCGGGCAGTTCTCCAACATGAGCATCATGTCGACTCTCGGGATTCGACCAGGAGGCGGCTGCCACTTCCTGGCGGAAGGCTATGCGGCGATGGCAAGGCAGTTATTTCCGCTGGTCAATCAATTCAACTACGGTGTGGAAACGAGAACACCTGTCACGCCGCCGGATATTCAGAGTGTTTCGTATGTCGACGCTGCAAAAGATGCAATCAAACTCGTTTTTGATCAGGATGTAAAATGGGACGAGGAAATCCTGGGACGTTTTTATCTCGATGACCTTTCCGCTGAACTGATCTCTGTTTCCGGCAACGGCAGAATCCTCACTTTGAAACTGGCCGAACCTTCAACGGCGAAGACCCTCTCCTACGTCAGAGGTGGGAAGTGGAGACAGGAGGATTCGATCATCCGTGGCGCAAACGACATCGCAGCACTGACCTTCTGTGAACTCCCAATACGACCTGCAAGATCACTCAATGATTGAGGTGTGCAGCAGGTTTTCTCTCAGCAGCCCGCGGCAAACAGCTGCTCTGCCAAATCCAGCTAGAAATGTCGAGCACCTTCCTTCATTAAGCAGACCTGCTGCCAAACGAAGGACCGAATGCGCAGCCGTGGTAGAGAGAATGTAAGTGTCAGCAGTCAATTTCCTCTGGATTCATCAGTGCACAGGAAAATGCCCGAACCAATCGCTCCTGTAAGATTTGTTCTCAAGAATCGATTTGCCGTTGTACCCATCGCCCAACACCTCAATGAGTGCGACTCCATTCTGCGAATTTTTCCAATCAGGCACGCTTTTTGGGTAAATTCCGCACATTCTGTAAGAAACCCGAGGGTTCGGATCACAAGTTAAGCTGAAATGATCCACACAATGAAACCACGAGAGCAGCAGCGAATTTTCGAGGAATGGCTTACCCAGCACAGGGGCCTACTGTTCAAGGTTTTGCGTGCCTACGCATTCACTCCCCATGACCAGGACGACCTGTTTCAGGAAATCACGACCCAAGTTTGGAATTCGATTCCGAATTATCGTGGCGACTCTGCTGTCACCACGTGGATCTATCGTGTTGCCCTCTACTGCGCCATGGCATGGTCAAAGAAAGAGCGACGACACCGTGAAAATCACCAGTCAATCACGGCCGATGATCGGCCACTGCTACAACGTGCCAACGTTGAGAATCCACAACTGGACTGGCTTTACGAAAAGATTTCACAGCTTGATGAAATTGATCGTTCACTGACGCTTTTGATGCTTGACGGTTTCAGTTACAGGGAGATCGGTGACACGATGGGCATTTCACAAAACTACGTTGGTGTGAAGTTGAACCGCATCAAAAAACGGCTTACAGAACAGTGCACAAAGGAAGACAAACATGGAATTTGAAGACCTACAGGTCATATGGAATTCACAACACGACGAACCTTTATACGGAGTGAATGAAGAAGGTTTACACAACACCCTAAGAAACAAAAGCAAGCAATTTCGACGGGTAATCTTTTGGCAGCACCTCCAGACTTTCTGCGGTTGCACGATCGCGATCACGGCAATCGCTGGCCTGCTTCTTCTCAACGCATTTGGCGTGCTTGGAAATATTGGCTCGTCACGTGCTTTGTATGGATGGGAACTCGCGGCATTGCTGGTTGCGTTGATCTGCTGGTTGCAATTTGGGCTGTCGGTTTATCTCGGGAACAGACAACAGAAAAATCGAGAGAAGCACGACACGACGTCGCTTCGTGATGATCTCGACAAGGAGATCAATCGCACCAAATATCAGATCAACACGCGAGCACACATCATGTTGGGGTTCGCCCCACCCTATCTTGGCTCGAGCCTGTGGATCATCATTGTGTTTGGCATCAGTGGCATTTCTTACTGGGCAATGCTTCCGGTCGTCCTGGTGATGGCTACCGCTCTCATCATCGAGTCCCGATGCCAACAACGATTCGTTGAGCGGGAAATCGTCCCGAGACTTCGCGAACTGGAGACTCTGCGTGAAAAGCTGACGACGGCCCCGAACCCCGAGTCCGTTTCACAGGGCGGCAACAACCTCCAATAACTTTTATTCAACCAGGCGTTTGCAAGTCACCATGCCTACTGAGATGTTCCTCGTGAAGCCCCGTGCCACACCAACCTGCAACCGACTCTCTCAAAAAGCACACGCTCTTAACAAGCACACTGGCGAGCCTCTTACCATCCACGCACGATAGTGCCATTGAACCAAGATCAGGTCGCACTGGGTCGGCATGCATGCTAGTTTCCTGAGCAAGCTCAAGAAACGAAATTCTCTGCTATTGATTGAACGGGCCGTTGGGCATATTTGCAAACTGCGCAGCGACTCCAATGATCGCAAGGATCGTGTACATAACCAGTGAAATGATTCCCATGATTAGTCCCGCGATCGCCATGCCCTTACCCCCTCGTCCCTGATTCCCGAAGTGGACACCGAATCCGCCTGTCACAACCGCAGTCAGTCCGAGCGGAATGTGCAACCAACAGCAGCACCCCAGTGTCAACGACAAGATTCCGAAGACCAGAGACACAATGGCAACTGGGTGAGCTTGGTTCGTTGCGGTCACTGGGGCGAGTCGTTGCGCCCCTGCAGGGTTTCCACTACTACCGGGTGCCGGAGGGGCATAGGGTGAATTTTGCGAAAAGGGGTTGGGCGCCGCCGTGGGTTCCGCACCAGGCAAGTCATCGAATGCATTCGACTCCAGGCCTCCCGAAGCGGACGTGCCCACTCCCGAGCCAGTTCCACTGGCTGCAGGATTCGTCGCTGCAGCACCCGCCTGTCCATCTGCTGTACCCGCAGGCGCTGCCGGCGCCCGCAGCTGTTTTCCGCACGGACATTTGACGACTTTTCCAGCCGCACCGGCTGGGACATTCAAAACAGCTTCGCACGAGGGGCATTTGATCTTCATTGTGGTCGCCAAAATTAGCAATGTTCAAGGTCGAAATTACTGATACCGGTTAAGAGTATACAACATCGGAATCAAGGCTTGTGCGTTGTAATAGCCCAAGAACTACTGCAGGGACGAAGCCGTTTGCTTGACAATCTGCATCGAACGGCACACTCGAGCCTCTCCAACGCACTGGCATCTCTATCACTTGATCTGACAGCCCATCCTGTGTTCGAGTGCCGAAGCTTCCAGGAAGAACATTGACGCACTGCCTATTAGTGAGAGCAAGGCGAGGTTCTGTCAGCCATGGCGACCAGCACAAATGGTCAGCACAATTCGCCTTGGTTGGCTCAACCTCATCCGACTTTTCCGGATCCTTGGGAATACTCAGAATCACGAATTCAAGCGTGCATTCGGGTCCAGCACCTGCGTGAGCGTAATGGGGCGTGCCCACTCACCCGTTCGTAACAGCCCACTTTACCAACCATGCATTCCACAGCTGACTGCGAATGCTTTACGCCTATCCACTGTCAAAGCCTTCATTTTTTCTGCATCCCCTCGGAAGCGTCCCAGTGAAAAATGGAATGCCGCCAGACATTCGCAGACCGGATTTGATTGCTGAGCAGGCCGATTTTCGACGAGCTGATCCGTTCACATGAGTTTGACACCACAAAAACCATTACCAATCCGTCCAACCTTGGAGTGCCTTTTCTCCATTCTGCTGGTACGCCACATTGATCATTTCCATCCAAAACCGAGCCAGCGATTACTGGCTTCAGCAACGTAAACGTCTGGCCTGCAACACCACTAACACAGACGCTCAGCCAGTTGCGGACCAACCGTTATGCACATATTTAGAAACGATGTGCTTCGCCCATGATCCAGCGAACGAGTGCTGTAACAGCGAACCCACTTACCATGATGAGAAAACAATGGGGGCTCCTGCAGTACTCTATCATCGGTGCGGACTTCAGCTCATGAAGGGTCCCCATGTAGAGAAACGTGCCTGCTCCCAAGGCTAGAACACAAGCCTTGAACATGGGCAGCCAATCTGGGTGCAATTCACGTGTCACCCCGCCTAAAACTAAACCAGCAGGGGTCATCATGGCAAACGCGATGAGCAACAGGGCTGCCTGCCGCCGCGTAAGCGAACTACGGACCATGTTCATCGCTAACGCAAAACCAGCAGTTCCCTTGTGCAGTATGATCGCAACGAAAATCAATCTTGCCTGCGTCCCATCGCTGACTCCCAACGCCATTCCGAGAAAGAACGAGGGAGCTGCGATCATGCCGGTCAGCAACAGGGGAATGATCGCCGGTGCAAGCTCAGTCTCGGAAGTTTCCGGAGCACTGCCCTGCTCAAAAACCACTTTCCCAGCCTGATGCTCGATTGCCAGCAGTGCTAAAAACGCGACAACTGCAATCACCGACGCAATGGGGTATTCGATACTTGGCAGCACTTGACGAAAGATGGAAAACGCTGAGGGCAACATCATCAAAAGTGACAGTGCCAGAAAAACGCCAGAGGCAAATGCCTCTCCCCTCGGGAAACCACCTGTGCCTCCAACCCGATTCGGTTTTGCAAGCGGCATAAAGCCCCCCGCCAAAGCGCTGAGAAGAATGGCGATCAGATAAAACATCTGTGTGATTGTTAACACGATAGCTTGTCCACTGCATTTCGAACGATAAACAGAAAGCACGCAGCAAGCACGGCCAACGCGTGCTGCAGCTTTCAAAATTTTTCCGCAGATGCCCGCCCAACTCAGGTTACCAAGCCCCAATGAGCCCTTTGCGTCTTACAAGTTGAAAGGCACAACGTCTTAAAGCTCTGAGAGCTTGCTAAAGTGACAATCGCGAAAGCTACTGCAGGCCACGTGTCTGAGTGAATACCACCCCCCACTTGCTTCACCTGCAACCCAAAACAACACTTCAAGACCGCCGACAGGTCAACAGTCACAATTCGCCTTTACCTCAAAGTAGCAACATGTCGCTACTGCTTGCACAGACGAACCCACCATGAAGATAGTTATCTCATCTCTCGCCTGTGGCGCACATGGGCTTGCCATAGCTGCGGTCTAATTTCGCTGCGGCCTAATCTCATCGAACAGAGCTCGATTGAGACATTAGGAAAGCTGCAAGGAATCGTCACATTACGAACCGAACAGTTCGTGACAAACGGTCATTGGAAGAATCTGGCCGCATCCCTGCCAAGCCGAGCACCCAAAGACCAACTCAAGGGAATAATTCTCTGCTGTATTGCAGTAGCCAGTCAGATGCGTTCAACCAGCGGGGGGGTGAATTTCCCCTGAAAGTGCGTCATGCAACGAACGCGAAACGCGACAGCCTGTTTCGAAATATTCACCCTGTTGCCACCACTCGACCAGCCAACTCGACCTGCCCCGTGCGGCGGGGTAGCTCAAAGAGAACAGAGGCAGCCAAGCACACCAACGAAACGCCGCAGGTTGGGGGGGGCGGACTGACCAGAATGCAGATGGGTACTAGCACACGTAGACAACCATAAAATCAACTGACCAATCAAGGATCGCCTCGACGCCTGAAAATGTAATCGCTTGAGTTTGTCGCAAGTATAATACGTTAACTCCAAGCCAGACATTAACTCAGTTGCGATTGATTTCCATTGTGGAAACCTTGCCATTTCAAAGGCTAACAGAATAAGCGGCTCGCATTTTGAACGTCATCCGTCAGGCCCTTGAAAATAGAATCGCATCCAGACAAGCGTATCAACGCGCGTCCGCCTAAGGCTTTGTCACGGCTGTGGTTGTACTGGTGGGACTTTATATCCTAGCCTCGATTTTAGTGCTTCCCGGCGATGAACCGACGGATTGCAATTTCGTTGATGAGCGAGGTACGGTAACAGCATTATCTGCCGTTCTCCTCGCCAGCGACGCTGCCTTTGGCTTGGCAAGCTTTCTGCTTGCAACGAAGGAATGTCTTAGAACCAGAATATTCTGGGTACTCTCTTCGGCGGCACTCGGAATACTTGCGTTAGACGAGCTTCTCGAATTCCATGAACGCATTGGAGATCGTATTGATGCGTTGGGAATCGGTGCAGGCCCTGTGAGGCACTGGAATGATGTGATCGTGATTGCCTATGGCGTACTTGCAATCGGTTTTCTCGGTTTCTTTTTCTCAACCATCGCCAGGTTTCTGGAGTTACTGGCTGTTGCTTTTGTGTTTTTTGTATTGCACACCAGCATAGACTCCCTAGTTGAACCACCGACGGTTTTTTCGGTGATCGCGGAAGAGTCGTGCAAGCTATATTGCTCAGCCTTTGTATCGCTGGCGTTTTTATTTGGGATGCTCGCTGTGGCGAGAAGGACAGGGAAGCCAGAGGGATGAAAATCTTGCCTGCGCATGAAAAGTCTGCAAGGTAAACGCAAGCTT
>Ga0315332_10000986_pt1 | contig 14503 bp, 13 predicted proteins | sample M110034915metaG_FD_203455 | JGI IMG/M metagenome (GOLD analysis project Ga0315332, IMG submission 203455) | Ammonia-oxidizing marine archaeal communities from Monterey Bay, California, United States - M1 100m 34915 | ecosystem: Environmental > Aquatic > Marine > Intertidal zone | place: USA...
GATCGGCAGCGCCGGAGCGGTTCGCAGTTTCAGCATGCCGGCGTTCATCTTCTTTCATTTGTTGTACCACGGCTCGGCTGCAGGCGTCTTTCGGTGGGAGTCGACCGAGATGGCTGTCCAGGTGGTCCTCGACCTGCTCCTCTGTTTCTTTTAGAAAACCAAGGCTCCAGCGCTCCCCCGCCAGACTGGCTATAGCGCCGATGACGAACGCTCCGGTGTACCAAAGTGGATTCAATAGGCTTTTCCTTCCATCCAGAGCCTGCAGGCGCCTATCACACCAGATTAGGTGGTCGTTTTCCTCATCGGCTGCGTGTGCCAACGTTTGTTGTAATTGCAAATTGTGGGTGGTAGCTGCTTGGCCCTGGTACAAGGCCTGAGCACAGACTTCACCAACGTGATTCACCCGCATCAGACGGACCGATTGGGCACGCTCAGCTTCATCCAACTCTGACTCATCAAGGCCTTCGCTTGGATCTGATCGGTCGGTTCCATTGGGCTGACCAAAAATTGTGGTCAGGCCGTTTTGAGCTGCGATCAGCCAGTGGTCCGTCGCGCTGTAACTGCGTTGACCTGGCGGTTGGCGGGTTGTCATTGGAGTGATGAGTTCAATAGGTGTTATCGATATTCTAAGACGCAGGTGGGCTGTCTATCAACGATGACCTGAGTTAACCCGGTTCTTATTGGATCAGCCGGCGGCGAATCAGAATTGTTGCGACCCAAGCGGTCACGAGACCAAATAATCCCAATGTGCCCAGGTGTAGGCCAAGATTGGTGACGGGCTCGCCCACCACGATCGGCCGGATGATCTGAACCGCGTGAGTCAGGGGTAAAAACTGAACCACAGACTGCATTGGCGCCGGTAGTGTGGTGATGGGATAGAAGACCCCGCAGAGGATAAACATTGGCGTCATTGCCAGAGTCATATAAAAGTTGAAATACTCATAGCCCCGGGCAAGCGCGGTAATAATCAGTCCTGGTGCTGCAAAGCAAAAGCCGGTGAGGAATATGACTGGTAGTGCAAATAATGCAGTCCAGTCGTTCACTGCCCCGAGCAGCGCTGCCACTGCGAGGATGGCGCTGCCACTGAAGAGGCTCTTGGTAGCACACCAGAGTAATTCGCCAATGACAATATCATCTACTTCTGCCGGGGTTGCGAGAATGGCTTCGTAGGTCTGCTGTGGCACCATTCTTGTGTACACCGACCACATGGACTCCATACTCGCAACATTCATTGCCGACCAGGCGATAAAGCCGGATGCTAAGAAAGTAAAGTACGGCATGCCGGCCATCTCACCGACAAAGCGACCCAATCCGTAACCCAGGCCTAGCAGATAGATCAGGGGCTCACCAAAATGCAGCAACACGCTCGCACCCATCAATCGGCGCCACACCAATGCATTCCGTCGCCAGATGGTCAACGCCTCGATCCGCAGCATAGGCAGGCTGTTGGGCTTCACCCGCGAAGTTCTCGGCCTGTCAGGCGTAAAAATACGTCTTCAAGGCCTGATTGCCGGTGCAAACAAGCAGTATCAGGCAGCCCCTGGGCTAACTCCCGCAGGGGTTTGGCGTGGTTGGAATAGATATAGAGGCTTTCACCGGCATGCTCGGTACGGCATGAAGGTGGTAGCCGCCCCACTATTTCCTTTGAGATATCTCCCCGAATCTCTAATACATCACTCTCGCAGTACTTGCGGATCAGGCCTGTCGGGCTGTCTTGCGCCAGCAGAGTGCCGTTATCGATAATCATTAACTGGTCGCAGAGTCTTTCAGCCTCCTCCATGTAGTGCGTGGTCAGGAGAATGGTTTTGCCGTTTCGTTTCATCCGGTGCAATAAAGACCAAATCATATGTCTTGCCTGAGGATCAAGTCCGGTCGTCGGCTCATCCAGGACCAGGAACTCAGGTTCGTTTACTAACGCTCGGGCCAGGGTTAGGCGTCGTTTCAGCCCCCCCGAGAGTGTGTCAATGCGATCTGCGGCGCGTGCGGACAATTCCACCATGTCCAGTAGTTGAGGTATCCGTCGATCCATTTCAGAAGTAGGCAGTCGGAAATAGCTCCCGTACATGCGTAGGTTTTCTTCGACCGTGAAATCCGGGTCAAGGTTATCTGCTTGTGGAACAATGCCGGTCCGCTGACGGATCTGCCGGCGATTAAGTTCGATATCTTCACCGAAAATTTCTAGCGTTCCACCGCTGCGGGGTGATTGCCCTAGCAGCATTCGAAGCGTGGTTGTCTTGCCAGCCCCGTTGGGCCCCAGCAGTCCAAAGCAAATTCGGGGTGGAATATCAAGGTCAAGTCCGGCAACTGCTGGCTTGCCGTTAAAGTTTTTACTCAGATTCTGGCAATGCACCAGCAGCGGTACAGATATTGGGGCCGATTCTCCAGCCAGTGAACTTAAAGGCATCGGTGGCGCGCGATCAGAAGTCAAGTTGCGAATCACACCATTGAGGCAAATCGGCAATCGATGGAAGCTCGCCGTTGCAACCTGGTGGGGTTGGCTCATAGATGCTGTTGCCGGTACGAACCAGCAGGCTTTTTAGCCCTGCGTCAATGGCGCCTGCGATATCAGAGGATAGGCTGTCGCCAATCATCACAGTCTGGCTGCGTTCAAAACCCGTTCTGGCAAGTGCAGCATCGAAAAAAGCCCGCTGCGGTTTTCCGATCAGCGTGACAGGTTGCGAGATTACCGATTCCAATGCAGCCACTATAGGCCCAAGGCCTATGCGCGTGATGTTGCCATCTGGCCAGGTTGGATCGCGATGCAGGGCGATGGGTTCAGCGCCATCGTTGACCAGACGGCGCGCTATGTCTATTTCGCCAAAATCGGGCCACAGGCGTTGCCCGATTACGACAGCATCAACAGGGGCCTCACGGCGAAGTACGCTATGACCCGCATCGGTTAGGAGTTGCTCAAGACTAGGGTCGCCGATTAGAAAGCAGCGGGCAGCGCCAAAACGGTTACTGAGATATTCACTCGCTGCTAGCGATACCGGAAAAATTTCGTTGAGATCTATCTCATAACCCAGTCCCGTCAGTTTGTCCTGGATTTGGGCCTGGGACATCCGCGAGGTGTTCGTAACCAGCAGAAACCCAAACCCGCGTTCGCGCAGATAGTCAAGCACGCCAGGTCCTTTTGCTACGGGAGCGCTACCGCCGTACAGCACCCCGTCGATGTCGATGAAAAATGATGGTTTGGGCAAAAGACTAAGAAGTTGGATTAAAGCAAAGGTGTAGTCTAACGGGGAGTCCGGATATAAGGGGATCAAAGGTTCGGGCGGTTAACGACACGAGTAATGGCTTGCAGAGTAAACGGTTGATTGGCACACTGAGTAATATTATGAATACTCAGGCAGACGACCTCAAAAAGAAATTTCTGGCATGGCAGTGCCTGGTGCGCCAACGAGCCATGCGCGTTGGCCAAGGCAAGCCTACGCCTGGGATGCGGCCCCACCTGTCGCTTCTAAACAGCGCTCATTATTCGGGCCCGGTTACGGTCTTATTGCTCCGCGCCGATGCCGCACATGATGCGGCTGAGTTCCGGCACATGGCCGTAAAAACCTACGACCCAGCTGATCGTTACAACGCCGCGGTCAAGTTCCTGTCTGCGACCTACTACCAGAAGTCCCAGGAATTTTCGGATGAAATGACTGCGCTATTCGGCGGCGGTGGATTGTTGGTGAAAGCATTGCGTGCCCATAAGTCTTGCATACTGGATTTTCAGCAGTTTGGGTCCGGCTTCAAGATGGAATGTTCGGTCAGGGAAATCGACAAAGACAGTGTTCTCTACCAAGCGACATACTGGCACAACAAGCTCTTTAATCCACGGTTACCGCCTGAAATTACAATCCTTGGCTTCAAGCCTCGATGGGATCAAGCGCAGTTCGAGGAAAGTCTGTCGCGAGCCTAGTTTGATCTGCCGCGGTTATGGACACCAACGAGGTCATGGCGAGCTTTGTCCAGGTGCTCATAGATTGTATCGATAGCTGCATCGAGATTACGGTTTGCAATCATGTTGTAAAGGTGGCGGTGATGTGCGTTGTACTGTGCGATCCTTTCGGGAACCAGGATGGACTCTTTCATTGCGGCCCACTGGGCGTGGCTTCGGGTCTCGTTGACCAGTTGGTAAAGCCATATGATGAGTCGGTTTCGCGAGCATTCAGCAAGCGCGAGGTGAAACTCGGCATCAGCTCGGGAGAAGGCCTCAGAATCGCCCGCGGCTGATTCAGCGCGGACCAGAGCTTTTCGCATATGTTCGAGGTCCATTGCTGTTGCATTTGCTACCGCAAGCCGAACCATCTGCGGCTCAATCCCTAAGCGTACGTCGATTAACTCCAAAGGACTGGTAACGTCGGCAATTTCGCTGTGTTCAGAAAACTCCCGATAGGTGACAAATGTGCCACTTCCGATCTGGCGATCAACCATGCCCAATTCCTGCAGGCGCCGCAAAGCCTCGCGCACCGTTCCTCTGGATGTGTGAAACAGTTCAGCAAGTTCGCGTTCGGCCGGGAGGCGTTCGTTGAATCCGTATTCGCCAGCGGCTATCGCACGACGTAATTTAGCTGCAATACCGGCTGAGCCGCTAATCGAAGCAGCGTCTGGTAATGGCGGCAGGTCGTCGTGTACCTCCTTGCCCAGTTGTGTCTGTTCGCTCATTGGGTTTTGCCCCTTGATAGTTGGATAGCGATATAGAACCAATTAGTTCCGAAAGGTACTTATTCGGTTAAAACTATGACAGTCCTTGGTTCGAATTGCAAACAGCAGATCGTTAGTGAAACTTGACTTTCTGACACCAATCGAATTAATGTTCGAACGATAATTTATTGGAGCCAAAAGGTTCAGTATTGGTTTAACAGGATAGAAGAAAAGGGTATAGAGCATAGTTTCGACCCGCCCAAGCAGACTGTAACAGGCGCTGACAATAGTTGCCTGCACTAAAGGTCTATAGGTAAGGAGAAATCTGTTAATGGCATTTCCACAGAGCACAAAATACGTAATTGTCGGCGCGGGTATTCATGGCTTAAGCACGGCGTATCACCTCGCGCTGGAGTTGCGACGTAAAGGAAAAGGCAGCGGTGACGACATTCTTGTTGTAGACAAGTCTTCGATCGCAGCCGGGGCCTCTGGGATTGCTTGTGGCGTGGTGCGGAACAACTATTTCCAACCCGCCATGCGCGAGTTGATGGCCCATAGCGTTAGCGTCTGGGAAAGCGATACCGAGGCATACAGTTACCACCCAGTCGGCTATATGCAGGTTAGCCCGGAAGTAATGCGCGAAGACGTCGCCAGTATTGCAGAACAACAAGAAGCGATAGGTTACGAGTCCGTTTTTGTAGATGGCGCCCGAGAGTCGACCGAATACATGAAGGGGTTGTTTGATGATTGGCAGGCCCAGGGGATTACTTCGGTGCTGCATGAGAAACCCGGCGGCTATTCCAACAATACCAAGGCCATGTATGGCTTGGCCGGGAAGGCCGAGAGCGAAGGCGTAAGAATTCTGACCGGTGTCACCGTCACAGGCTTTGAACGTAGTAGTGGTAATGGTGCAATCAGTGCTGTTATCACAGACCGCGGTCGTATTGAAACTGACTACGTGGTTATTGCCGCTGGGCCTTGGGTGAAGAGTTTTTGGAAGATGCTTGATTTGCCGCGTGAGATCAGTATCAAAGGCATCGACGGTGCAATACATGATCACATTCCAATGTGGGTTTATTGGTCGTTACAAGAGGGTACCTTAGGGGTAGATCCGAAGATGCAGCGGACTAATGACGGTGAGATGCCGCCAGTTATCCACGTAGACTCTGACGCACCACTGATCTCTGATGTAGACGGCTCATTAATTAGCGACGAGATGTGGGGTATCTACTACAAGCCAGATTTTCACTTCAACGGAATTCAAGGTGGTGCCGCGCCATTTAAGGTGCCGACCGATCCGGATAAGGTCGCAGTCGATCCCTATGGGCCGGAGTCTCCAGATTTCGTGGTTGGGCCCGAGTTTGCTCATATGTGGTGCTCAGCGCTGGCCCATTGCCAAAAACGATTCGAGGGTCAAACACCGAAGTACAAGGATGAGCCATCGGGCGGAATTGGGGCCTTTACCCCAGACAGTTTCCCAGTCTTTGATGTGTATTTCGAGAACTGCTACGTCATTGCTGATTCCAACCATGGTTACAAAATGCTGGGGGTTGGCAAGTTGGTTGCGGAAGAAATCACCGGGGATCCCAGTGTATTGATGGCACCGTTCCGATTCTCGCGGTATGAGGAAGGGAAATTGCATCCGGTATCAAACAGTCCCTTTCCGTGGAGTTGACCCGTTAACGATCAAGCATGAATGCAGGCGAGCCTGCACCCTTAAATAGAAACCCTGAAAAGCTGAAACCAGAGGAGAGCACAAATGACCGACTTAGAAGCCCATGTAGCGCAGCCAGGACGGGACGATCTCGTCAAACAGGTCAGCGAAAAAATTAAAGAAACCGGTGTCGACTATATTTATTACCAGTTTGTTTCGGTCACTGGACGCATCGTCGGCAAGGGCATTCCGTCTGCGCATTGGGAGCGCCTCGCCGAAAAAGGGTTCCAGCTGGTTTATGGGTCAACCGCAAATCTGTTTGTGGACCGCCATGGAGACTATATTGGTTACGGCCCTGAATCCTCTGAGCTTGTCGGCATTCCGGACCCCGAAACTTTTTGTCAATTGCCCTGGGACAAGCGGGTCGGTCGTGTTTTTTGCACGCTGTTTCGCAATCGCGAGGAGCGCGAGAATCCGGGTGGCGCGTTAACTTCGGATTGCCGTGGTAATTTACGCCGTATTCACAATGCATTCCAGGATAAGCATGGATTGGATATGCGTTGTGGCACTGAGCCTGAGATGATGTGGCTGAAGCGCGGTGATGATGGTAAGCCGAACGGTGGCGTGACCAAACCCAATTGCTATCATATCGACCAGTTCGAAGAACTTCGTCCCACTTTCATGAAGGTTATAGAGTATTCGCAACAAATGGGTCTCGATATTATCCAGGGCGATCACGAAGATGCGCCCGGGCAACTCGAGTTGAATACCCAGTTCGATGATGTGCTGCGTAATGCGGATCGGCTGACCACGTACCGCCAGATCTGTGCACAGGTTGCTCGCGAGGATAACTTGATCGCCTGTTTCATGTCGAAACCATTTATGGGTGTATCGGCCTCGGGCTGTCACCATAATATGTCGTTGTGGCGCGGCGGCGAAGATGTGATCAATACGCTCGGACATGATCCCTTACCCGGTATGGAAGGGACTTTTAGCTACCGGGTCGGCGGTGAGAACACCTTCTTGCCCGATCCATCGATTGACGAGCGTGCCCCCGGCCCGATTGGATTGCAATCTATCGGCGGTGTTATCAAACACCTCGGTGCCCTGACTTCGATCGGCTCTTCGACAGTTAATTCCTACCGCCGTCTTTGGGATACAGGTTTCTGGGCGCCAATTTTTGCTGACTGGGGTTATCAGAACCGCACCTGTGCGTTGCGTGTGTCTGCACCAGGCCGATTCGAGTACCGTTCGGTAGATTCGATGGTGAATCCGTACTTGATGGGTTCCGCGCTGCTGAAAGCTTTCGATGACGGTATCGACAACGATCTGGATCCTGGTGAAGCGGAAGAACGCAATATCTATCAGGCGATTGACGCAGGTAAACAGGTCAAGAAATTGCCGATGTCGCTCGGCGACGCGCTCGACCGACTGGCGAATGACGACGTCATTAAATCATCGATGCCCGGTGAAATGTACAAGGTATTCGAGCATTACAAACGTGACGAGTGGGAGCGGTTTATGCATACCACAACCGAGTGGGATATGGAGACCTATCTGGACTGCTTGCCTTGACTGGCACGCCGGGCCGAGGTGGGTTGGCAAGTGCGGTCCGCGGCCTGTCTAAGTTTGTTTCACTAATTCAAGTAATGGAGGGCACGGCCCTATGTGCGGGATAGCTGGTTTAATACACAGGGGAAAGAGCAGTGATATCGGCAGTGAGCTTACAGCCATGCTGCAGTCCCTTAAGCATCGTGGTCCGGACTCAACGGGATTTGCACTGTACGGCAATCCTTGCGAAGGCGAACATGTTTTGCGTTTCAAGGTCGCTGAGCAGGAAGATATGCGTAAAGGCTTCCAGATTCGTGATCAGGTCAAGGAGCGTAAAGCTGAGGTAGATCGCCGACTGGACGAGTTAGGGGCGCGTAAGGTGGAAGAAGGCGATGCTACTGAGTATGCTTACCGCTACTTGATCTCTTACCACGGCGACATGAAAAAGCTGGCGGATTATGTTGAGGATGTCGAAGGCGCGGAAATTCTGTCCATAGGTAATGCGTTGGAGTTGGTCAAAGACCTCGGTGATGCAACTACCGTGTCGGACCAGTACGAACTGGGTACTTTTCAAGGCACCCATGCAATTGGTCACACTCGTATGGCGACCGAGTCTGATGTCGATATTCGATCGGCCCACCCCTATTGGGCATATCCGTTCAATGACATCGCGGTAGTTCACAATGGACAGTTAACCAATTACTGGGGCTTCCGAAGAGAACTCGAACGCCGAGGCCACCGTTTTATGTCCAACTGCGATTCCGAGTTGATCGCCGTTTACATCGCTGATCGCATGAACTGCGGCGATGACCTTGAAGCAGCCATGCATCGCTCCGTGGATGAACTCGACGGCGTATTTACCTATGTGGTCGCTACCGCTGACAAGTTGGGCATGGCAAAAGATGTGATGGCTGCTAAGCCAATGGTGCTTTACGAAAGCGACGACTTCGTTGCTTTAGCCTCGGAGGAGGTCGCAATCCGTAGTGTCTTTCCACACGAAATTGATACTTATGACCCTTATGAAGGAGAGGTGATGGTATGGCAGAGCTAGATCGCACACACGAGTCCCATGAACTTGGGATGCACACAGAGCAGTTAAGTGGGCGCAACCAGCAGACATTCTTTTCAGCCGAGGAGTCGGGCAACCTGGTCTACCCCTGGGCATCTGAAGTCGATTTTTCACGAACGGCTGAAATTGATGCCGCACCGCTTGATCAACGACAGGTCAACCAGGAGATTCGTCGACTGATGTCTGAGGGCTACGGCACGATCACTGTGATCAACCCGGGAGCAAAGCATTCTCTGGGAGTCGGAATTCTCAGTCGGCTGAATCTGCATTTTGAGGGTAGCCTGGGGTATTTTGGCTGCGGACTGCTCGATGGCCCCAATGTGACGATCAGCGGCCGGGTAGGCTGGTCATGTGCTGAGAACATGATGGCGGGCCAGGTCGTGATTGAAAAGAACGGGGGATCGACATTTGGCGCAGCGATCCGCGGTGGTGACCTGATCTGTAAGGGGGACGTGGGCAGTCGGACAGGTATTGACCAAAAAGGCGGGACCATTATTGTAGGTGGCCGAACCGGTGCGTTTTCGGGCTTCATGATGCAGCGTGGTCGTATGGTCGTGCTGGGCGACGCGGGCAAGAACCTAGGCGATTCCATGTATGACGGCACTATTTATGTCGGCGGAAAGATTGCTGACCTTGGTGTTGATGCAGTTGAGGGTGAGATGACTGACCTCGACTGCCACTGGCTTTCGCGCAAACTGGGTCAGTATGGCCTTGAGGCGTCGAATGGGGTGGAAAATATGACCAAGATCGTTTCAGGAAAACAATTATGGAATTACGACAACCTTGAGCCGACTGAGAAGAAATTGGTTCTGTAATTTCCAGCACGAGGAAGGATTATGACATCTAGAAGAAATAAGGATCTCATCGGTCACAGTTTCATGTTTCCGCCGGAAGTGATGGATGATATTCACATCAAAGCGGAGCTTGGCCGTTACCGGATGCGGGGGTTTTCACTTTTCAAAAAAATTCCCAGTTGGGATGACTTAACCTTTTTGCCCGGCACTCTGACCCGTTTCGTCATCGAAGGCTATCGGGAAAAATGCCTGACTAAAACGATTATTGGACCTCGTGCTAAGCGGCCATTGGAATTGGATATACCCATCTACATCACCGGGATGAGCTTTGGTGCTTTATCCTATGAGGCTAAGACTGCACTGGCCCGCGGTGCAACCATGGCGGGTACGGCAACTTGTTCGGGAGAGGGCGGTATGATTCCTGATGAGCGACGCTATTCGGAGAAATGGTTTTACCAGTGTATTCAGTCCCGTTATGGCTTTAACCCGCACCATCTTCGTTTAGCCGATGGATGCGAATTTTTTATTGGCCAAGGTTGTAAAGTCGGCTTGGGCGGCCATCTGATGGGGCAAAAAGTCACTGATCAAGTGGCAGAGATGCGCTCGCTCCCGGCTGGAATAGACCAACGATCACCGGCTCGCCACCCAGACTGGCTGGGCCCGGACGATCTGTCACTGAAGATTCAGGAAATTCGAGAAGCAACTAACTGGGAAATTCCTATCCAGTTGAAATTAGGCGCAGCGCGAGTTTATGACGATGTGCGTATGGCGGCTAAGACCGATCCGGATTCTATCTATATGGATGGTATGGAAGGAGGAACCGGTGCGGGACCACATTTGGCAACCGAGGAAACCGGCGTGCCTGGCATAGCCGCGATCCGCCAGGCTCGGCAAGCGCTTGACGATGTCGGTAAATCAGGTGAGATCTCGCTGGTCTACGCCGGTGGGATCCGCAATGGTGGCGATGTGGCAAAGGCCTTGGCCCTTGGTGCAGATGCAATCGCGATCGGACACTCGGCCATGATGGCGCTGAACTGCAATAAAGATATTCCTGAGGCCGATTTTGAGAAAGAAATGGGTGTGGAAGCCGGTTACTGCTATCACTGCCATACCGGCCGTTGCCCGGTCGGTGTGGCCACGCAGGATCCCGAGTTGCGCAAACGACTGAATCCTGATGATGCCGCCGAGCGGGTGTACAACTTTTTGCACACCCTGACAATTGAGTGTCAGATGTTGGCACGGGCCTGCGGCAAGACCAATGTGCATTCATTAGAGCCTGAGGACCTGGCCGCACTCACAATGGAGGCTTCGGCTCTGGCGCAGGTCCCACTGGCAGGCTCACAGCACACAGTCGGGCGTCCCGATATGAGTCGGTTCTAAGGAGAGCATAATGGCATACGAAAAAGACATTGATCATTTCATCAAGGGCGACGGACTTGATTCTGAGCGCGAGCAAACCATAGGGCAGCACATCGGGTATCGCTACGACGTCAATCTGGTTCCGGATTACGATAGGCTGACGCCGTTTTTGAAGTCCTATATAGAAATAATGGGATGGAAAGATCTTAACTGGCTGGAAGATGTGCATATGGGCTACGAAGAAAGTCGCGCGGCCGTGTTTGATCGCAATATTAACGGTTGGGTGACAGTACCTCCCGAGATGGACCTCCCAGACAATCAGCAGGATAGGGATATGATTGCCCGGGAACTTCTTATCAAGTTTCAGATGTCCTCGCGCCATCCGATGGTCGACCTGAGAAAGGCTTACGCCAAGTTCTAGTTGCCCAATACGTTTGTGCGCCAGCGGCCCATCTGACGCCACAGGCTTAGTAATGTCCTGATGACCGGTGAACCGGCTATGATGCAATAAGAGCCGCCTTTTTGACAGCCGCGCCAGTGGGTTTAAACTGACAGAAGGATGGCCGGTAGTGGGAAATATCCTTGGGGTATACAAATATCAGTTGCCCTTTCTTGACTACGCTGATATTTGCACTTATCCCATTAGGGGCTTGGTTAGCGTCGAGTTAGGTTTCAACGGTGATGCCGGTGCGGCGGGGAATCTTTTAACCTTTAGCCTCTAGTGGATGCAGAGATCATCAGACGATGACAATTGATTACCGTGATATCGATGGCAAAGCAGTCGCCGCGACTATGCTCGCAGAGGTTACTGCAGGAGTTCAGGATTTGGTCGCTGCGAACTGGCAGCCACGCCTGATCTCTATCCGTATCGGCGATGACTCAGCGGTTAATCTTTATATCCGCAACCAGCAACGAAGTGCTCAAAAGGTTGGGATCGAGTTTGAGCAGAAACGCTTTCCAGAAGGTACCTCAGCAGGCGAAGTGCATGCGGTCATTTTGAATTTAAACGCTGACCCACGGGTGACCGGGATCATCTTGCAACGGCCGATTCCCGATGGACTGCCAATCCAAGAGCTTCAATCGGCTATTCATCCGTTAAAGGATGTTGAGGGCATGCATCCCACCTCCATTGGTAACATTGTGTACCGAAATCTCGAGCTCGGCCCATGTACGGCGATGGCGGCCGTGGAGTTGCTTAGGCAGACGGGAGTATCGCTGGAGGGTTTGGAGGCAACTGTTATTGGACACTCCGAGATCGTCGGCAAGCCCATTGCCTTTTTGTTGATGGCTGAAGGGGTGACTGTAACCGTCTGCCATCACCTGACCCGCGAGGTGGCTGTTCACACTCGCCGGGCCGATGCGGTATTTGTTGCAGTCGGAAAAGCGGGGCTGGTCAAAGGCGAAATGCTCAAGCCCGGCGCTGTCGTGGTGGATATCGGTATCAACCAGATTAAGGATGCCAGCGGCAACATCCAGGTTGTTGGGGACTGCGATTACGATGCCTGTCGCCAGGTCGCGGGCTGGATAACGCCCGTACCGGGCGGGGTTGGACCAGTTACGGTAGCTGTTCTTATGCGTAATACACTTATCGCCGCCCGGCGATTAAAAAGCTCGTATACCGAGCACCTAAGTAACCATCTTTAATTAATCTTTAAAAAGGAAATTCCATGGCTAGTGTTCCCAGTGATATTGATATTGCCCGCAAGGCGAAAACCCGACCGATTGGTGAAATCGGCGACAAACTTGGCATTCCGGTTGACTCATTACTCAACTATGGTCCCACCAAGGCCAAGATCAGTAATGAGTTTATTGGATCTTTGAGTGATCGCCGTGACGGCAAACTGATACTGGTAACGGCGATATCGCCGACTCCGGCAGGCGAGGGCAAAACGACAACGACTGTGGGCCTGGGCGATGGCCTGAACCGGATTGGAAAAGATGCGTTGATCTGTTTACGGGAGCCGTCACTAGGGCCTTGTTTCGGTATGAAAGGCGGCGCGGCGGGTGGTGGCTATGCCCAAGTGGTCCCCATGGAAGATATCAACCTGCATTTTACCGGAGATTTTCATGCGATCGGTGCTGCCCACAACTTGTTGTCGGCGTTGATTGAAAATCATATCTACTGGAGTAACGAACTCGGCATTGATCAGCGACGGGTAACCTGGAGAAGAGTTGTCGACATGAATGACCGGGCGCTTCGCCAGATCACGGTCGCGTTGGGTGGCGTCGCCAATGGGTTTCCTCGGGAAGGCGGCTTTGATATTACCGTTGCTTCAGAAATCATGGCAATATTTTGCTTGGCTGAAGATTTGGCCGATCTGCAGAGGCGGTTGGCCAATATTATTGTTGGCTACACCCGCGATCGCGAGCCGGTTCATGCTCGTGACCTCAAGGCGCAAGGGCCCATGACTGCCCTGCTGCGAGATGCATTTATGCCAAACCTGGTTCAGACGTTGGAAAACAACCCCGCCATCATTCATGGAGGGCCGTTTGCCAATATTGCTCATGGGTGTAACTCAGTTCGAGCGACTAAAACAGCGCTCAAGCTTGCGAAGTATGTGGTGACCGAAGCTGGATTCGGTGCGGACCTTGGCGCAGAAAAGTTTTTTGATATCAAGTGCCGTAAAGCAGGTCTGAAGCCGGATGCTGTCGTACTGGTGGCAACTGCTCGAGCGCTTAAGATGCACGGCGGAGTCGCCAAGGCTGATCTTAGTGCTGAGAACGTCGGCGCATTGGTAGACGGCCTTGAGAACCTGGGACGTCATCTTCGTAATATTGGGCAATTCGGGGTTCCTTCAGTCGTCGCAATCAATAAGTTCACAGCGGATACTTCCGCTGAACTTGATGCTATACGAACCTACTGCAGGGAATTTGGTGTCGAGGTATTTGAGTGCAATCACTGGGCTGATGGCGGCGCTGGTACCGAGGGATTGGCTCAACATGTTGCCGATCTCGCCGATTCAAAGAGTTCACAGTTTCGTCCACTTTACCCGGATCACCTAACCTTGTGGGAAAAGGCGCGTACCGTGGCGCGAAACATTTACGGTGCGGATGACATCATCGCGGACAAAAAGGTCCGGGGGCAATTCGACGAGTTCGAGGAAAAATACGGTCATTTCCCGGTCTGCATGGCCAAAACACAATATAGTTTCTCCACAGATCCCAGCCTGCTTGGTGCTCCCACCGGCCATGTGGTTCCCATTAGAGAGTTACGCTTGTCTGCAGGGGCCGAATTTGTTGTTGCCATTTGTGGTGAAATCATGACAATGCCTGGATTGCCTCGAACACCGGCAGCTAACAGCATCTTTGTTAACGATGATGGGGAAATCGAAGGGTTATTCTAAGGCTTTGGGTCTCACTGGTTTGTTGGGGCTTAGATAAAACGCCAGCAATGCTGGCGTTTTCTTTACTGGATAGATCAACTAAATTAAAGGGAGGTTGATT
>Ga0315332_10000987_pt1 | contig 14503 bp, 12 predicted proteins | sample M110034915metaG_FD_203455 | JGI IMG/M metagenome (GOLD analysis project Ga0315332, IMG submission 203455) | Ammonia-oxidizing marine archaeal communities from Monterey Bay, California, United States - M1 100m 34915 | ecosystem: Environmental > Aquatic > Marine > Intertidal zone | place: USA...
ATGAAGATGTAATGTCTGTAGATGGTATGGCTAAAACAGTGTCAATGCTAATTGAATCTTCCGATATTGTGAATTCGTAATCATGACTAAATGCAAACTCTACTGTTTCATCTTCCTTATTACATGATATTATTCCTACTACTAAAACAAAAGCAAAATATAAAGTTCGTTTCATGTCTAAAATTTTTACAAAATTAGCTTTTATTTTATGAAATTATACTGCTTACCTTTGTGTCGGTTTAGTTGCGCTTGTTTTAACGCCTCTAACGCTGTTTTTAATGGCATATCAACTATGGTTGAGTTCGCCAGCCAAGCTGGAATGCTTCCGCCAGGATTGGCAAATAACGTGTATTCAATGTCTAGATAACCATCGGCTAATTCAGTGAACTTCCAGCGCCCATCAGAAACCTTTATTCTTACGTTTCCTTGCTTTACTTCAGAATATTCTGGCAAAGCCTTAACGGCAATTATTACACAATTTGAGTCTGGATTATAGCTATAATTATATTGGTATATTCCATCCCTATCATCAACAGGCCATGGAGCATTAGTAAACATATAGTAAATTTGTAGTGTATCCCCTTGCATTTTAAGCAATTTCGACTCATCACAATCTGGCATAAAATTGATGAAATTGTTTACGTCTTGAAAAACCGAAACTAACGCTGTTAAATTTACTTTTACCTTCCCGGTTACTTTCGATTCTTTAAAATCGCTGCCTTGTTTTGCGCGAGTATAAACCTTAAAGCCGCTTTCTTCTTTCTGAAGTTCCCAGCTATTTTGTGCAAACAATTCAAAAGGAAAAGAGACCGAGATTAGGCCAAGGAAAAAACATTTTCTTGTTTTGTTTAGAATTATTTTACCTAACAACCTGTTCTAATTTTTGATGGGAAACTTGTCGATTTGCTATTATTGGATTTGCATATATCTCTAAATAAATCCTTTTTAGCTCGGTTTGATTTCCAATCATGTTCTCTAACCGTTGAGTCATTATTTTTTCGAACTTCTCTCGTTCTTCCTTTGTATATTTATCATCATTATCAAAAGATGCTTTCAACATGTCTGCTGCGATATAATTTGTAGGCCAAAGCTTGTAGCTAGCGTATATGCGTTGATCAATTAATTTACACAATGCCTTTATTTTATCGTTATTTGTCGTATGATTTTTATCAATTTCAACAAGCTCGGTTTCCTCAATAGGTTTTGTAATTGCTAGGTGAATTCTTCCTTTATAATCTGTTACCCCTTTAATGATGCTTACCAGGTCTTCATCATCTTGTTTGCTATAATTACCATTTAACTGCTTAAGATGTAGTTCTTGCGCCTTAAAATAATCGCAAGGTTCATATTCGTATGAGATTGCAATTGGGACTAAATTCAATTCTTTAAAGCAATCAACAAAATGTTTGCTTCCGCTCTGCGCGAACATTTTCATCACCCCTGCTTGCGTTAGATCATGCCCGTCTTTTGTTCGTCCAGCTCTCTGCGCTATCCATATAGAGTCTTTCAGTTTTGTAACTGCATTTCGAATGTATGCCGATAAACGCAATGAGTTTTCGTACATTTCTCTCCGTGTTCCTCCTCGAAAAACAGTAAACATTTTATTTACTTTGCCAAGGTCTACCATCAACCCCTCCATTAAATTGCTGCCAAATGTAATTTGCGTTGTATCAATGGCTTTTTCGAAAAGTAGAATTTGCAATAGTCCAGAATCTAAAAATATATCCCGGTGATTAGCTATGTACAAATAAGCCTGTTTTGGGTCAATGTGTTCAAACCCTTCTGAAGATAGCCCATCACAAGTTTTTTCAACAATTTTTCGAATACCAACATGCATAAACTGCTGTTGGAATTCATAAGTAGAATCAATTGAGTCTACTTTGATTTTCAATTCCTCTTTAGTGAGTGCTGGAAATAACCATTGCATTGCTGTATAAAACTCTTTAGCTTTTCCTATTCGAGACATTGCAGGACGTATTTCTTCGTCTTTATATGGTCTAATTAAATCGAAATTCATTGTCTTTGGCACTTACTTACTTACAATAGTAAGAAATTCAATACGGATGAAGAAAATTCACCTTTACTTTAAGGGTCGTTTTATTAATCTTTCGTGAAGAATGTGCGAAATTTATTTGGTCCGAACAATAAGAATAGTTGTGATAAAAGACTTTTTAATATTTAAAAGCAATTATTCCGCTAACAATAATTTTACCGCCACTTCGAGCTGTTTGTCTTTGCCTTTAGCTACAGAACTATAATCATTTTTCACCTTAACATCTGGCTCAAACTGATTGTTTTCTTGGAGTTTATTATCAGTTCCTTTTATCCCGACCTGAGGAATTCCGAAGTATAAGTTCCTATTTATTTGGGTTTCCCACCAAACCGCTGTCATCGTACCGGGTATTGGCATTCCAACCGTTTTTCCAATATTTAGCGCTTTGTATGCAAACGGGAACCCATGGGCGTCAGAATAATTTCCTTCTCCAATTAATAATGCTGATGGGCGATACCATTTATTCAAGGGCTCTTTACCAATGTCTTGGCCCCTTGGTAAAAATGTAGCATACATTGTTCCGCTTAAAAACGTTGCTAAATCATCGTGCAGCCATCCACCTCCATTAAATCTTGTATCAACAATTAATGCTTCTTTATCTGCATGTTTACCAAGCACGTCAGAATAGACTTGTCGATAACTGGCGTCATTCATTCCTCTAACATGTATGTATCCAATCTTTCCGTTTGAAAGCAGAAGTGTTTCCCTGTTGCGCATTTTCACATATCGCTCATAGGTTAGGTTGTACATGTCTCGCTGAGAAATCGGTTTATATACCTGATTATGTTCTTTGCCAGAAATTAAATACGAGACTAGAATGTTCTTCCCTATAACGTTTTTCATTAAACTATAATAGTGCGACAAGCTAGTAATTTCCTCTCCATTTATTTTCGTAATTACCATTCCTGCTTCTGCCTTAGAATCGGCCACTAGCAATGGACTTTTATCTATAATTTCTGCTACTCTTACACCTTGCTCTTTGTGTTTATAATCGGGATAAATACCTAGCGATCCTGTTTTATCGCCCCCTGTTTTTCTAAATCGATATCCTGAACCGGTGTGCGAAGCATTTAATTCGCCCAGCAATTCGCTTAGCATTTCAGCGAAATCTGGCCCATTATTAATCTGAGGTAAAAATTTAGCGTATTCATTTTTGTAGAATAACCAGTCTACCTCATGCATATCTGCTACGTAGAATTTTTTTAATGCCTGTCTCCAGGCGTGATTGTAAATGTACTCGAACTCTTCTTGCTGATTCCATTCCATTTTGGCGGTGTAGGATACTGCTTTCGCTTTTCCGCTTGCTACATCTATTTTTTGAATTTTTTTGTTCGAAAAAACGATGATATTTTTTTCTTCTTTATCAAGTTTTAGTTCCCCGTTACCTGTTCCGATTTTGGAAAGTAACTTTGTTTCTTCCTTCTTAATATCACGCACCCATAAATCGAATCCTTTTTCGAATGAGCTCAAATAATAAAGTTTTGACCCATCTTTTGTAAGTATCGCATCGCTTAAATCTGAAGAATGGAGGGTTAACCTTTTCACCCGATCTTTTGCTTGGTCTAAGTCAAAAACCAACGGCTCTAATGTTTCGTCTTTCTTTTTTTCTTCTTTCTCATTATCTTCTTTTTTATCCTCTTTTTTCTTTTTATCCTCAGCTTCTTTAAACTGTTTGTGTTCCGATTCTGTAAGGTTAAATTTATCGTACGAACTTTGTGTTAAAAACATTGCATAAGCATCCGATTCTGACCCCCAGCTTCCATGACTTTTCATGCCATGTCGACCCGAAAACCAAATGATTGCTTCTCCTCCCATCATCCATTTCGGCTTATAACATTCATAGCCGCTTTCGGTAAGATTAATTAACCGTTTACCATCAGCAGATGCTAATCCTACATCTCCATTCCATCGGTTATATGGGAGGTAAACAACTAAAAACCATTTACCGTCTGGTGACCATTCGTATGTTTGATCTCCGTCTGAATAAGAGTAGTTATACTTCTTTTCAAGAATTGTACGTGTTTCTTTCGTTGCTAAGTTATTAACTTTTAAAATGACTCTTTCCTCTAAAAACGCAACCTCTTTGCCGTCGGGTGAAAATGCTGGCTGGTATGTTTCTGCAGCTGTAACAACGATTGGTTCTTCCTTTAATACAGTTGAGCTATAAAAGTACTTTTCTTCCTCTCTAGTAAGGCTTATTTGATATATGTTCCAGCTCTCGTTTCGCTCACCAGCGAAGAGAATAGTGCGGCCATCAGGACTAAAACTAATGTTTCGTTCTTGTTCTGGCGTGTTAGTTATTCTTTTTGTTTCGGAATAATCAAGAGACGTTACAAATATTTCTCCACGGGCTACAAATGCAATCTCTTTACCGTTTGGCGAAAGCGTCATTTCCGATACTTCCCCTTTTACATCAATAAGTTCAGTAGTGTTGAAATTATCGTCTGTATTGATATTAATCTGCAGCTTTGTTGGCTCCCTTGTTTGATTTTGCGTGTAAAGTTCGCCATCATAACTAAATGAAAGAATGCCGTTACTTGAAATAGATAAAAACCTTACTGGGTGATTAGCAAATGTTGTTATTTGTGTTTTAGTACCGGCTGAAATATTTTTTTTCCACACATTAAAGCTTCCCGACTCCTCAGATAAATAATAGAACGACTCTTCATCAGGACTCCAAACAGGGTTTCTATCTTCTCCATTAAAATCTGTTAATTGCGTGTGCTCTTTTGTTGCGGAATCGAATAACCAAATATCTCTTGTTACTGAAGAGGTATGATGTTTTCTCCATTGATTTTCGTAGCCTTTTCTATCCTGATATAAAAGTTTTGTTTCTGTCTTGTTCCACTGTGCTCTTTCTGCAGGAGTGGTCAATATCTGATTTAACTCTCCATCTTTATTTATCGAATATAGTTCGTTTAAAGATCCTGAAGGAAACTGACTATTCAAATATGAATCTAATCGAGTTGAGCTAAAAAGCACATTGTTATTCGTGTCGAAAGAGTTCGGGTAATCATTTGCAGAATGATGCGTTAATCGCATTGCCGCTCCTCCGGCTGCCGCCATTACAAAAACATCATAGTTCCCGTATCGGTTGGATGCAAAAGCAATGTTTTTTCCATCAGCAGACCATGTTGACATAAAATCATGATCTTTATGTGTAGTTATTGCTCTTGCATTTCCTCCCTCAACTGGAACAATGTAGATGTCTCCTTTATAATTAAACGAAATTGTTTTTCCGTTAGGTGATATGCTAGGATATCTCAACCATAAAGGGTTTTGGGAGAAACTAACGAGGGAAATAAACGACAAAATAGGGAATAAAAAACGCGTCATGTGTTAGGGGGGTATTAGATTAAGACCCAAAAGTAATCGTTTACATAACACATCGGTTATATATACTAAAAACGATTATTGTTCGCGTGAAATGAAAGCCTAGGCAAGCCAAAGGTTCTACCCTGCACCCCCCCATTGCGAATTAAGGATGGGGAAATAAAGTTTTACATTCTTTTAGGCTTCAGGATAAACAATATCGGGGTTCCGACCTGCTCCCCAAAGTCATTAAACTTTTCCCGGTATATAATATACTCTCTTGTGGTGTAATTCATTATTTGGGAACTCACATCAAATTCCATGTCAAATACAATATCAACTTTTGAGCATTCATCAGGGAAAATGAATTCGACAAGCATTGTTACAGCTTCTAATTCTTCTGTGACTGGGTCTTCTACAAATACGGTATCAACTTTAGATACCCAAGAGTTAATTTTCTTCAAGCTCATCTCGTTATAAAACCCATCAAGCACAACAAATTTTCCATTGAAAAGGCCTTCTTTAAGAGAAATGGCCAATTGTCTGTACCCTTGAGCCTGTTTAAGTGAGTCGGGGAATGACCGCCTTCTTTCATATAGTTCTGGCAACATTTCTTTTGAATATTTTGACGCGTCTTCAGCCCATGGATTAATCAATGTGACTGTATGACTGCCTAGCTTTGCTTGCCCATAGCAAACTGATGTTATTAAAATTAAAAGTGTAGTGTATATGTGTTTCATAGTCTCTTAAATTTAGTTAAACGATTTTATTGATTACTAACTACATAACGCCAAAAATGAAAAAAGGAACACACAACCGGTGAATTATTGATTAAACTTAGTTCAGAAAAGAAAACTTCTTTCCTTTATATTCAGAAAGTTGTGTTCGATGAAAAGCACCAATTACTGTGCCTAGAGGTAAATCAACAACACTCATATTGGACAGCCAATAAGGTATGTTTCCTCCTGGATTTGCGTAGATTACATATTCAACATAAATTTCCTTCCCTTCGAGTTCTACAAATTTCCAATACCCTTTGGCGTCAACAACCCTTATGCAGTCTTCTCTTGTTGGGCCATAAGTTTCTGTAATTGCTTTAAAACTAACCACTACTTGGCTTGAGTCGGGAAAATATTTGTAATTAAACTCGTAAATTCCTTCCCTATCGGAAACAGGCCATGGAGAATCTGTTATGACTCGATGTATTTGAAATGTGTCTCCTTTCATAACTATTTTAGACGATTCAATACAGTTTGGCATAAAAGAGGTGTAGTTATCTGCATCTTGCATTACAGCTAGAATTGCCCTTAAGTCTGCTTCTCCTTTTCCCGCAACCTTGGTTTCAAGATGGTCCGTTCCTTCTTTTAATCTTGTATAGACTTTTAACGGTCCTTCTTCTTTAACAAGGTTCCATTCATTTTGGCAAAGTCCAACGAAAGGGAAAATGGATAAAAAAATGACACGGATAAGCATGCAACACAAATACTTTTTATTTCTATTTGTTTTGACCAAAGTACATAATTAACTGGGTTTTTCATGCAAATGGACAATGTGGGCTGTTGGCCTAACTATCCACAAAATTCTTAGTCTCTTCTCCTACTCGACTAATGAATTGAATCGATTGTTTATTAAAGACCTGGGGTTTTTCAACGTTAACAACATGTCCACATCCCGGAACTACATAAACATTTGAAAATTCATGTCCTTTTGCCAGTTTCTGAATCGATGGGAGGAACAAATGGTCTTCGCTACCCATCACATAAAGAGTTGGGGTTTTTATGTCATTTGACCTGAAAAATCTTAATAAGGGGTTAATCTCGGCTGTGAGTCTAAACCACCTGATAAATTCCTTTTGATTTAATTTTTTGGCCTCTCTTGCAAAAAGCGACCGTGATTCTTTATGATTTTGTCTGGGCATAATTATATAAGCAAAAAACTTATATAAAAGCATGTAAGGAACAACTGACTTTAAGATTATGCCCAGCTGCATTAATATTTGTGAACGCAGATTGAGTTTCATAATTGCCCCTGCCAAAACCATACTCTTAACCTTGTTTGGGTAGTTTTCTGCTAAATTTCTGATAATAATTGTGCCTAAAGAAATACCGATAAAATGTGACTTCTTTATCCCTAAATAATCGAGCAGTTCAATTATATCAACAGTAACAAGATCAAATGTATACTCGGTGTTCTTATCCTTGAGATCCATCTTGCTGTTTCCATGCCCCCTTAAATTCAGAATTAAAACATTGAATTCAGCTTTAAAAGCACGTACCTGCTTATGCCAAATAGAAGAGCTTCCTCCTGCACCATGGATGAAAGTTACCCACTCGACACTACTTGAGTGATTGTATATTGAATAATTAAGCAAGGAATAATTTAAGGTTACAAAAGTAAGCCAATTAAACCATCTAATAAATGGTATATTTCTATTAAGTTAGAAAGACTTTTTATTCCAAAAAAGAAAATGCCTTTCCTTGGTATTCAGGAAGTTTTGATCGATGAAAAGCCCCATTTATTGTTCCTAGCGGTAAATCAACGACACTCATATTAGACAACCAATAAGGAATCCATCCTCCTGGGTTTGCATAAATTACGTACTCAACTGAAACTTCATTGTCTGGGAGTTGTACCAATTTCAAATGGCCTTTGGCATCAGTAACTCTTATGTGATCTTTGCTGGTTTTTTTATAAACTTCTGTTAGTGCCTTAAAATTAACAAACACTTGATTTGAATCAGGAATGTAATTGTAGTTAAACTCGTAAAATCCTTCTCGGTCTAATACAGGCCAAGGAGCGTCTATTAAAACTCGGTGTGTTTGACATGTATCTCCTTTCATAACTATTTTAGACGATTCGATACAGTTCGGCATAAAAGCAGTGAAATTATCTGGATCTTGCATTACGGCAAGTATTGCCCCAATATCTGCTTTGGCTTTACCAACCACCTTGGTTTCGAGGTAGGGGGAACCTTCTTTTAATCGCGTATAGACTTTTAAAGGGGGCTCTTCTTTAACTAAATTCCATTCCCTCTGGAAAACTCCTACAACAGAAAAAACAGTCAATAAAACAAATCGGGCTAACATGTTAATTACACTCTTCTTAGTTTAAAATATATAGGCCAAAGTAAATAATAACACATTTGCAATCCGAATCTTTTTCGCGAATATCAACAATTTTACTACCTCATCCCAAAAACATCAGCGCATAAAAAACCCCCACCTTCCGAAGACGATGGGGGAAAATAAAGTTTTATAAAGCTCCTCCTCTTGGACTCGAACCAAGGACACCCTGATTAACAGTCAGGTGCTCTAACCAGCTGAGCTAAGGAGGAATTTAACGAACTTTCCCTCAAAGGGGCTGCAATATTACCACTTACATTGATATTATACAACAGAATTTTTAGGAAATTATATCTTTGCAAAAAATTTCACAAAATCTTAGAAAACCAAATTAATTACGGAATGAACAAAAAATACAATGTATATGGAATAGGTAATGCTTTGGTCGATATAGTGACTGAAGTTGATGATCAGTTCTTGCAGGATCATAAAATAGAAAAAGGGTTGATGACCTTGGTTGATGAAGAGCATCAAACCAGAATTTCAAATGCTATTAACATGAACAATAGTAACATGCAATGCGGAGGCTCTGCAGCGAATTCAATTATTGCGGTTAGTCAATTTGGTGGGTCTAGTTATTACTCTTGTAAAGTTGCTAATGATGAATTAGGAGAGTTTTACAAGACCGATTTAAGCTCTAATGGGGTAGATTCAAACCTTCAATCGGAAGCTCTGGAAGCTGGAATTACAGGAAAGTGTTTGGTAATGACTACTGATGACGCTTCAAGAACAATGAACACTTTTTTAGGTATAACTGAATCGTATTCCAAGGCTGAAATCAAAGAAGCTGCTCTTAAAGATGCTGAATATCTTTATATTGAGGGGTATTTAGTTACTTCAGAAAATGGTCAAGACGCTATGAAACACGCAAAAAAATTAGCTGAAGATAATGGAGTTAAAACTGCTTTGACTTTTTCTGACCCGGCTATGGTAAAGTATTTTAAAGAGCCAATGGTATCAGTAGTTGGTAGCGGTGTAGATTTACTGTTCTGTAATGAAGAAGAGGCTATGTTGTATGCTGGCAAAGACAATCTATCAGAAGCACAAGAGGCTTTGAAGAGTTCTGCTAAAAAATTCGTAATTACACTTGGAGAAAAAGGTGCAATCGTTTTTGATGGAGAAACTTTCATTGATATTAAACCTAATAAAGCGGAAGCGCTCGATACAAACGGTGCTGGAGATTTATTTGCTGGGGCATTTCTATATGGCATTACAAACGGTAAAAGCTATGCTGATGCGGGAAAACTTGCTTCTATGGCGTCATCTAAGGTAGTAACTCAGTTTGGCCCTAGACTTGAATCGAAACAAGTCAAAGAAATTTTAAATGCGCTATTGGTTGAGGCATAAGTATACCTAAAGACTAATATTTAGAAAGCCTTTCGATTAATTTTGAGAGGCTTTTTTGTTTTATAGGTAACCTATTTTCTATAGAAAAGTTTGTATAATACCTGTGTTTTTGTAAAAATAGCATCTGAACTTCGTCCCATTGTTTGGCAGAGTATTCTGTTCCGTGTTTAATGAGTTCTTTATATAAAGTTTCTGCTATTGCTTCGAAATCTTCTCTTCCAAAGTAATCGAAATCGGCATCAACCATTATTTGTTCCCAGTGATTTCGCGGCTTGATGTGTGAAATTGTTGCTTCAATCATTCCTGAAATAATTTCTATTTCTGAATAAGTGTAACCAAATTCTGGCAGTGTTTCTTGCGCAAGGTCAATTGCCAATCTTTCGTTATTTTCGTATTCAAAAATAAAGCCTGTATCGTGATAAAGCGCTGCCGTTTTGACCATTGTAATTTCTTGAAGCGACAAACCTTCGCTTTTTGCAATTAATTCCGTTGTTTCAATAACATCAAGCGTGTGGTGTAAGCCATGGTAAACTAGGTCATCGGAAAGTTCTCCTTCTAACCGATTAACAACGTATCTATGTGCTTCTATATAGTTCACCGCAAACCGTCTATTCTCTGCTGCATATTCCGTTTTAATGACCACAATGGACGTTTACTGTCAAAACTATCGGAAAGTTCAGCGTGTTGATATTGACCCATAACCGTTTTTAAAACGTAACTAAACCCTTTTGACCCTTCTGCATTTACTCTTTCTCCCCTTGCGTAAAACAGCAAAGGATAGACTTTAATTTTGACCATCCCCACTGTTTACTCCGTCGAATATGGTCAACCATTTTGGTGTAACCAATAGTAATAACCACTCGGCGTCTTGAATAATGTCTAAACCTTTGGATTGAACAGTTTTAGATGAGAACGAATAATTTCGAATAAATGAGTTCCTGTTTTGGTTATAAGCAAAACTCGAAAAAATAGACACCAAAATAATAATTAGAGCGTTCCAAGGAGTATCGCTAGCGCTTTTTCTATTCATTATTCGACCTGTTTTCATTTTTTAGTGCTGCTAATCTCTTTTAATCGATTGCGAAAATACCTAGCTTTGCCCAAAAATTTTTACATTGTACCAAATTACAAAAAATTAACATTATGAGTAAAGGTGTAGTTCTTGTTCCAACTGATTTTACTTCCGTTGGAGATTGTGCGATAAATCACGGTGGTGTGATGGCAAAATCGTCTAGCAGAAAGTTAATTATTCTTCACGTTGTTGAAAAATTTCCTGAAGTAGATGGGGCAAAAAACAAAGTTAATGAAGTTGCCATTAAAGCGGCAAGTGAATTTGGAATCGAAGTAGAGGGAATGGTTCGTGTAGGAAATATCTTTGAAGATATTGGCGAAACTGCTGCTGAATTAGGAGCTAAACTTATTATTATGGGAACCCATGGAGCTAAAGGAATGCAACGTTTTGTTGGGAGCTATGCCATAAAAGTTGTAACAAATTCGATTGTTCCATTTATTGTTGTTCAAGAAAAGCGGGCTGAAACTAATGGGTATGCTAATATTATTTTACCTATTGATTTGGAAAACGCTACGAAACAAAAGCTAAGTTATGCTGTAGAAATTGCTAAGCATTTTAATTCTAAAATTCACTTATTGTTCGAAAAAGTTGAAGACGCTATTTTCAAGCAAAAATTAGCTGGAAATATAATCTTCGCTAAAAAATATCTGGCAGAGAATAATGTTTCATTTACTACTAAAGTTTCAGAAGGCGATGGCGACTTCGAGGGAAATATAATCCGTTATGCCGTAAGTAATAACTGTGATTTAATAGCTATAATGAATTTAGATGATGGCTTCTTGTCGAACATTATGGGGGAAAGCTCAGAGCAAGAATTGATTACAAACGAAGCTCAAATTCCAGTATTAGTTGTTAACCCAACTGCCGCAACAACAGGTGGTGGTGTTGGTTTGTTCTCTTAATACTCCAAAGAAATACATATTAAAAAAGGTGACTCGATTAAGTCGCCTTTTTTAATACTTATTCTTCTTGTATCGCTCCTTTATCTCAATTAATCTGAGTTGCTTATTAGCTTCTCTTGTTTCAATTGCAGTCTTCGTAAAATACTTATGTGCTGTTAAAAACTTAATCTGGAGCTCATCCCACGATTTAGCATCTTTTACAACACCATAGGCAATAAATTCAGACATTAAACCATTTGAAATAGGATAAAAATCATCTCTGCCTAAATAATCTAAATCCGCATCACAAATTATTTCTTCCAATAAATCTTTTGGCTGTTGGGGAATACTTGTTGCTAAAATTAGTCTTTCTATCGTGTCTAGTTCTTTGTCTGAATAACCATAAACAGGCAGTACTTCTCTCGCCATTCTAACGCCAATAGGTTCATTGTTAGCGTATTGTTCTACAAATCCTCCATCGTGGTACAACGCAGCCGTTTTAAGTAAAAACAGCTCTTCTCCTTTTATCTCCTCCCCTTTCGCAATTCGCTCTGCGGCAGCACAAACGTCTACCATGTGATTAATATTATGATAAGTAAGGTCTTTAGATAAGCCCGCTTTAAGAGTTTTTATTATATGTTTCTCTGCGTGTTTGTAGTTAATCGAGCTATAAAGCTCCAAATCAACATAATCCCAAAAAACGTCATTAGGCAATCTACCCTTGCCGTATTTCGACATCTCTAGCTTAATTCCGTCAACGAAGTACATGTCAATTTCTCCTTTGTTTTTCGCTACAACTTTACCCCTGTGAGTGCAGTCGAAAAAATTCTTAACTAATTCATATGTTTCTCCCGAAACATTAACTTTTCCTTCTTGCCCCGTCATTTCCATCCGTTGTGCAATATTCACAGTGTCTCCCCAAATATCATAAGCAAATCGTTTAATTCCAATAACACCTGCGATTAAGTCTCCAGTATGAATTCCAATTCTCAAATTCCACAATTTGTCATTATTCGGTTCGGATTCTCTTAATTGATTAATATAATTTTGAATATCTAGCCCTGCTAGAACAACCTCTATCGGATTACTCTTATTCCTTATTGGTACACCGCCTGCGCACATGTATGCGTCACCTATCGTCTTTATTTTTTCTACGTTGTATTTTTCAATTATTTCATCAAACTTGATAAAATAACTGTCAAGCCTTTCAACCAATTCATTAGGTTTAAGCGACTCTGCAATTTGGGTAAAACCCTTAAAGTCGGTAAACATAACTGTTACTCTTTTGTAGTTTCTAGCCTTTGCTTTGCCTTGCATTTTTAGCTCATCTACCATTTGTTCGGGCAGGATGTTCAATAGCAATTTTTCGGAGCGTTCTTTTTCAATTTCTAGTTCGTTTTTCTGCAACTCAATTTGTTCTTTTTGGGTTGTTACTTCTGCCGTACGTTTCTTTACTTGCCCTTCCAGTATTTCTTTCTGTGCTTTAATCTGACTAATACGGAATCTAATAATGAGAAAGATAAAGCTCCCAATAAACATTATTGATAACATCCAAAACCACCAAGTTAACCAAAAGGGTGGTGTAATTATCAATTTTAAAGTAGCCACATTATCACTTTCTATACCATCGCAGTTCGTTCCTTTAACAATAAGCGTATACTCTCCCGAGGCTAAATTAGTATAATGGGCATATCGTTGATCTCCTACTTCATTCCAGTCATCATCGAACCCTACCATCTTATAGGAATACTTATTTTTTTCGGGAAAGGAATAGTGTAATGCGGCAAACTCGAATGTGAAATTATTAACCCTATATGACATTTCCATTCTATTCAGCTGATTCAAATGAGTTGGGTAAAAATCCAAGGACCCTATTACTACATCTCTGTTGTTAATTTTGAAGTTGGTAAACGCCATCTGCGGTGGGTGGAGGTTCTTATCAATATCCGAAGGATGAAAAACACTAATGCCATTAATTCCACCGAAATACATTTCGCCTTTTTTATTCAAAAAGTAAGCTCCGTTATCAAATTCGTCACTTTGAATTCCATCGTTCTCGTGATACACCACAAATGTTTCCGATTTAGGATCAAACATGGAAAGGCCTTTGTTTGTAGTCATCCAAAGCCGATCTTGATCATCACCAAGCATACCATAAACTACGTTATTTGATAACCCATCTTTCTCCTTATACGAAGTAAATATTCTTGTTTTTCTGTCAAATTTATTAAACCCCCCCCCGTAAGTGCCAAACCAAAGAATACCGTCAGAGCTTTCCCATCCAGACATGACAACATCCTTACTTATTGATTCTGGATTGTTTGTATGCGAATAGGTTTCGAATCGCACTTTGTCTTCATCCTCAATAGCAACAGAAATACCACCTTCTGTGCCAACCCATATTTGCCCTTTCGAATCTTGCAGAATAAATCGCACGGTGTTGTTTGGTAGCGAACTTTTATCACGTTCTATGTTAGTATAAAACCCCACAGATGTCAAATCTGGATTAAGAATCGCTAATCCCTTTTTTGTTCCAATCCAGATTTTTCCATCATCTGCCTCATGAATTATATAAACTTTATTTGTTTCGTGTTTTTTAAAATAGTAGTCATTATATTTTATAGGCGTTATGTTCGAAACCGAGCGCTCTTTGTCGTCCATTTCGACTTTATATACTCCATCTACAGTACCTATTAACAAATGTCCTGTGGAGGTT
>Ga0315332_10000993_pt1 | contig 14481 bp, 15 predicted proteins | sample M110034915metaG_FD_203455 | JGI IMG/M metagenome (GOLD analysis project Ga0315332, IMG submission 203455) | Ammonia-oxidizing marine archaeal communities from Monterey Bay, California, United States - M1 100m 34915 | ecosystem: Environmental > Aquatic > Marine > Intertidal zone | place: USA...
CCAATGTAATTCGCTCGAGTACAGGCGTCGTATTTCAAATGCCACTTGTTTCTGGAACCACTCCAGAAATTCAGGATTGGTTAGCGAGCCAAGAGTTCCATGTTTTCACCGCAATGCTTGAAAACGCTTCATGTTTTTATGAAGCAGGTTTGACCGGAAAAGTAGCCTTGGTTTTGGGAAATGAAGCGAAGGGGCTTGGGGAGAGTTGGGTTGATAAAGCTTATTCACCCGTGAAGTTGCCAATGCGTGGACAAGCCGACAGTCTAAACGTTTCCGTTACGGCCTCGGTCATGATGTATGAGGCGATGAGGCAGAGAAGTTAATCGGTAGGGGTGGAAGCGTAGACGATAGCCAGAGTACCAAGGCAGTTTCGTTATTGCGGCGAGACCTTTTGTGGACTCGTCGGTAGACTGCCCAGCACGCTAACCGCTTGCGGTCGCTTGTTTGCCGGTTGGGTTAAATTATAGAGAGCTAGGAAAACTAGCACCCAAAAAAGGGCGAAGAGGCCGAGGGAGATTGGATCTAAGTTTGCTGTAAATAAATTGTTTTGGCCGATCACCATGACGCTTAATTGACTGCCGTCTTCAGTGGAAACCTTGACCGAGACTTTTTCCTGGCTGTCGGCGTTAAATCTCTTCATGAAATCATACCCGAGTTCGAGTTCAAGATAGGCTTCCGGTTTGAAAGCAGCAATCTCGTAATTCGGGATCGTGAGTGAATGCTCTCCGAGGCTGACATCCGTCAAAAACAGTTCAACTGACTCTGGATCTTCAATGGTCAATTTCAGGCTGCGAATTCCCGCGGTTCCAGTTCGGTTGCCGTGTTGCACGTCGAGACAAAGCGTTAATTGTTCGAGGGAATCGATCCCTTGTCCGTGGTAAAACTGCCAGACTTCTCCGGCAGTGACTTCACCACCGTCTTGAATCAGTTCGAGGGCGGATTTAGAGGGCCCTGGACAAGTAGAGCAAGCGAAATCTCCAACCACTTGAGTCTTACTCGTTTCGCTGTTGATTACGTACTCGTCCGCATTGCTCGAAAGCGGGTTCACCCCAAAGCTGAGGCAAATTAAGAAGCTGAGTGAGAGAATTCGCACAGTGGCCATTCGATTTTAGGAAGAGATTGTCAATGTCGTGCAGCTGTAAGGCGGTGGAGGTGGGGAAGACAACTTTTATCATAGACGAGAAATCTTAAAAGTCTAACCAAGATTAAGTCTAACCAAGATTAGACGAGATTCGCTCACGAGCGTCGCCCACCGCGGTGGAGGCCGTCAAATCTTGACTAAACCCGCGAGTTCCTTGAATTTCAACACACGACATTTAATACCGCTGACGAATCTAAATCGTTCATTTTTCCATCTCTTGTCACCAGCCAACGGCGTTGGTGGGGCAATACCGACTGACCTGCAGTGTTCAGAGTTCATCACTAGCACGAAGGGCACCTTGAGGCCAAGCATGTCGGCGTTTGAACAATTTTGGTTGGATTCGAATCGGTTGGATTCGACTCGTTTGAATCCGGCTCGGTTGGCTCTGAATAACCGGGATCTAAATTAGTCGTTACCTGCGAGGCTGCCCGAATTTTGAGCCGCTAGTTGTGCACGAAGCTGTGTGATTTCTTTTTGCTGAGCTTCAACAAACGCCGCTGCCCCGTTAAATTCGTCGGCCATATCTGTCCAAAAGTCGTCGTTTCTGAATTGGCAGTGTTGGACTTTGCCATCACCTAGCTGTCGCAGATGAGATTTGAGGCGAACGATTGGGCCTACAAACCGGTTGCTGAAACGAATGGTATCTAGCATGAAGGCGGGGAACATCGAGATCATGACGATTCCAATGATGACGAATTCGCCAGTTTGTAGTTTAAGTCGCTCTAAAATGCTGAGGCCGGGATCTCCCAGTAGCGTCTGCAGGACGATGACTGAAAACGCTGCGACAGCAAAAAAGACCGCCCAGTGCAGGCAAATTCGCTTAAGAAGTGCGCCTTGAACTTGAGCATCAATATAGTTTTGTTTTCTTGGAGTTGGTTCAGGGGTTGGCATGCCTAGCTTGCTTTTGGAGTTGATCGTTTATGAGTTGAAGAAACTGTTTTGATTCAAAAACCTACTTCATAAATCCTCCATGCGAAGCAGAGTTTTTCCGAATAATTTTGGAGAGCCTCGGTGGGGGAGGAAATCAAATTGGTTAACTCTGTTGCTGTTGCATTTTGGGGTGTGCTTCCGCCGTTAAGGACCTGTAATGAAGGACGCCGGAAGCGTCGAGTCATATTCTCTAACCAAATTTTTTTTATTAATCGTTAAAGGTCCCCAGTCTTGGCCTAAGCTCACTCAAAAGAGTGTGTCTCAAAGCCTCGAATTATGCTCGTGGCGTTGGGTTATGCTTAATCTAGCGAGTTAATCGTGCGGAAGAGACAGGTTTAAGATTACTTGGCTTCCGCACCGAATAATCACAATACAGCGTTTTTTCAGTAAATTCGAACGTAGCCATCGGGCCTTGGCATGAGTCTCAAATTTGGTATCTATCTGGTCGAGCAGCGAGTCATCTCGCCCGAGCAATTCTGTGGATTGGTAAAGATCCAGCAAGAATCATCGATGTCGTTGCCGACGATCAGCCTGCGGAAGAACCTCTTGACGATCAAACAGGTCGCCCAAGTGCTCAACGAGATTGAGCTAGATGCGGAAAAAACATTTATCAAGTCAGCGATGGAGCTTGATTTTTTGAACCGGGTGGAAGCTGATCAAATTCTTCAGTTTCAGCAGGAGAGGTGCCAACCCCTGCGAAAGTTGATCGTGAAATGTGGTCTTCTTTCTCAACGCCAGTGTTCGATTTTGTTCTTGTATTTTGAACGTCATGGATCCAAGGCCACTCTGCCGACACCGGTGGCGAAGCCGATCAATATTCGCACCGAAACCCATGAGAAGAGCAGCGTTCCGGCGCCGATGGGGACATTGCGAGAGCCTAATTTCTCTAAGTCGAATCGAACCGCCGCCGAGTACGTAATCTAAGCTGAGTTTCGCGGTTGGATTTAAATCGGTAATTGAACTTTGGCCCTGTTTCGCCGAGATATTATTACCGAAGGCTGGGAGTTCTTTCTCTTCTTAGTTCCGCGCACAAAAAAAGCCAAGGAACAAGCCTTGGCTTCAATGTTTTTAATCTTAATGAGCTCAATTAGCGTTTCGCCAGCATGCGGTTTCGCTTGGATCGACGTTCAGCACGCAGCCGTGCTCGACGATTGGTCTCACTGGGTTTTTCGTAATACTCTCGTCGACGCATTTCCTTCTTGATTCCACTACGTTCGACTAGTTTTCTGAATCTTCGGACAGCTTCCTGAATGGATTCTTTGTCACGTACCAGCAGCTTTACCATTTTTTCTCCAAACCAACCATCAAGTTCACCGTCATCCTTTTATAATTTATTAGATTTGCAGGCCTCCATCTGGGGACCCACAAAGCGCTAATCGGCCATCTGTTGCGGAAATGTCACGCAAACTCAAGAGTTTACCGGCATTTTCGAAGTTCTGTCTATAGCCAATTCGATAAACGGCGATTTTTTCCAATAAATCGAACAAATTTACCGAGATTGGGTCCTCTGGGTTCCGTGATTTTTGGAATCCCACTGTCATTGTTACTTTTTGCCCAGTCGTTACCACCAGACGGTCACGTCAAAAGTCGCGGGGCTGGAATCGCTTCTTCCGATGAACTCAGTAACACAGATGAGCGTGCAACGCTTATCCGTTCGGGACTTGAAACGTGACTTTTGAGATCTCGTAGTGCCTTCAAAAGGTTCGATTCCCAGCTTCTACCGGATGGAAATGAGCGATGTCAAACGAAACGGTTGAATTTAATTCTCATCCCCTCGACAGCGTAGACACCATCGAAGATTCAATTGTAGATGAAGCAGTCGTGATCGTCGAAGAGGAACGTCCTGCATTGACGGGCTACGAATTGGTAGCCGATATGATGCGAAGACAAGACGATGTAATCAACGAATTGGACGATTTGAACAAACGTATCGAATCGGCGATTCAAGAGATTACGGACGCACGAAAAATCGAGGACGAAGCAACGCAAAATTTTCAGCACCAAGCGGACGAGGACTTGCAACTTGGAAAAGCTGCCTAGTTCAAAACATGCCAACGTTTGGTAACTGCGTCGCTTAATCTCTCGTCCCTAAGCCAAGTTAACCAGGTGGAATCTCCCGGCTGCAACTGCTAACCGCTACTCGGTTTGATCTAGGTTGCCAGATTTTCTAATCGCCCAGGTCAAGCGAAAGCCCATCATGATGCTCGCTAAGCATCCAGCGAGTCCCAGAATCGAAAGATCGTGAGAACCCATTGGTCCTACTTCAGGGAATAGAAGTGGTGGAACTTTGTAGCTCAGCATCAATGATGAGCCGAGAAACAACGCACTTGTCATCAGTCCCATCACTAGGCGATTTGCGGTGGGGCCAAGCCTGCGGTGGTCGAGTTTGACATCAAATTGCCCCGACTGCACTTGTTCCAGAATGTTTGAGATGCGTTTGGGAAGCTGGTCGACAAGCTGTTCCATTTCCATGTAAAACCGTCTCATTTTCTTCGCTTGGCGAGTTGGCGAGAGGCGTTTTAACAACAGCAGTCGCTGGAACGGTTTCATGATTTCCATCAAACTGAAATCAGGGTTGAGCTGCCGACCGGTTCCTTCCAGTGAGACGAGTACCTTAATCAGCAATGAGACCTCCCCAGGAAGTGTAATTTCAAATCGCCTGACCAGTGACATGAAATCATTGAGTGCGCCGCTCATATCAAACTGTGCGAGAATTTGAGTCGAATATTGGCCAACGAAGTCGGCGACTTCGTTTGAAAATGCAGACTCGTTTAAATTGTTCGGGCATCGCCCGATGCGTTTGATTAGTGTTGAAAGCATTGAAACATCTTGATTGACAATGGCAACAAGCATGGCTTCGATGTCTTCTCTAAGTTGTTCACTAATCCTTCCAACCATCCCAAAATCCAACAGTCCGATCGTCCCATCATCCTGAATGATAATGTTGCCGGGGTGGGGGTCGGCGTGAAAAAAGCCGTGATGAAAAATCATTTTAAGATATAAATTGGCTCCCGTCTGAGCGACGGCGGTAGGGTCGACACCTGCCGGACAGTTGTCGTTTATTTTTCGGATGCTGGTCCCCGAAATGTGTTGCATTGTGATCATCCGCGCAGAGCAGAGAGCGGAGATCGGTTCAGGGATCACGACCGTTTTTTCTTTTTCGAAAAGCGATCGGAACTGAATGAGATTGCGCTCCTCCCGTCCAAAATCAAGTTCCCGCTTCATCGTGCGGGACATTTCTTCAACTACAGCAATGGGTTGGTAATTTTTGAAATCATCGAGTTTGTCAGCAAGTTGTGCCAGTCCTGAGAGAATGTCAAGATCCGTCTCAACGATACGGTCAATGCCATCGTGGCGAACTTTAACAACAACGTCGAGCGGTTCCAGTGGGCTCGCTCCCTGCTCTTGCTCCGAGGAGGCGAATGCAAAGCGTTTTGGATCTAGTTTTGCCCGGTGTACCTGTCCGATCGAAGCGGAGGCGATCGGCTCTTCCTCGAATTCAATAAAAATATCTTCGAGCGGGATACCTTGTTCGTTTTCAATGATTCGTTTTGTGGTTTCGAATGGATCTTTGGGGGCGTTGGATTGCAGTTTTTCAAGTTCCAGCGCAAGTTCCAGTCCGATTAAGTCAGGCCGTGTACTGAGTAGTTGCCCGAACTTGATAAACGTTGGCCCCAGTTCAGTGAGCGTCATTCGAATACGGGCGTTATGCGTCAGTTGAGACTGTGCTGCGCCGTCTTGAGTTTTCAATCGATCCGTCAGAAAGTCGATGTGGAAGCGGCTCATCCAGTCTGCCAAGCCATATTTACTCATAACTGAGACAATTTCGGTCCAGCGGCGAACGTTGCGGTAAAGTTGCGGGACCGAAGTGATCTTGCGTTTCATAATTTACCGGTGCGAAGAAAGCTGGTGGTTCGAGTTTGAATTTGTGGCGAGTCGCGACTTTCGTTCAAATTAAGTTAGATTCCCTTGCGAAGCAAACTCCAATACGAATTTCAAACTAATTTCTGATAGACTGTAGGTGGCTTGTGTATTTCGGAACGACTGTGCCGCCGAGGATTGGTCGATTTAGGGAGTTTGTGGAATTCCCAAATGCTGAAATTTCGTTCAGGTCACTTGGCTAAGATCTAACAGATGAGGATTCAATGAATTTCGTAAGTCGCCCCAGTTTGCTGTCAGTATTTGTTGTTGGAGTTTTTATAGCGTCCGTTGGTTGGGCTGATGATTGGCATCAGTGGCGGGGAAATGATTTGCGAAGCGTAAGCAATGGGCCGGCAGTTCCCGTTGAATTTGATAAAGATAATCAAATGCTTTGGCGATTTCCCATGCCGGGAACGGCGGGTTCGAGTCCCATTGTTTGCGGGAATCGAGTTTTTGCAACTAGCGTGGATGGCGATGAGTTAGTCTTGGTTTGCATTGGAATGAACGGCGAACTGAAGTGGAAACGCGGCTTAGCAGGGACTGACATCAAAAGTCGCGATGGTGCGAATGCAGCCAGTCCTTCGCCAAGTACTGATGGCGAGCATGTCTGGACCATGATGGGCAATGGAATGCTGCAGTGTTTCACAGTTGAAGGCGAACCGGTGTGGACAAAAGATCTGCAGAAGGAGTACGGGAAATTTAATATTCAATTTGGTATGTCGATGACACCGGTCTTAGATAACGGCAATCTATATCTAGCGCTGATGCACGGGGACATGCGAGACACCAAGACGACATCTGTTGGACAAGTCATCGCACTCGACGCAAAAACTGGGAATGAGATCTGGGTACATTTAAGGAAAACAGATGCTGTCTCGGAAAACACGCATTCCTATGCTTCGCCAACGATCTATCGAGATGAGAAGCACGAGTATCTCGTAACTCACGGGGCGGATTATGTGATCGGACACTCGCTCAAGGATGGTTCGGAGATTTGGCGATGCGGCGGAGTCAATCCGAAGGGTGAGGGATACAATAATTATTTGCGATTCGTGGCATCACCGAGTTGTGCAGATGGGATCATCGTTGCGCCAACAGCCAAAGGGAAATCAGTGCTGGGCTTGCGGGTGCCGCTTCAGGGAGATGTAACCGGGAAACGCAAAGCCCTGCATTGGAAATTGCCGAAAGGGACGCCAGACGTGTCGACCCCGGTGATTTATAACGGGTTGGTTTATTTGGCCGGTGAAAAAGGTGACGTTTCCTGTGTTGATGCACTAACTGGAGAGCGCTATTACCGCGAGCGGTTGTCTGCAGACAAACAGCGTGCGACACCGGTTGCCGTAAACGGCAAGATATATCTTGCCGGGCGGCGAGGGACGGTCTTTGTGATCAAAGCGGGCAAAGAGTTAGAAGTTCTTGCCCGAAATAAATTAGGCGAAGAAATCACGTCGTCGCCAGCGATTTCAAACGGAAAGATATTTATCCGTACTTTTGACGCGCTCTACGCATTTGGCGCAAAGTAAATAGGCCGGACTGGAATTAATTGTCAAACAGAGTTGGATTTAGACGCCAATCTTGGCGTTGCGTGAAACAAGTAAATTGGAGTTAGGTTGATGGGGATTAATTGTTTTCGGTTGCTGTTGGTTTTCGCTTTCATCAGTCCCTCGGTTTGTCTTTATGGACAGATGCCCGGAGAGGAGGGGGATTCACGTGAAGTTAGCAGCTATTCGATTGTAATTCACGGAGGTGCCGGTTCCTCGGCCGCGAACGCATCTCCCGTTCAGGTGAAGCAAAGGAAAGCGTCATTAACAAAAGCACTCGATCAAGGTGTTGCAGTTTTGTCCTCCGGTGGGACTGCACTGGATGCTGTAGAGTCGGTGTTGAAAATTCTGGAGGATGATCCGCAATTTAATGCAGGGAAAGGCGCTGTGTTTAATGCCGCTGGTGACCATGAGTTGGATGCGTCAATCATGGACGGAAAGACGAAGGCCTGTGGTGCCGTCGCTGGCGTCAAGACTGTAAAGAACCCCATCTCATTGGCCAGATTGGTAATGACTGAAACGCGGCATGTCCTTTTAGCTGGCCCTGGAGCGGAGGAGTTTGCCAAGCAGCAAGGCGTCGAGTTTGTGCCAACGGATTACTTTGATACGCCCGGAGCAAAAAAGTCGTGGGAGCGTTACAAGTTACGAATGAAGTCGCGAACTTCAGGACTGAATCGGAATACCGACGGGGAACTGGAAACTAGCTGGAAAATGGGGACGGTTGGTTGTGTTGCCCTCGACGGAGAAGGAAACATCGCTGCGGGAACCACAACTGGAGGCATGACCTATAAAAAGTTTGGAAGAATTGGAGACAGCCCCATAGTAGGGGCGGGAACTTATGCTGACAACGCAACTTGCGGGGTGTCTGCAACTGGCATCGGCGAGCAGTACATTCGCAATGCGGTTGCCTACGACGTTTCAGCACAAATGAAGTACAGGGGGGCTACCCTGCAGGAAGCGGTCGATGACAATTTGCGGCGGCGTTTAAATAAAAACGACGGTGGACTCATCGCAGTTGATAAGGATGGAAATATCGCCATGGGGTTTAATACCGCAGGAATGGCTCGTGCCGCTGCCGATTCGAAGGGGCGCTACGAGGTGATTTGGGGAGATGCGTCAGGGAAACCGCGTAAGTAGGCTGGTTCAGTTTCGAAGGGAGAGTTTCAGTTTCGAAGGGAGAGTTTCAGTTTCGAATACTCCCTTGTCTACCTGTTATGTTCAACTGAGTTTGCGAGGATCCGCGTAGTTTCTCAAGTAGTTTAGAGGTTTCGTGGTGTCCTTGAAGCGACGCGTGAAGCACTAAAACTCTTGAAGGTTGGTAGTAGTGAATCGAGGCATTGCCTCCGTTGTTACGCCACGAATTCGGATGAATGACCGTCGTGATTAAATCGACAAGATCCTGCCCGTGATCCCAGGGTGGGGCTAGGCGACCTCCCATTAAAGAAAAGAATTGCTCTGGCCCTCCACTTACGCAGTTGAGCGAGTCGTAACTAGAAACTGCGGAAATCCACATTGCTTTTTCAAGTTCGGCTTCGTCGGCGGAATTTGCCAGTGAAGCCAATCCGGCTGAAGGTGGGTTATTCTCACCGGTTGCTTGGTCGTTCACCAAAACAGGTTGCGAGTTCGATTCCCTTGGCGCGTTCAAGTCTAGTGATTCAAGTTCTTGATCCACTGATGATTTCTTTTTCTGCCGTGCGAGTCGTTTCAAGCTGTTTGCAAAATCGGCTGAAAAGGTTGTGAGACGTTTTGAAATCACGACACGCATGCCTTGAAGCTGGATGCTTTCGTCAAATTTTGGGGAAATCGCGATTTCACGATGAAGTTGGCAAAGATTGTAAACGGCAATTCGCTCTGTTTGCGGGTCTGGTGATTTTGAAAGTTTCATAAAGACTTTCAAATCCTTACGAAAGTCACTTACCTTGCGTCTCGTCTTGGTGACGGTCTCCGCATCATCGGCGAACAAATTGGGAGAGGCAATTAGAAGTAGGATCGCCCAGCAGAATAAAATCCAAGTTTCTCTGCGGATTGAAAACAGCGGTTGTTCGTTTCCAGAGTAATGATTCATGGGCGTCTTTCGATGATTGGTCAGCGTTCTCGTGAGTGTATTCGAGGAAGCCGGACTTATCAAATCTTGAACGTGATACGACGGTGAATGTGGGCTGCTCAATCTAGACAGTTGTTTCGTGCTTGTTCAAGTTGCTTTTCCCCTCAAATTTACTTAGCTGATAGCCAATGCCCCAGTTCTGTGTAACGGCGCCTGCCATCAAGAAAGCAATCGCTGCTCCCCAGCAGACATCGCTTGGCCAATGGGACATCGAGGTGATTCTCTGAATTGAGGCGAAGAAAGCGAGAGTGAAAAACAGCCCACGACCGCGAGGGAAAAGCCATGTCAGGCCAATTGCGAGTCCCCAAGCTGTAGCGGTGTGCGCTGAGGGGAAAGATTGGATGGCATACGTTGGGAAATTAACGCGTTCGTCAGACAAAAAACCAAGCCATGTGGAGTCGATTGAATCTGGGAATTTTGGGTTTCCATCTACTTGAAGATAAGTGAGCGGTCGCCGCCGAGCAAAAAGTAACTTTAGTAAATGGACGCTGATGGCGGGCCAAATCGCACAAATGACAACGCGGGGAATCGACCGACGGTGAGCGGCGGCAAGAACCCAGATGGCAATCGCCGCCAATACGACACCGAAACCGTGGGCGAATATTTCCGAAAGGCTAATGACGCGAGTTAAGTCGCCCGGGATCGAATCTTCAAATTGATGCCCATAAAACGAGAAATCGTAGGGAAGCAAAATGAAGCCCAGACCGGTCAACCACAATGCGTGAAGCCAGATGCGTTTGGCAGGTGCACGAGCATCTTTAAGTTCGGTATTGCAATTCAGTGGTTGTGCGCTCGTCATCGCTTAATAATTACTCAAAACCCCAAATTAACCAAGGTCACTTTGGTATTTAAGCGAGCGAATCGTCGCCCTCGGCGGGGTAGACTGAATTAACTTTTTTCCGATTGAGAAACCAAAATATAGCACCGAGTGCGGAGACGCATAACAAGGAGAATCGGAAGGCAAACCCGACAATTACCCCGGTTTCACATGAGAAAGCCTCGTACAGAAACTTAAGTGCTAATTCCATTCCACCGAGGCCGCCGGGAAGAGGGGCAGCATTGGCAACCATGCAAATGGGTTCGATAAGTAGATGGTCACGAAACGATGGGGCAGAATTGGTCAGCCCGATTGCTAAGAAATATATCGAGGTCACAAAACAAAGGTTCACAAGCAGGCTCATCCCGACGGCAGAAAGAACAGCTTGTGGCTGACTTCGGTAAGTCAGCACCACATCGGATAATTTCTCTAGCAAATTTCCAATTCGAGGCAAACGTAGCAGCCAATCGAACGTTTTGGTTCTCGCCAATTGCGGTGCAAGGATCACGCTGAAGACTCCCGCGAGGCACAATACCGTTACTCCTAAAACTACTCGGCAAGCGTAATTGAGTGTTTGGAGTTTGCCCGGATGAGCGGTGGCGATGTCCTCGAAGTCGAGCAGCAGAAATGCGACCGACGCAAACGAAAACATTGTGATTAGACCAACAATGCGGTCCGCAACCACCGAGCAGATCGCTTCGGGCATGCGGTCCTTGACCTGTCGCGTAACGTAAAAAGCTCGGAGTGTGTCACTTCCAATTATTCCAAAGGCAAATAACCCAAAGAAAGAACCGATGAAGCCAATGCGAATGGCATCAAAGTAGGTGAACGGTAAACCCAGTGCACGTACCATCACTCGCCATCTCAAAAACGAAATGAGATTTGCCAGAATGCAGCTAACGAAACCGACTCCCACCCAGCCCCAGTGTTTGGGTTGCGAGAGGAATTTCTCAAATTGATCGTCTTTCTGGGCGGTGGTAAACAAATACCACAGAATGCCGATCGAAAGCGAGAATTTGATTACCGTTATTAGATTGCGTTTGATACTGTCGTTCACTGCAAATCAACGTAGAAAAAACACGAAACGATTTTAAGTTTGTCACCGCAAATATGTAAATTCCGAAATGACGGAATTTTAAGGGCCTGTACATAAAGGTCTTAGACTAATTGTTGTGTTAATCAAATAGCACCACAGAAGCAGTAAATCCATGTAGGAAATTCCTGTTTCCAACGGGGCCAACCTCGCCAGCTGCGAAAAAACCAGCGAGTGGGATTGGGGCAACCGACTGAATGCAAGCAGCATCGTGATTGGGGTCCTGGAACAAGTTCAGTCCGCGACCGTTGCAAGTAAATAATAACGCTGCCTTGGAAGGCCCTTGGCTTGCCTGTTTTTTTAATAACTGGGTAAGTTCGGCGGAGGCTGACTCGTGATCTCGAATGTGGAATTGAATTGTCTGTCCGGGGCGCACGTAGTCTCCAATGGAAATGGATCCGAGTGCTTGGTCGACCCCGGTGATATTGCGAACAAGAAAGTCTCCAAATTCAAAGGAATCCTGGTACTCGTTAATGACGCGTCCGATTTGAAGACCGCTTTGAAAACTTCGCTGTTCTCTTGTGGGGAGTGTTTGGAATAGCTCGGATAGCACATCGATTGCCGGTCGCCCGCCAATCTGCTGAATGATGTTTCGTTCGGCTTGCGTAATAACCATCGGTGTTCCAATCGGGCGACATCCCTGCGAAACAATTGTGCGAACGGTCGTGTTGGCAAGTCTTACCCCAACCCAACCAGAATCGAAGGATTCGTCATTTAGCAATAGTCGGGAGATACCTGGTTCCTGGGCCCCACTTGCGATCCCGCCAATGATCGGCAGGCCAGGGCGATCTTCATTGAACCGCTCTAAAAGATAATCGACTGGAAACTCAAACGGCTCGCTCAGCCCGATTAAGCAACTGTCTTCTGGCCACTCGGTGGAGAATTCATCTGGCCAACCGGTGATGGCCGACTCGCCACCGGATCTTGTGAATTTCAAATGGAGAGGAGTAATCTCTGATTCGGGTAAACAGGCTGCCCAAAGAGAGACAGATTTTTCGTTTTCAAGCTCGAGTTCACCGCCGATGGTTGCCTCGCAGCTGCAGCCAATGACGTTTTCAGCACCGGTTGTTTTCTTGAGCGATGGCATAACCCGATCAAATTCTTCAGGGCTGTAGCCAGCCACGAAAGCGAACAACAGGTCAATGGATTGGTCAGGAGAGATGTCTAATTGAGATGCGGCATCTGGAAGTGCCGTGGAGAGGTCATTGCTTACGCAGTGAGCCTGAGAGAATTTTGGTTCTGGATTGTTACTCATCGGGTTGCTTGTGCCTGCTCAGAATTAAATCAAGCTGAAGGGGCGACACGCGTGGAAATGGTAAGCCCTCAGACAGCGAAAGGTTCGGGGATCTAGTTGCCTGCGGTACACCAAATTTTTACGGTTTTCGTTGTTTCGCAAATTTCGATTGAGCCCGCGACGCCAGAATAGTCTGTTTTAACAAAGACTGTAAAGAAGGGTCTTTGGTGAGCCGAAGTGCTTTGCCATAGCAAACTCTTGCTTCGGCATGGCGATTTTCCTTTTCGAGATCTTTAGCTTCGAGAATCAGCGTGTTGACTTCCTCGTTAAGTTCTCGCTTTCGCTTCTCGCGTTGTACTTTTATTTCGGCAACGCTGAGATCTCCAGTCATGGCGGAACTGTTTTCATCGCTGTAAGAAACAGGTCCAGAGGGGACATAGGTTTCTTCTTGTCTCGAAGGGCGTAGATCGAGTTGACCACTGTTTAATGCACGAGTCACGCCGTTGTCCAATCCACCCGATTGAAAACTACCTCCCGGATAGGCCATGGCCGGTGTCCTGGCATAGCCTCCGACAATCGGGACCATGCCCGTGACAAACGGTCTCGTTTGGCCGCTAAATAACGTCCCTCCGAATCCATTCTGAACGGTGAGGCTGGGGGCGACCGACGACAAGGTTCGCGTGCTACCTTTTGCCATATTAATTCCCAAAGAAAAACCGCCGTTGGGGCCTCTTCTTCCAAAATCCAATCGTGCCCCAGCATTGGGAGAGTATCCACCAAAGATGGGAAGCGCCTGGTTGCCTCCGTATTGGAAACCAATCCAGGGTGTTAGGTTTCCACGAGGACCGAGGCCTTGAACACGGGAACCGGACCCGCTTCCGCCCGGAAATCCAAATCCAAAATTAATGCCGGAGTGGGAGTAGCTGCGATCGCTAATTCGGGTAACCGGGTTGGAAACGTTTATGTTCTGTGCGCTGATTGGCTCGAGAGCGATTGTCGACAACGCAAGCACCAATCCAACCAGTGGTGGGGCAGGCCGAGAGAATTCAAATCGTAATGCCGGAAACATGGTTTGCTTTACTCCGATAAAACTGTGGTTTCTCAAGCGAATCGCGAACCCTAGCAGTTTAAAGCAATCCTTATCGCCGGGCAAACTGCGGAATTTACAAATCGAGTCATTTTACCAATGGGAACGTCTTAAATGCTCTTGAGAATGAAGCTCAAGATTTGGTACATCTGGTCGTTAGTAGAGACTGCAAACAGGGATAAAGAAGAAGTTTTGCCCAGGTGGGGTGCTTTAGATTACCCCGAGGTTCAAGCGAAAAGTTGGTTTAAAGAAGGAACAGAAATGGATCTCGCGCAACTTGCAGAGTACGCAAATTTGGCTTTGACTTGGATTGGATTTGGTACGGTTGTTGGATTGATAGCGAAAGCGTTGATGCCTGGCCGTGACCCCGGGGGAGCGATCGCGACAGTTTTAATGGGGATTGGCGGAACGCTGATTGGCTGTGCGATCCTGCAGTATTTTTCGACAACGGTCGAATTTGTTAAGCCCATCAGTGTTGAAGGATTTACTGTTGGGATTGGTGGCGCATTTGTTTTGTTGGTGTTTTACAAGGTGCTCGGGGGCCATTGGTTCGTAGAAGGCGAGCAAATTACCCGTCGCGCCCGGCGTCGGCGTCAGCGATATCGACGTGTCT
>Ga0315332_10000994_pt1 | contig 14479 bp, 4 predicted proteins | sample M110034915metaG_FD_203455 | JGI IMG/M metagenome (GOLD analysis project Ga0315332, IMG submission 203455) | Ammonia-oxidizing marine archaeal communities from Monterey Bay, California, United States - M1 100m 34915 | ecosystem: Environmental > Aquatic > Marine > Intertidal zone | place: USA...
CTATTGCTAAAGTCCAAACACCCTCTATCCAATCGTCTCTATTACATTGTTCGATAGCAACTGGCATTATAATTAAAGTAATTAAACGTTTATACTCTCATTCTCATGTACACACTACCCTCTGCCCAGTCTCCAAGGACCTTGGATAGAGTGTTCTCGTCACACCTGTCTACCAGGTCGTAGTCTTTATGGTCCCATACAAGTTGATACACTACGCTGCTTCGTATAAATTGAAAAAAAGCTTTGCGCGTTGGGGCGGTTTTAAGAGAGAAACACCACCACCTTAGATTATCATAACGGACGTCCCAGACATCCCAATTAACATTTTTATGATACGTTTTCATTTCTTCTATTGTTTTAAATTTCCTAGTTGACATAGATTCTTATCCTATCAAACATACATCTTATATACCATTCCCAACGTTTCTTACCTTGGTAAACTGAAAAGTTCATACGGACTTTACAGCGTTTACCACGGCTCAGGTCCATCGCCTGGCGTGCATGAAAGGACTTCTTTATGGTATGACCCTTCGCGTCTATGTATTCGGTTGGTATGTGTACTTCATTGCCTGTCCATTGTAAGTTTCCAGTGGTCTCGCTGCTTCCATACATGGTTCTGCGTTTCTTCTGTGGTCTATACGCAGCAGTTTCCTTGATACGCTTTGCGTACACCTTTAGTTTAGTCATCGCTCTTAGGGGCGTGGGTGGTGTATGGTCCCATTCTCGATAAGGACACCCCACTACCATGACTTCTGTACAGCGTGGTATAGCATCACGAACCAACCATGTCATCGACTGTACCATACGAACCAAGGTGTCGTACTGTGGTGATGCTGGTATGTAGGTACGACTAATGGGTCCGTAGCTGTTCGTACCGCATGGAAGGTTAGCTATCCAATGGTCCTGTGTACGTTCGAACTGTGTAGTGTAGAAAAAAGGAGACCAGACCTTTAGTTGTTCGTTTAACAAAATGTTCATGATATAACATTTGTCAGCGTACATCTTGGTCGATACCCATCTCAAATTGTATGGGTCTCCAACAAGTCGCGAATAAATTTGCTTTAGTTTGTACAATGGTCGTTGGTGTTCTTCATTGTGGCATAATTCCTCATACTGGTACAACATTGTACCGCTTTGAGTTTTAATACTATTGTCTAATTGGTTAAACGGTCCATTGAATACCCACTTGAACAGCATGTGACAAGTCGAACCGTATGCTATCATATCACGCCAGGGTAAAAACCCTATTAAATGCCAGAGCAAATCTTCGGGAAGAGCCATTGTTATCATTTATTAATACCATATGTATCATTAAATAGTTCGTATAAGTGAAGCATATTCGAAAGGAATAATGACATCCATAGATATAGTACACATGAAATTATAATCTATTCACAATGATACGAAAGAGATACTGAAGGCGAGGCAATCCATGCTGTGTACGGCCAAGACCAAGACCCAGATGATGATAGCGAAGAAGAGGAACAGGAAGTAGACTTCGACGAAGTATGGGATGAGATACAAAAATACGTTGACTCTGACATCAAGTACGACCCGCAGACGTCTTGGTTACACAAATGGTTCGGTGCCAACGAATTGCTTGAACAGATGGAAGCGATAACGGAAGACGAAATGGATTACGACTTCTGGGGCATTGTACGCAACTTGCACCTACCGATGGAATTGCCATACGACATCAACAAGCTACGAGACCACATGTGGAACGTGTTTGAGTTCCTACGCGAACCGATGGAGTGGGAGATAAATGCACTAACGATACGCATGTTACGTCAAAGGACTAAATATTATTATATTGGACCACACACGAAACATCTCTCTATTGTCAACCCTGATTTTTTTCGTCTAGCAAATATCTAAGACAGAACTTGACGCCCATAGAGGTAGATATCATTGAGAATATGACCTCCATGACGGTTATGGTCACCATCATGGGTCTCAACGATGCCGGGGCAGATACAGCAAGAGCCAGGGACACTGCTCCTCGCATACCACAGACAGACATGAATATGGTCTGTTTGAGGTCCCACTTCACACCACCAATACGCACTATACCACTGAAAAAGAATACATTGATGATACGTCCCACATAGGCAGCTATGATAGCTGTAAGACCCATGCTAGAAAACTCAAAGCTGGTTTGAACCACCACACCACCCATCGTTATGTACACATAGGTTTCGGAAAAGTCGGCTAGGAATTTAACCACGGTCTGCGTCTCTGGATGAGTTACTCTATGATTAAAGACAGCACCGTACACGAACAGACCAATGATACCAGACGCTCCGATGGTCTCGCAGAGTGCAAACACGAACATGCCAGATACCAGACAGAACACCGCATTCTCGTGTAATCTATAGGTCATAAACATCGCCATCAAAGCTCCAATCAATGACGCCAAGCAAGTGAGTCCCACCGTCACCGCTATGACTTCCATAGTCTCTGTTTTGGTCATGGTCACTTGAAGATTCCATGCTCGTTCAGACGTGTGTACCAACATGACCGCAACCGCGTCGTTTAATAACGATTCGTGCTCTAGAACCAAACGGATAGGATGCTCACCCAGCTGCTTCATCTGAGCCAGCGTACCCACTGGGTCCGTTGGGCTGAGAATGGACCCTATCCAGAAAGCAACTATCCATGGCTCGACATTCTCCACTCCCCAGAGACCCAGCGATATCCACAACGCCGTGCCGACCGTTCCAAACCATGCAAGGACCATAGACGTGCCAAATGTTCCTTGTGACTCACGCCATTTGAACGATAGACCAGAGTTTAGTACAATAGGAGGTAGAAGAACGTACATGAACTGTTCTGGTTTGAATTGCAACGGGTCATTATCAGGACCAGCTATCGTATTGGTTGCCCATGTGGCGATAGCACCACAAGCCATACCATACAGAGACAAAGGGTGTAAGCCTTCGCTTCTGAGCCACAATACTAAGGCCATGAGGGCCGTTATGGCTACCCAGGTAGCGCCTACAGTAGGGTGTGATTCTATAGTCATTATTATTATATTAATTCTTTTCTATACTTAAAATTTTAATGTTATTTTACTTAATCTCGAATCCAACTCATCTTCTTCAGACTCCGACGTGAAAGTCGAAGAAGCAGAATCTTGAGGGTCTTCCCATGGCTCGTATATTGGCCAGTCCTTTGCTATCAAATCGTTGTAGCTATACAACCCTGGGTCTACCCGCATGATTGTACCGTTGTAATTATCTAAGTCTAACGTCTCAATCCTCGCATGAGGTCCTGTTGACCTGACCACCAGACCATTGAATTGTTCCCTCATGTCTATTTGACCAGTGAGGTCGTTTTGACCTAAGTATTCCCTATGTACTGCTATGACCTCGTGAATTAATCCCTCCGTTGCTCCCTGAGCCATAAGATTCCATTTGCTACCGATGGTAAAGTAATTATTACTGTGGTATACCCCTTGGTAACCAGACCATCTGAGAAATTTGGTATTGACTTGGTATGGGGTTGCATCTTCACCTGTCTTTGGTATGTACACGCCATGGTCACCATACTGTCCTCCCGTGCCCACTATTTCCCCCTCTATTAATTGCACGATAGTCCCGTCATTGTGTCCAGTCCAGTGATGGTCAGGGGTAATACCCGTCACAATATAGGTATTATCGTCGAGATACGCTCCAGTCGTAGTCACTCTACGAACCAATGTACCGACAGAGTTTGGCATTTGGCGCCACGTTATCCACCGACCAACTGCGGTATCTATCGTAATAGGATTGTACCCTTCTCGTTTAAACTGGATGTATTGTATACACATTACATCAATCATACGCTCACTCTTTTTAAGCGCTCTATCCCATAACTTCGTCCACATGTTTAACTTGATAATAAAGGTTGTGGCATCACCGTTCGCTATGATATCTACCACCGAATACTCACGCGGGTCTTCTACGTTGAAGCGCGTGCCTTCTGTATACGACAGGCCTGTTCGTACCATCGTTCTATAGCTATGTGGTTGATACATGACTATATCACCAATCTTTATTGACCTGTCTGAATTCTCATACGTGTATTCGCCCATTATATCTTCTTGTGCTGCTTCCTCGTCGTCAGAGTCGTTCTCGTCCGGAGGTCCAAAGATTCTCAGAGCTGAGTTGTCGCAGTATGCTATCACACTGATAAAGGTTCGATACATAATAATCGCATTGAGTTGACTCATGTCTCTCAATACTATCTGATGCGTCTCTCCTATCTCAGCCTCATCGTCTCCAAGGGCTTCGTCCTCGTTTACCACATTGTAATTTAGAGGGTCTCTAGAACCAAATCCAAACCGTTCGATACGGAATATTTGTTCCGAATAGCGGTCGTCTCCAGACCAAGGAGTACAAAGAGCTTGAAGTTCTAAGCTGCCCGGTGCTTGGAAGGAGCCCAGTCTAACGCGACAATAGGTTCTCGTTCGGATGGTCTCATGTAGCCGTGAAGGATAGTGTACAGCACGATGAATAAAGGTTAAATCATCTACGGGATAATCCTCCACCGTTTGACTAGGGTCTTCTACTTGTTCCAAGTTGACATAACCTTCACTCTTCCTAACAACACGGTACACTGGATTAGGATAAGCACAGTGAACAATATCACCAACGATTATAACAGGCCATCCCATCACGTTATTGCTTATCTGCTGACTGCTGTTTGCGTCAATCGCTAGGTTGTACACGTTGTCACCGTTGTTACCGTTGTCTACTGTGTCATCGTCTGAACTGCTCTCCTCTTCAGACTCAGGCTCAGGTTCAGGCTCAGCCTTATTGAAATCGTATACACGTTCCAAACTCCTATTCGTTAATCGATACTTATCAGGGTTCTTTAACCGAACGCCAATGACAAAGTGAGGCTCAGTAAGAATACCGTTGTTGAAGTCGCTGCTGGTGCATGGATTTCTCCACCCGTCAATACTATTATTGATACCGAATAGTGCTCGCTGTATATTGTATCCAGTACCGTCTCTGGATATACCACGGTTAAGAGGTAGTGTACGAGAACCGGGACTCTGTTTAAAGACGCCACAAGCTCTGCTTAGATACACGTTCCTATTCTCCTCTTTAGCTGTCCAGTTTAAAGGGTTGAATATAAGGTTAGACGCTTGCCCATGCCAGAAATCACCCGGACCGACCATACATCCGTTGGTTCGCTCTGCGTATTTTTTGATTTCATCAACAGACGTTGGCGCCGCCCTGAGCTTCTTATTCAAGTAATCGCCTGCTGTATCATCCACGCCGGTTTCATTACCTACATCTTGAACATAAAGTTTAGAATGTGGTATTTGGTTATTCATTGGGTCAATACCTAACGACACGAATTCTTGCTCATCAATGGACAGTTTAAAGTTGGCTCTTGAACCGTACGGTGTGGGCCTGTTTGGGCTCAGATGGAAGAGTTCGACTTGTTTGATTTGACCATCGCTTGTATTACTGTCCCTATCGTCACGCAGTATCATCGTGCCCACGTACTCAATCTCTTCTAAGAATATCTTTATTCTTTCTTCGGCCTCTAGGTCTGTCATAACCCAGTCTTCACCACGCTTCTCTTCTAGCTTCCATCCGTACGTGTCTCGAGCAATCTCCGCACAGAATACATTGGGTAATTCCTGTAGGAAATCATGCCAATGAATGTCTTTAAACCCAAACCCACAAGAGCCTGGACCACCTTGGATATTTTTCTCTACTGGCAAAAACATCTTATGAACCTCTCCACCGCGGAAGTGGCGTGTATTATCGTTGAAACCCTCGTGACCACAAGCATCGAAATAACCCCTCTCATTTCTATTTGAATGAGGACCAACGACAACAAAATCAAATCCTATGGTTCGTGTAGGAGCTACTGCTGGTGCGTTGGGTCTGGGCGGACTACGTATCAAATCGATAAACAAATCGTATTTTCTATTGAACATCAACTCCTTCTCCTGGTCTCCGGTTAGCAAGGCTGTGGTGTAGGTTTGATTGTGAGCCCCATCGAAATGCTTTAACGGGTCGTCCGACCAGCCGCCAGCGACTTGCATGATGCCATCCGTTAACGCATTGCTCCAACCACCGGCCAAGTTATACTGTCCCTGTATAAGGCATTCTACTTCGTTAGGAGAGGTCTTCCACACGTTGACACCATCGTCTCCCATCTGTTTAATCATATTATCTACATTTTCTTGGTTATCTTCGAGTTCTGGATACCGTATTTTGATTCCTGATTGTGTAAACGCAGACAACGGTATTATTTTAGTCTTACTTCGTAGCATAGGCAACAAAGCAGACACTGGCATCACGTCGTACTTTTCCTCGTATGTGCGGCCGAAATGACTGTCATCTACCTTCTTTATCACCGTGTAGAACTCACGAGCCATGGTAGATTGATGAGCCAATAATAACTTTTTGCGTTTAAGATGATATGTACCATCGCTTTGAAGAATACGCAACCCGCCAACAATCGCTAGCGTTTCGGCTTCTCCTCGCTCGCCAATCATATCCACCCAGAATCTGTCTCCTTCTGAGGCGTCTCCATTGAATGCATAATCCAATGGCACACCGGGTATGTAGAACCTATCATCGGCGAACACTCTACCTCTCCCACTAAGCAGATTGGACCAGTTGTAAAGTTTAATCCATCTATCTCCATCCGTAGTCTGTGGTAAATCAGGGTCTTCGCCGTCGGCATGTACCAAATAATTTATTGGTATAGCAGCTCTCACACTATGGGAGAGTGCGACGTTTTGACCGTTGTAATCGTGGAAGGTTACGTTAGCAACAACGCATTTCTGTTTGTACATTCCAGCACCTTCTTGCTTTGCTATATATTTTTTTACCCGGTTATCGCCGTTTCCCCATTCGTAGGTTTTGTTCTCTGCCAACTCTCGCTTGTACTTGGGTTGATTAGGAACCTGTATAAGAATAGTTACCCCATGTTTGGTGCAATCTGGGTCGAACTCCTCTAGTTTGCGACGAGACTCTAGCTGTGAGACCTTGTAAGGGTACGGAACGCCCAGGTTGCCATACGTTTTTTTCTTATCATCATCCCAGCGGTTAGCGAACGAATCCGATGACCAGAACCAATCGTCGTCCTCATAGTCGTCTGGCCATGCGAGACTATCGTTGATTAATTGTTCGAATGTAATATTTGACTGGCCAGAACCGGCGTTATCCAAATCTTCTGCTTTGTCGAACTCGTAGCTTAGCGCAGAGTTGGTGTCGGGGTCTCTACTATCTTGTTCGTTACCCTTTCCGATTAGATTTATCTTTGCATTACGCAAATCTTCAGAAAATAGGGTCGCCCCATCGTCGTCATAATCTTGTGAGTTTGTAAATAGTTGCCAGGAGTCTCCTAGCCTGTGAGCTTCTGGGTGTTCAATGAAGCCATTGGTAGAGCTGGACTTCAAGGTAGTTAGTTTAAACAACTTACGCCCGTCAGGCAATGTAGGGTGACCATTCTCGTCCTTGTAAAGCCAGCAGTCAGGATTTTGGAACCATATACACTTTAACAAGTATTCGCCTAAGAAACAAATCTCCAAGTCTTTAGGCACATCAACAATCAAGTCACATTTGTTTACGATGATAGTAGCGTCCAAGTTCTTTTCTTCTACGAATGCTATCTCTATCTTCATTCTTCTGGCCTGCTGACTCAGTTGTTTGGGCTTGGTACGGACCATAAATTGTTCGGTCATTTCTTTAGTGAACCACGGTAATTGGTCTTGCCCTTCTGGTTTCTGTCTCAGCTTTGGTTTCTTAATCTTATCTTTGAGAAGTAAACTGGAGTACAACTCTACACTACGGCCTTCGTATACCTTTGGAAACCCGTCTGAGAGCCTCTCACCCATGTATTCTATCTTGGACACTTGGATGGTGTTGATAGACGGGTCATTCTTTACTTCGTTGTAAAGTCTTACCCTTTCCTCTAACTCAATAACTTGTTGCGGTGTCAAATCGTCGTAGTCTGGCCATTCCAACTCCATATCTTGTTCAAATATAGGCACTTCGACGACCTTTCCCAACATATCTTCTTCGATATCGATTGTCTGTGGCCATGTGGGTGTTCTAAACCATTTCTTAGTTAACTCAGATATCGATGATATGCCTCCTATCAACCGTCTGTCGTCTGGAATGTAAATGGAGAGCTTTTCCTTGGTAGTAACCGGTTTAATGTTCTTCTTTACTGCCCTGATAAAATCTGGTAGTGATATGTCATTGGGGAATTCCATATTCATCTTCACGGCTCTACCTGGTGGAACTACAGTGAACCGTGCTTTAAGACCTGTGCCACTTGTCTCCAACGAATCGCATTGGTACTTGGCACATATACGAGCAACATACTCGTCGTACTCGTCTTTAGATTGTTGTCTGGTCGTCTTCTCCACTGCGCCAACTTGTTCTTCTATCAGTTTACACCATCGTTCTATTCTCTTAATATCTTCAGGATTGGCTTCGAAATTGGAATTGTATATAACACCACCACCCATAGAAGCTCCACCCGGTCCAGATGCGTACACTGGTAACTCTACCACATCACCAGTGCCTGGTATCCTTGTCTCTGCGGGACGTTTGGTAGTACTAGAGTTTGAATTCTCTTGCACTACCTCCGATTGTGGGTCGTACACTGCCCAAGCACCGCCACGTGAATCCATCCATTCGTCTGTGTAACCTCCTTCCATTTTTCCATCTTCTGTTGGGTCTCTCTTATTGAATAGTACCATAAGATTATCTTTCCAGTCTTTACCACGGGCCTTCGCTATACATGCCAACGCTAGATTATCCTTCTTACCATATAATATTTTGGTTAGCTGGTCCTTCTTCTGACGCTTTGCTCCTCCTTCTCCTTTGCGTTTGCGTATAAGAGGATGTTCCATACCCGGAAGCCTCGGCGTCGGGTACAACACTTGAGGCAAGTTCTTGTCGTATTCATAAAGAATAGACTTGGTTTTATCCTTGTATGGTCTGCTTTCTAGATAAGAGGCCACATCATGGATATGAAGCTCGAGCGAGCCACCACCATGGCTTGCTGTGCCAGTACCTTCGACTTCTGCTCTACCAAATGGTTCGTACTTCATGAGCACGTACTTGTGCTTATAAGCTGTCCAGTCGTAGCCCGGTGCTTCTTGATACTTTGGTACTTCACCGAAGAATATATTACCTTGTAAGCCGTCAGCTCCATACTCTACCACTTCTTGCCCAGCGTACTGGTAGATGGGACCGTTTGTGCCCAAGCCTACCTGTCTTGTTTTTGGTATACTGACCATTATACGGGAACCAAACTTCATTTGGCACGTGGAGCACTTGGCGGTGTTGGGTGTCATGGTTACCGTAGCGTGATATTCCTGTCCACGACACTCGTCTACGTACGGACCAGTGTTCTTAAATGGTGGAGTCTGGGCCTGGTCTGCGTGCCCAGCCAACAGGCCACGCCATTTAAACATCGGTACATCCTTGTACCATTCATCTTTCCGTGCGTGCTGCTCATCATAATAACCACAGACAGTTCGCTTATGGTTCTTACCAGCATTGATAAACCAACGACGGTTTTGTCCGTTGGTGGGAGGCGCACACAGAACTGCCTCGTCTACTTCTAGCGGTATAATAACAGACTGTTCTCTGGATATCGTGCCCGATAGAACCATAAGGCTCCTCGCGTTTAAGAATTCACGGACCGTTAAGTTACCATTCAGGTAAATATTCGTCGCTGGTGTACCTATTGGTTCAGTGATGTAACTCATCTCCTGGTCTAAATTAATAGCTTTGTATTGCCACGAGGTACCTCCTGTGCCTGGGTTCTTAATGATTTTATCGTAAAGACACGACATATGATAACAATGAGGTCGGTCTTTGTTCTTGGAACAACGCCCTAGAAATACAGTAGACCCCGGCTGTCCGCATAGCTGACACTCTGTAAATGGTATTCCCAAAGCTGTTTCTGCGGTCTCGTCGCTTGGAACCTCCATGTGGGCCAGTTGGGAATGTTGACTCATGACATGACTTGTCAATTGTTCACTGGACATGGAATCGGTAATATGTTCGAGGTCGATTGTTGGCAGATTTCTCCAGAAATCATACATCACACCCATGGCTTCCTGTACTCTGTCTGAATTATTAATCTGTGTAGCTCTAGCAGCAGTAAGCGTTTCCACCTTACGCCAGAGACCCATAATCTTGTATGTCTGTGCATCTATCGGTGCCATTTTTATCAATGGTTTGTTATCCACACCTATAATTCGTAGTTTGGTCTTTGGGTCGAACACGTTGACGGGCTTGTAACTATCTGGTATAGGCACATCCGTCTTTTTAAACCCGTTGATTTCGAACAGAGCTACCAAGTCAGAATAGAAACGGCCATCGTACAGACGCCAACCTTGGTCGTATTGATTCTCTTTGGACAAAAACTTATCATCAGCTGATAGATTATCTGGTAGAAATAAACCAGCCTTGGTCTGGTCTACGCCGTGATACGTGCCCAACGAACCCATTCCCATCAACTTACCATAGTTTTTTCGCAATACCTTTTTACATTTGAGTTCAAATTCCAGCTTAAATTTACCAAAGTCGGTTTGTAGTCTGTTCTTATCCTTGACCCTAGCGAGATAGAAGAAGTTGCGAACGTACACATCATTTTCGTATATGTACGCTGTGTCTGACCCTGGTAGAGTAATCTTAACATTGAACAGTCTGCGTATTTCGTTCCAACTTGGAAGTCTTCTCAGGTCGGCAAACCCCAACTTGTCAGGGAAACCTGCTGCCACTAAACTGTAATCGCTTCGACCTTCCATACCAATGTGTATCATACCTTCAAACCCTGAGTAGTGGTCCCACACCTTTTCAATCAAATTCTCTACAGAAGATTTACCAACCAATTGTATATCTTGTTCCAGTTGGTCTAGGCCTTCTTTGTTTCTGTCTCTCATGCGGCCCGATACAAAATTGTACCGTTTGTATATGATATTATTAATGATATTGGCAATGCCTTGAACGCGAAGACGTGGGGTGAATATATCTCTATCCCACATAATCATCATATCGGTCACTGAGAAGAATTTTACCTCGGTAATGGGGGCTCTCCAGTCAATACCGCTATTAAATTGTTTAGGAAACTTAAAGACATGAGTGATAAACTGTTGTGATTCTTCTTCGTATACACCATTGATTTCTGCGTAGAACGCTCGTGTCCTATCGTTCTTATCCTTGGAAGTATGACCCTTCACAATGTTGCCCAACGTCTTGGTGACGTAGGTAGCAGACTTTGGCCACGCACCATTACCGTTTTGACCGACCTTTGTAGCTACTCCAGAACCTTGCCATCGGAGGTAATTAAGCCGACCTTCCAACGAGAGCGCATATTTTTTATGCGCAGGTAGGTTCGGTCCGGAACCCAGCGTTGCTTTGAACCATTTGTTGGCTATGTCCATCTGATAGCATCTCCTGGAGCGTATGAAATGGTTTAACAGATACCCAATCTTTCCATAATTATCTTTATTCAATTCAACCTCAATGTCATCGTCTGTCACCTCCCAGAAGTCGTTTTCCATCTGGCCAGGTTTACCCGTATCATCCGCGTACGGTTCCGCACTCTGGAATGGGCCTACCAGCGTGTTTCCTTCTATTGATTCATACTGTTCCGGTGTCTGTACACCTCTAGAGATGAGATGAAGGTCTCGCTCGTAAGCACTGTTGGTACCAGCTGGCATGGATGCCAACGCTCTTCTAAGGGCATCATACTGTTGCCTCTGATATTTTATCCAATCACTTCTTATTTTCTTTTGTGACCTGGGAATCTTACGGTACACATCGTGTTTTAACGTAGTCAAGTTGCGTACGTGCTTGAATGTATTGCGCATGATATCTTTACGTGATTCGTGTAGGAGTTCAGTCTCCTGTAGGTGTTCCCCTTTGACCTGTCCGTTAATTTCTTTCCCGATAAAGGTCATGCGCGCTTCCAACGCCTTGACATCCAATGGGTCGGGTTCGTAGCGGGATAATAGCCGGTCGGGATGCCACATTTTTACCCATCCCCACGCGTCCTCCTGTATGAGCGGCTCCGCTCCCTCCACTCTATCACCCATATGGCAGAGCATCCCGCCATCGTCCCAGTAAAAGCCAGCCTCTCGCATGATGTCCTCGCGTGTTCTATTGTTGCGATTGAGTGGTTGGAATTTGTTCATCGCTGCGTCCCCCGCATTCCATGTGGTCTCACGCGCTTTGATTCGTAAGAAAGAAGGCTTAAAGGTTTGGTCCCATGCATTCGTTGGTATCTGTCTGGTCTTGCTAATATAAGGCCCAACTGCGGTGGACATGGATATCTCAATCGCGTTGTATGTTCTACGCTGTTGTGGCTCCATTGTGATTTCCATGTTATAATTGATACACTGACGAGGGGTGAAGCCCCCAATGGACATCAACTGACTAGGGAGCATCCAGACCTTCTTCAAGTGTTCTCCAATACTCTTGTTTAGCTCTTTGGTGTTCAGTTTTTCCAACACAAACGTGATGCCGCTAACCTGACTGAAATACTCATCCATCTGGTTTATTTTTAACGTGAGTGTACCATCTGTATAAGCTTTTTGTTGTCTATCTATCCTTTTCTCTTGGACCTGGGAGTCGCGAACGGTCAGGCGAAATGAATATACTTGTTGTCTAAGCTTTGCTAACGTTGTTCCGTCAGAGATGTTTAAGTTTTTCTTAAATTGTTTACCAATGACAAACAGAATAAAGTCCCACAACGATTGGTTAAGGTTCATGGTCTCCGACTGGCCTGCTTCCTGTAATATTAATTCATTGAGGAATGGTTTAGGTATGGCAGTTGTGTGTACGATGTTGTTTTCCATATCAAATAAACCTGAATTAGGCACGTATTTTTCTAACAATTCTATCATCTTTTTTTTATCGATAGCCCGATTCGAATCTGCCATAACACTATGTATCATTGAAAAAGTCATTCGGTCCGGGTATTCTGCCAGTAATTTCTGTGTTATATCCATTCTGGAGGAGACAAGCTCGTCGGTGTGGTGCTGTGCGTCCGTTATGACAGAGACTTTGTTCATATGAACCCTCGACGTCTCTAACAAGTTGCTACTGAGGATATCCTTTTTACCACGAGTAGACTCGTAGGTTCTTGTTTCCCCAATGTGTATTTCAATATAGGTGTTGTCCCCTCCTAGCTTATTAACGCTGCCCCATATTTGAGTGTAGCCATCACCATCACGATTCATCATGTCGTACTTGGTCACTTTGCCTTTGGCATTCATAGTAGCCACATGCAACTGAATAATCTCCAAGTCCTGTTCCGGCTTAAACTTGGGCGGAGCACAGCCCACCGTGTAGCCCTGTTCGTTGGTTTTTTTAACAATCTCCCGTATATATTTTGGGTAACCATACAATTGCCATGTACGTGACGCTTCGCATACTGCTTTGAACATCAATTCATCCGGGTCTAGCCTCAGGGCCCAAGGTTCGTACATCCTTTCTGGAACCATCCTCATCCCAGCTCGCTCCGCCTTTGCGTCTTCACTGTAGAAGGACTCTTTGATACCATCTACGAATTCCCTGTAGTATTGACCAGCGGTCATGTTGTCATTTATTTTATAATTCCCAGCTTCCTGCTCTTGTCCTATAATGTCGAATATATTAAGTGTCTCGTCGTAGTCTCCCTCTGATGCCAATTCTTCATTCAACTCTTTACTAAGGGTTCTCTCAATATAGTATAGAGGCCTGGATACTGGGTCCAAGCATCTCAACCCTTGCTGCTTCATAAAGGCATCCTTTAGAATAAATCCCCACTCTCTTTGGGAATTCCAATCGTATTCCATAACGAAGTCGGGAGTTTCCTCACGAATAATTGCCGTGGGAACGTAGATAGTCTTGAAGTGTTTCTCGTCCGGTTTACCATCATCCGACACTGTAATGTACACACTCTTTGGTTTGTATTCGATAAACATTGCCGCAGTCCAATCGACTTGAATGTCCGGCTCTCCCAGCTGTGGCTCCGGGTCTATATTGCGGCCTTCGTGAGAGTCGTAGTAGCTTTGGGTCTTGCAATGTTGCCAGTGTTCGTTCGTTCTAGGTTTTATAAACGCGTTGGTATCTTTATCCCGTAGATTAAAGGTCATGGAGGAGACAGGCTGTGCCCTGTTATGACTACGCAGTTCGAAGCCGTATACTTCCTGTACGACTTTGATAGCTTTACCATCGTCGCTGTGTAGTGTAGCCCCATCGCCCGTTTTCATGTATTCTATATGTGGGTTAGGACCATACAGTTGGTCGTCTGACATGCGTAAGCGATACTTTATGTTGTGTAGATGATGGTCCGACCCTTCCATGACAGCATACTTGGAGCGATAGAGGATGACTTCGTAGGCATGTAGGTTCTCTGTGGTCGCTACACGGGCACCGGAATCCAGGTCGTTTGGGTTGGTTACACCGATGGCAGACAGTACAAAGTAAGCATTGGTGTCCATATCGTATCT
>Ga0315332_10000995_pt1 | contig 14453 bp, 17 predicted proteins | sample M110034915metaG_FD_203455 | JGI IMG/M metagenome (GOLD analysis project Ga0315332, IMG submission 203455) | Ammonia-oxidizing marine archaeal communities from Monterey Bay, California, United States - M1 100m 34915 | ecosystem: Environmental > Aquatic > Marine > Intertidal zone | place: USA...
CTATGCAATATTTTCAAGCCGTTCAACAAGGAAAGCAAAGAGCAAGTAAATCACAAATGAAAATGTTTGAAGTAGCTGGATTTGGAATGTTAACTTTAACAACTAAGAAAATTGATGGTAAATTCTTTCCAGTTGGGGAAGAAGAATTTACAGCTGTGATTAATTCAGAAGAGGGATATGTAACCGTAATTGTGGATAAAGATGGGTATACTAAAGCCCAATCAAAAACAGTAGAAAAAGAAGAAGCCATTTCAATCTTTAAAAAACTTAGAGATACAGGAATGTTAGAATATCCAAAAAATGAGATTCAAATTTGGTCTCAAACTATACCAACAATTCAAAACGAAGATTAATTATTTTTTAGAAGGTAAAATTATTTCTGTTCCAACATTAGCACCTTTAATTGCTTTCTCAATTATTTTTGGTTCTGATTTTATAATTCGAGTTTTAATTTTAGAACGTTCTATAATTTTTAGAGCAACAATATCCATTAAATCATAACCACCAGCAACAGAATCTTCATGTACTAAAATATTTTTCAAATTTTTGAGTTCAATACTTTTGAATTTTTTTGCTTTTTTGAATTTATTTGGATCCATATCATAAACACCATCAACATCAGTAGCATTAAGAAATTGTTCAGCTTTGATTTTTTCAGCAATTAATGCTGCTGTACCATTGGTACTTTGACCAGGATGTAAACCACCAGCAACAACTATCAACCCATCATTAACTGCATGTTTAACTTCCTGTAAAGTAGTTGGTGGATGCGGATATGCTTTATTTTTTAAAGCATAAATCAATAATTTTGCATTTAGTCTTGAAATTTCAATTCCTAATTCATCTAAAGTTGATTCATCAGCATTAAAATTCCTAGCATGTGAAATGTAATGTCTAGCAACTACTCCACCACCAGCAATAACAACTGGCTGACAAATCTTGCTAATTTTTATTAAAAAATCAGCATACTTTTGTATGATTTTGGCATTATCCATACCAAAAACTTTTCCAGATAATTTAATCACAATTTTTTTCTTCATTTCAGATCACCTAGTATCGATTTTGCGGCAATTTCAACTTTTTTCCTGTATTTTTGATGGGTATAGATTCTAAGTATGTTCATAAAGCCTGAAATTGCTGAAACTACGGGTATTTCAGAGATTGGCATCTCTTTTGCAGATGATTTTCTACCTTCATTAGAAATCAAAACTATTGATTTTGATTCATTTTTTGATGGTGCAAGTGGGATAGATGGAGTAACTGAACTATCTACAAATATTTCATTTTCATCAATTTTAGATTTTTTAGAAATCTCAAGTCGGAGTTCGTCAGTTCGAATTTTTTTCAAATTTGTTTGACTAGTAAGTATTCTTTCAAATACACATTTGAGTAGTTTTCTATTTTGATAATCTTCAGCTAATTGCCTAGCTTGTTTTAATTTAGAAGATTTTGAAGAGATAAGAGAAGATAAGACAAATTCATCTGTTAGTTTTACATATTCATTTAGATTAAAAGTTGTGAAACCAAATTCATCATCAGATAATTTCAATGCTTGAATAATCATAACTTCAGCAGCACGTACAGTTTTATGAAAATATACAGCTTTGAACATTTGATATCTAGAATGCATCATTGATTCAAATGAATATAATGCTGAACGTTCTAATGCAATTTTTTTCTTATGTATACTAAGTGATTGTGTTATTCTTTTATGATCAACTTTTGCATGTTCAGCTCCTGTAAAATAACCATCTCTAAGTAAATAATCCATCATATCTGCACTCAAAGCTCCTGAAACAATTTCATTTAGATATTGAAATTTTGATTCTCCAAATGCAATTTGTGTAACTAGTTTTTTGTTGAATCCAGTTTTTGATAGTATATCACCAATTTCAGAATTTAAAATTATTTTTTTACCATAATCTTCGTGTGAAATTTTTTTCTCTTGAATTATTTCTTCAAATAAATGAGAAAAAGGCCCATGACCAATATCATGTAATAATCCTGCAAGACGTAAAATTTGAATATCATCAGAATTTAGAAATCCTTTTTCATTTAATGCAAAACCAGCCTCAGTAGCAATATGCATAACTCCAAGAGAATGCTCAAATCTACTATGTTGGGCTGAAGGATAAGTTAGATGTGCACCGGAGAGTTGTTTTATACGCCTTAATCTTTGAAATAGTGGATTATCTATAATTGGAAGTTCATAATCATAAACACGAATAAAATCATGAATTGGATCTATAATATCTAAATAGTTTTTTTTCATAGCCCAAGTTTCTTTGAAAATGCCTTTAGAATTTCTTCATGAACTTCTAGTTTAGGTTTAGATGCATCAATAATTTTCCAATGTTTTTTCTTTGCAGTAGTACGATAGAGTTTAGATATTTTTCTTGAAAATTTTTCATTTTTTTCAAACTTATCTCTTTTCATAATTTTGCCCTTTTCATTTCTTGGAGATCTTAAAAAAGATTCTTTTTGTGTGACATCAAGTAATATCACAAGATCAGCTTTTGGTAAACCATCATCAAGATTCTCAAGCCATTTTTGCTTCAAACCATTTGCTAATCCATAAACTAAATTAGAATGATAATATCTATTCATAATTAAAATAGAATTTTTTTCTTCAGCTGCTAAAATTTTATCAAGTTTTTCCCAACGATTTGCTGCCAAAAGACAATGAATTACTTGAGGAGAAAATTTTTGTTTTCCATCTAAAAATTTTCTAATTTCTTTACCTATTGGTGTATCATAGTCAGGAAAATGAAATAGTTTAGTTTTGATCTTTCGTTTTTTCAAGGATTTTTCTAGTAGAATTGATTGTGTTAGTTTTCCTGCTTGATCTCCTCCTTCAATTACAATAATCATAAGTTATCAAAACAAAGAAGTTAATTGATTAAAAATCTATCAGGAGAATCAAAATAGGCACAAATAAGAGCAAAAATAGAAAAAAATATGAGTCAATAAAAGACTTAATCAGTATCAATTATTTCGTAATATTATGGATAAAATTGTGAAATTTGTAATTGGATTTATTGTGATAGGAACAATAGTACATTTTGTAGTTAATGATGACCCATTAAATTTTGATTGGGCATTTGAATGTAAAAAAACATTAGCAACTGTTGGTTGTTAAATTAAAATAATTACTAAGATTTTTTATTTTGTTCATTAAATTTAGCAGTAGCTTCCATTTTTCCCTTTATGAAAGCAAGATCATATGTTCTAAGCAGTACCTCTTCACCATCTTCCATGTGAGTTTGCAAGTGTTTTGCCATGTTTTTAATAATTTCTTCTTTAGTTGGTATTTGGGAATTATCAATCATTGTAAATTCCTATTAAAAATCATCCTCAGGATTTTCTCCATTTTCTAATGCTTGATTATATTTATCGACTTTACTATTGTATTCATCGATTTTTTTATTTTCTTCATCGATTTTTTTATTTTCTTCATCTTCAATTTCCATTATGACCTCAATTAATCATAAAGTTATAAAAATTACCATATTGATTTATTTTTTGAACATTATCCACAATCTTGTTCCTATCATAATTCCTACTGCTGAAATAATTAAAACTGGAATGATTATTTCCATTTGATCCATATTATTTCTTTTGATTAAAAATTAGAATTTAAGATTTAATACTTGTATACAAGAATTGTATGTATGACTTGTACTCATATCTTCAAAGGGGAAGGAGACCATATGAAATGTTCAAAATGTGGGTATGTACGAGAATTTCAAAAAATATCGATTAAACCAAAGATACTCGTAATTGGGTTAATCATATCTGTGATGGTAGTGGGAGCAGTATTTATAATTGGAATGTTTTCCTAAAATTTAGTTTTTTTATAATCAGTCAAGCCAGAGAATTCCTGCATTACAAATTTTTGAATTATAAGATAAGTTTCTTTATAATACAAGAAATTATAGAATCAAATTAGATAAGTGATAAAATGGAATTTAGAGAAATTTATTGTGCAAATTGTAAAAAAGTAATTGGACGTTATAATATAAAATTTTACAGTGAAGATAAAATTGCAGAATTAATGAAAACAAGTCATGTAAGTCATGTTAGGAATGGGCATGAAGTAAACATTAGAAAGTTTGTAAAAAATTAATATGATTTAATTTTTTCAATTGCTTCAGAGAGATTTGAAATTCTGAATAGTTCATAATTAGAAATATGTTGATTCCAAGGTTGTGAATATAAAATCACTTTTTTATTATTTTCAAGAAATTTTATTGCATTCAAAGGTGAATCATCAATAAATACATCATAATCTAAATCAGCTTTCATCGGACCGTCAATTACTGATACATAATTATCATATGAAATAGCATGATAGCTTAACCAATTTTTTACAAAAGAATCAGTAGAACGTTCTCTAGCAGTTACAATATCTACTTGACCAAGAGTTGAAAGATTTTTTGTTATATTTGATAAATTTTTTTGTGTAGTAGGAATAGATTGCCAATTTTTCCAACAAGAACTTAATTCTGAATAAAAATCAAAGGGGTTAATATCAAAATTTTTCCAAAATTCCCAATCAGTTACTTGATTTTTAGAAATAGAAGATCTAATTGAATTACTATAATTGAGCCAAGATACTATTACGTCTGCAAGAACTCCATCAACATCTAATGCAATCTTCATTTTTATCAACTAATCAGAAAGTTTTTGAAATTCATCTAAAAGATTTTTTTGATGTTTACTAAGTTTTTTAGGAACATTTACGACTATTCGAACATACTGATCTCCCGTTCCTCTGGAATTAATATGAGAAACTCCTTTTCCTTTTAGTTTTATTATCGTATTTGGTTGACTTCCAGATCCAACTTTAATTTTTTCACTTCCTTGTAAAGTTGGAACACTGATTTCACAACCTAATGCAGCATCAATCATAGAAATATCTTGATCATAGAAAATATCCTTTCCATCTCTATTAAAATATCTATGAGGTTGTACTTTAACTCGAATTACTAGATCTCCATTTATTCCATCTGGAATTTCATTTCCTTCATTAGAAACAATATAATCACCTGAATCTATTCCAGGTGGAATTTCAAAATCAACTTTTTTATTTCCTTTTACTCGTCCTTGTCCTTTACAATTATTACATGGTGTTTCTATCATAGAACCTTGACCCCTACAAGTAGGACATGGTGCAGCAGTTACAAATGAAGCAAATCCCATATTACGAGTTTGTCTAACTTCTCCTTGACCATTACATGTTGTACATGTTTTTTTATTAGTACCAGGTTTACAACCAGAACCCTTACAATTATCACATTTAATTTGTTTTTGTAAATTAATTTCCATTTTTTTTCCATGTAACACATCTTCTAGTGTTACTGTAGTTTGGTAAAGAAGATCAGATCCACGTTGTTGTTGAGTAAAACCGCCACCACCACCGCCACGACCAAAAATTGATTCAAAAATATCATTAAAACCGCCACCACCACCGCCACGACCAAAGATGTCATCATTACTATATCTACCATCTACTCCCTCATGCCCATATTGATCATAGGTTTGTTTTTTTTCAGAATCTGAAAGAACAGCATATGCTTCAGAAATTTCTTTGAAGTGTTCAGCAGCATCTTTAGATTGATTACGATCAGGATGAAATTTTAATGCTAATTTTCGATACTGATTTTTTATTTCATCTAGAGAAGAAGTTTTGGTAACCCCTAAAACTTCATAATAGTCACGTTTTGCACTCATGAGTTATTTCTTCATTTTAATTACACTATAAATGATTGAATTTGGAAAATTAGTTAGTTTTAGTTTCATCAGTTGAGTCTGATTCAGTAGATTGTCCATCAGCACCTTGTTGTCCATCAGCACCTTGTTGTCCATCAGCACCTTGTTGTCCATCAGCACCTTGTTGTCCATCAGCACCTTGTTGTCCATCAGCACCTTGTTGTCCATCAGCACCTTGTTGTCCATCAGCACCTGGTGGTGGAGAAGCATTCTTGTAAAGTTCAGCGGTTACTTCATTAACTAAAGACTGAAGTGCTTCAAGTTTAGGTTTTAATTCAGATGGTTCTTTATCTAAAACTTCTTTCACTTCTTTTGCCGCATCAGTAATTTTAATTCCTTGTTCTTGTGAAATCTTATCTTTCAAATCATGATTTACTAACTTTTCAGTAGTATAGATATAACTCTCTGCTTCATTTTTAAGATCAATTTTTTCTTTCTTTACTTTATCTTCATCAGAAAACTTTTCAGCATCTTCTTTTAATTTTTCAATTTCTTCTGGAGATAATTTTGAATTAGATTCAATGGTAATTTTTGCTTCTTTTTGTGTACCAAGATCTTTTGCGGTAACATTGATAATTCCGTTTGCATCAATATCAAATTTAACTTCTATTTGTGGAACTCCTCTTGCAGCTGGTGGTAAATCAGTAAGATTGAAGCTTCCCAATGAAACATTATCTGTTGCCATTGGTCTTTCTCCTTGAACAACATGAATAGTTACAGCTGTTTGGTTATCTGCAGCTGTTGTGAAAACTTTAGCTTTAGAAGTTGGAATAGTTGTATTTCTTTCAATTAATGGTTCTCTTACACCACCTAATGTTTCAATTCCTAATGTTAGAGGTGTAACATCAAGTAAAACTATGTCACTAGTAACATCACCAGCAATAATTCCTGCCTGAATTGCAGCACCCATTGCTACTGCCTCCATTGGATCAACACCAGATTCAGTTTCTTGTCCAATAACTTCACTAACAAATTTTTTGACTAGAGGAATTCTTGTTGGTCCACCTACCATGACAATTTTATTAATATCAGAAGTGGATAATTTTGCATCTTCTAATGATTTGAGTATTGAAGGCTTACATCTATCAACAATTGGTCCAATTAATTCATCTAGTTTAGCTCTTGTAATTCTCATTTCAAGATTTTTAGCACCTGCAGAAGGATCATGTGCAATAAATGGTAAATTAACATCAGTTTCCATCACTGTTGATAATTCAATTTTTGCTTTTTCACAAGCTTCTCTAATTCGTGTCATTGCTGTTGAATCAGAAGTTAGATCAACACCTTCCTTTTTCTTAAATTCATCTACAACATAATCAATTAGAACTTTATCCATATCTGTACCACCTAATTTAGTATCTCCAGATGTACTAAGCACTTCAAATACACCACCACCCATTTCCATTATTGTAACATCTAGTGTACCACCACCAAAATCAAAAACAAGTATTTTCATATCTTGTTTAGCTTTATCTAAACCAAATGCTAATGATGCAGCAGTTGGTTCATTAATAATTCTAACAACATCTAGACCAGCAATAGTTCCAGCATCTTTAGTGGCTTGACGTTGATTATCATCAAAATATGCAGGAACTGTAATTACTACTTTCTCAATAGGTTCTCCAACAAATGCTTCTGCATCTTTTTTAATTTTTTGAAGAATAAATGCAGAAATTTGTTGAGGTTTGTATTGTTTATCTAAAATTTTAAAAGTTTCATCAGAACCCATTTTTCTTTTGGCAGCAATAATAGTATTATTTGGATTTGTAACAGCTTGTCTTCTAGCAGGCTCACCAACTAAAAGCTCACCATCCTTACTAAATGCAACAACAGATGGAAATGCTTTACCACCCACAGTTGCTCCTTCAGCAGCTGGAATAATAGTTGGTTTTCCACCCATTACTACTGCAGCAGCAGAGTTACTTGTTCCTAAGTCAATACCAATAATTTTAGTCATTTTTTATCATCATCCTTTTTTGAAATTTCTACGAGCGTAGGTCTTATAATCCTCTCATGAGAAATATATCCCTTCCTGATCTCTTTAGTGATTGTATTATCATCTAAGGTTGAATCAGAGATTATAGAAATTGCTTCATGGAAATTTGGATTAAAAATTTCACCTAATGCTTCAATAGGCGTAATATGATATTTTTGCATTAATAATTCCATATTTTTTAAAATCGAATTTAAACCATCTGCATTAATTTTACTTTCAGATATTACTTCTTTAGCTCTAATGAAATCGTCATAAATTTTGATAAAATCTAACATGAATTCATCAATTTTAGAATTAACACCATGTTCAATATCAGATTGTGTCTTTTTACTAAGATTTTGAAAATCTGCTAATACATGTTTTAATTTTTCTTCAAATTGAGATGACTTTTGTTTTTCTAAATCTAATAATTTTGATAAATCTTCAGAAGTTTTTTCAATATTATCATCATATTTAGATTCTTTAGAGAGATTATTAGTTTCACTTACATCTTTAGAAATAACTTCAGGAGTAATTTCATCAGAATTATTTTCATCAGACAATTTAAACAGAATAAATTTTTAGCTAATTTATACTATTATTGAAGCGTTTCACATAGAGGATTAGCTTTAACAATTATTAGATTAGAATCATGTTTAGTCTTTTCAATATTATCAAAATCAGATTGTGAGCATGCTACAATAATTGTAGTTTTATCACTATGAAACAAATTAAAATCTGGATTTTGGTAAGCTTCAACATCTCCAATATAATCACGTAATCGTGTAGTCAAATTTTGAAGCATTTCAATTTTATCTCCACGCATTACATGTTGATCAAGTGTCCAAGATAATGCAATTTTTGTTCTACTTGCTTTTAGATCATTTTTCTTTAATGTTATACGAATTTCATCAATTAATTTTTTCATGTAACCATCAATACCTTTTACACTTCCATTAATCAAATACATTAATGAATTTGAACCCTCAAATGATGAACCTAAAGATTTTAGATCAAATAATCCACTAACCATATTATCTAAAAATATCTCTTGAAAATTACTTGAAGAAAGATCATTTTTTGTAATTTCATCTTTTGCATATTTACAAACCTCTAATACGCTACATAGACTAGAAAACCTAGATAAAATATCAATAGCATGAAAATGTTCTGAGGATGAAATGGCTACAAATTTTGTTTCTTTTTTATTTGTATCAAGTAAATCAAAAAGAACTGGATCTTCTTTACCATTAAATGAACCAATAATTTTTGGTTGTTGATTAAGATCCTCTAATGGATAGTAAAAATAAGATATATTTTTACCAGCTTGAAATCCAGTTACATGTTCTAATAATGAAATATTTTCATTATTACCTCCAAATCCAGTTGGAAGTGTAAAGATTACAGAGCTATTTTTCTTTAATGATATAGTTGCATCTTTGAATTTAGAATGAATTTCTGTTTTAATATCTTGACCTGTTTTTCTAATTCTTGGAGTAAAAAAAAGATATTGAGCTTTAGAAATAGCTACATCAATTGGTTCCATAGCTAATAATGGTTCATCCTCTTTTAATGAAGCAACATTTGGATAAGTTTTAGCAATTTCAGCTTTAAGGGATATAGCAGATGGAGTCGATTCGTCTATGATATAGACATCAGCTCCTTTAATTGCCATTTGAGATGCAAGAGCATATCCCTCAGTACTAAGTCCATAAACAACAACTTTCACCCCAGACATACAATTAGTGATGATGAGGACTAAGAAAAACTTATTGAAGTACAATAGTTATCAAAAATACTTGAAAATATGGATTGATATTCTAACACCAAAACAATTATTGTTTTCTGAACCAATAGTTGAAAGATTAGGAAAAAAACATGAACTTTTGTGTACTTCTAGAGAGTATAATGAAGTTTCAAAGTTATCAAAAATACGTCATTTTGACCTTATTTTTGTTGGAAAACATGGTGGAAGTGATAAAAAAAGTAAGCTCAAGGCCAGTATTGAAAGAATTGAGAAACTATCTAAAAAAATTAAGAAATTTGAACCTGATTTAGTAATTAGTTATGGATCACCAGAGGCTGCAAGAATTTCATTTGGGTTAGGAATTAAACACATAATGTTTTGTGATTCTCCTCATGCTAATGCAGTAATGAGATTAACATTACCATTAATTCAAAAATTGTTAATTCCATATGTAATATCAAAAAAAGAATTTTCCAAATACGGAATTAAGGAAAAAAATATTGTACAATACAAAGCAATTGATGCAGTAGTTACTATGAAAAGGAAAATTGATAAAAATCTTAATTCTCCATTTAAAAATAATAATAAGAAAAATATTTTGGTTAGAGTAGAAGAAGAAGAAGCGTCATACACATCAAAGTCAAGTAAAATCATTCCAATAATTCAAAAAATTGCTGATAATTATAAAAATGAAAATATTGTGGTGTTAGGAAGATATACTAAACAAATTAACAATTTAAAAAAAATAATTGGTAATGAAGTAAAAATTGTTAAAATGTCATTTGATGGAAAATATTTACTTAATAAAACAGATATTTTCATAGGCTCAGGTGGAACTATGACAGCAGAGTCTGCTCTAATGGGAATTCCAACAATATCATATAATGCAGTTCCAAACATAGTAGAAGAATTTTTAGTGAAAAAAAATCTAGTGAAAAGGGAAACAAATCCAAATAAAGTTTCAAATCATATAAAGAAAATTTTTGAAATAAAAAATAACCAAAATCAAAAAAGAGCAAAAAAAATTGTTAAAGAAATGGAAGATCCCATAGAAAAACTAATTAAAATTATCAAAAATTAATTCAATTTTGCTTTTAAGAGTCAAATTGAATTAAAAAGTTCATTAAGGGAATAGCAGTGCTCGATTTAGTAGCCCGGTAGTGTAGCGGTCAAGCATTTGGGCCTTTGAAGCCCGAGACGCAAGTTCGAGTCTTGCCCGGGCTACTTTATTTAAAAATTAATGATGATGATAGCATGAACATAATATAGTCAATATTCCCCAGACTAGGCATAATGACGGATATTATCTTAGGAATGGGAGAAGTGGGTGAGACATTATTTGATTTACTTGTAGATAGAAAATTTGATTGTGTTGGAATTGATTTAGATAATACAAAATGTAAAAAATATTCTGAAAATGAAGTCATTAGAAATCCAGAATATCTTCATGTATGCCTACCAGGAGAACTAACAGGGTTTACAGATATTGTACTTAACTGGATTCATAAAATAAAAAATGTTCAAGTGGTCATAATTCATTCAACTGTAAAACCAGGAACTACAAAAAGTATACAAGAAAAATCATCAATACCAATTTTATTTTCACCAGTTCGTGGGGTACATAGAAGATTTTTGAATGATATTAAAAAATATACAAAATTTATTTCATTTGATGGAACAAAAATAGATTCAAAAATAAAAAAAGATTTAGAAAATAGATTTGAAAAAGTTGATTGGATGTCAACAACAAAAACTGCAGAACTTGCAAAAATATTAGTGGATACAACATATTATGGTTGGTTAATTAACTATGCTCAAATTACTAAAATGATTTGTGAAAAAGAAAATATTGATTTTGATGAAATGTGGAAATTTGCTGATGAAATTCATGAAAATTTGGGTAATAGACCAAAAATGTTTCCAGGAATTATTGGAGGACATTGTGTAATACCAAATTTAGATTTAATTGAGTATGAAAATTTAGACATAATTAAAAAAATTAATGAAATGTATGAAAAATTTAAAAAATAATTATAATTTTTAAAAGTCTAATCTTGTTAATAGTTTTGAAGCAATAGTAAATAGAATAGCTGCAAGTGTAGCAAGAATAATCATTTCATAAATAACAAATTCTGTTACAGTTCCAAAAATACCTGCTCGAATTATATCAACAAGATATGTTAATGGATTAAGATAAAATGCTGTACGTAATGGTTCAGGTGCAGTATCAGCTGGATAAAATGCTGAACTTACAAAAGCAAAGAATAGAAAAACTGTATTAATAATTACATTAAATCCTTCACTCGAGCGTAATCTCGTAGAAATAATTGAGGCTAATGAACCAAATAATACTGAACCTACAATTGCACCAAAAATAATAATTGGTATTGTAACCAATGAAAATTCAGCAGACTGAAAAATAACAGGGTACCCTACAACTGCAATTAAAGAAGCACTGACTAGTCCAATTATGCCTATAGTGCAAATATTACTTAGTATGTAATGACTTCTAGTAAATGGACCAGACATAATTTGTTCAAACATTCCATGTCTTCTATCGTTCCAAATTAAAATTCCAGAAATCAATGTACTATTCATTATATTAAATCCGATCATTCCCGATGCTAAAAATGCAGGATAATCAAGATCCTTTCCACCAAATGGAACTTGATTAATTAACGGACCATATGCAAAACCTGCTACAAAAATATAGATCAAAGGAAAAATAATTTGCCAAATTAAAAATCCAGGATTAAGTGAAATCGTTAAATTTCTATTAACAAGTCTAATTATTGGATGCATTTTCCCTCATCATTTTTAAAAATATATCTTCAAGATTTGTTGGTACTGCAGATAAATCTTCAATATTTATATTATTTTCATTAAGAATTTTTAAAACTCTAAGTAAAATTAATTCTGATTGTTCTGAATGAATAATTATTGTTGTTCCAGTATCAAAATTAATTTCATAATCTGGTATGTCAACTAACAAGGAATCAATATCAGATTGTTTTTTTAATAAATGAATTTTAATTGTTTTTTCTTTTCCGAATTGATTTTTTAAAGCATCTGGTGAATCAACAGTAAGAATTTTTCCTTTATCAATTATAGCTATTTCATCACAAAGGTATTCAGCTTCAGATAAAATATGAGTTGTATAAAAAATTGTTAAACCTGTTTTAACTTTATTTTTTAAATAATCTAATAATTTTCTTCGTGCTTCAGGATCTAATCCTACAGTAGGTTCATCTAAAAATAAAAGTTCCATATCATGCATAAATTCACGTGCAACTTGTACTCGTCTTCGTTGACCTATAGAAAGATCCTCATTTCTTTTTTTACGAATTTCAACTAAATCAAAATCTTTCAAAAGTTGTTCCAATCTTTTTTTACGTTCAATTTTTGAAATATTCCACATCATTCCATATTTGTCAAGAGATTTTTCTACAGATAATGTAGGCTCATAGCTGGGTTGTTGTAAAACAACACCAATTTTATCACGAATTTTTAATGGATTTGAAATTGCATCTATTCCTAAAATAGTGAGTGAACCTGATGAAGGCCTAATCAAAGTAGTAAGTAGTTTGATTGTAGTAGATTTTCCTGCACCATTAGGACCTAAAAATCCAAAAACTTGACCTTTTTTTACAGATAATATTAGATCGTTAACAGCCTTTATTGACCCATATGATTTTGATAAATGATTAACATCAATACAAGACATAATCAAACTGCGATCTTCCTATTAATTTAGGTAATGAGGTAAAATTAGATAATTATTGAATGATTTAGATTTATTTATAAAAAATAGTCAAAAAATTTACAAAAAGATGAATTTTGAAATTTTGTTGTTAAAATAATCCGATCATTTTTTTCAAAAATTAATTTAGAAAATGAATGAAATTTTTATTAATACAATATGTTTATGGAAACTAAATGTCAGAATCACAAAATTTAATTGATAAATTACTTGAACAAAAATCAGAATTAACTAGAGAAATAATTGAGCAAAAAATTGTAGAAAAAAAGGAGAAAATTGGTGCAGGATATCTAACTGATCAAGGTGCATTATTTCTTATTGCAGCTGATTACGGAATTACTTTAACAGAATCATCAAAAATAGAAATTAGTTTAAAAGATCTATATGCAGGTGCAAAAGAAATTTCATTAGAAACAAGAGTATTAAATCTCTCACCTCCAAAACAATTTTCAAGAAAAGATGGTTCTACATTTGATCTAAGAACAATGACTGTATATGATGCTGGTTCTACGGCAAGTGTGAAATTATGGGATGAAAAAGCAAATCTACCAGGTATTGAAAATCTAAAACCAGGTGATTTAATTAAAATTATAAAAGCTTATGTAAAATCAGACTTAGATGGTTCGCCAACTATCAATATTGGCTCTGGATCAAATATTGAAACAGTTGATACCGAAAGTAAAATCCCAATGATTGATAAAATTACAAAAGATATTAGTGAATTACAAGAAGGACAAAAAGATCTTGTAATATCAGGAATGATCGATGGAATAATTTCTGGAATGCAATTTACAAATTCTAGAGGCCAGCCTGGAAAAGCACTTAGAATGAGGCTAAAAGGAAAAGACAATACTGCTATGAGAGTAGTACTTTGGGGTAAAGATGAATCATTAATTCCAAACATGATTTCACAATCAGCAAATGTGAAACTACTTGGAGTTAGAGTGAAATCAGGAAACCAAGGATTAGAAATTCATGGTAATGAGGCAACAATTATTGAAATTGAAGGTGGAAAAGAAGCAGAACCAATTATTACTAGAATTTTATCAATTGCAACAACTGAAACTGGAAAAAATATGATTATAGCAGTAGATAATAAAAAAAATATTTACAATATTAGTGATTTTTCAAATTCAACTAGTATCTGTGTTGAAGGTGATGTAATTGAATGCATGCCATCAAAAATTTATGGTAATTCA
>Ga0315332_10001001_pt1 | contig 14390 bp, 12 predicted proteins | sample M110034915metaG_FD_203455 | JGI IMG/M metagenome (GOLD analysis project Ga0315332, IMG submission 203455) | Ammonia-oxidizing marine archaeal communities from Monterey Bay, California, United States - M1 100m 34915 | ecosystem: Environmental > Aquatic > Marine > Intertidal zone | place: USA...
TCGTCGAAGAAAAATCCTTGAAATGACCAAGGGCTTGCGAGTTTGACGCTGCTGCCAAGTTTCGCACGCTCGTCAGGTTCGTGTTCAGCCATTTTTTCGGGCGCGAGGGTGGGCTCTCTCGTAAGCCTGGCGCAATCCAGCAGTGCTAACGTGCGTATAGATCTGAGTGGTGACAAGGCTCTTGTGTCCCAGCAATTCCTGGACGCTTCGAATGTCGGCGCCACGATCGAGGAGGTGTGTCGCGAAACTATGTCGAAGTGTATGGGGGGAAGTGCGTAAATCCAGGCCTGTTACTTTCAGGTATTTTTCCAACATTCTCGCCACACTTCGAGTCGTAAGTCGTTTCCCAAATTTATTTAGAAACACAGCAGACGCCTCTTCTTTGCTCAGTCCGCGAGCTGGTGTTCGTTTTTTGAGCCATGAACGTAACGCCCTGACGGCAAAACTACCGAGCGGAGCAAGACGCTCTCGTTTGCCTTTTCCCCGCACTCGCACGAGGCCGTCTGCGAGATCGAGATCCTCGAGATTTACACCTACTAATTCGCTAACGCGTAAGCCCGCGGAATAAAGGGTTTCAAGAATCGCCCGATCACGAAGCCCCAGCGGTTCATTCTTCGACGGCGCTGAAAGCAGTTGTCCAATTTCTGAGCCGGTCAGAAAGTGCGGCAGTTTTCGCTCGCGTCGCGGGTTTCTTAGTGGCTTAGCAGGGTTAGTTTCGCAGAGTCCTTCACGTTGACAAAACTTGAAGTAACTTCGCATCGATGCCAGGCGTCGCGAAACAGAGCTTTTGGCATACCCCGACTCGTGAAGTGCCGAAACGTACTTTCGCAAATCCAAAGGCGTGATTTTAGAAGGTCTCGGCGTCGAAGTGAGCGTGTCGCATAAAAAGCCGTAGAGGAGTTCAAGGTCTTCGCGGTATGACTTAATTGTCAGCTCGGAACAATTCCGCTCGACATCCAGGTAACGCAGAAATCGGGGAATGGATTTTTCCATATCGAGGTCGCTCCTACGCTGGGACCACGGTACCTAAAATAAGATCGACCGTCTCGCAGACCAATAAAGCACGCGGATGTCTAGAAGTTGTCTTCCCCGGAGAAGAGATCTTCGTTGGAGAATAAATCCCCAAGATGCGGAGCGGCAAAGCGACCTGGCGACGGTTCGGAAGGGGTTTCGGTTTTTTGAATATTTCGAACTTTTTGGCTCAAGACCGCAGCATCGTACCACGAGAAACTAAGTTTTCCGTCTGACGCGTAGCGGCCAAGCGTGCGAAGCGTTTCGCCCTTCTTTTTGTCATTAAACAAAAATATGTAGCGTTCCTCGCCTTTTACCAATGCTACTACGTTGATGTCCTGTGACACATTTGCCCCCGTCGGTGATGGTTCGAGCCGAGCGGCTCGAGTCGTGCGATTGGGATTTCAATTACTTTGAATCCCACTGACTACATCGGCAGCAAAACGCTCTCTCAATAGAACGGTTTGAAGGATCGTTAATTGAATCCAAATCGTGCTCTTTTTGAGCGTTAAAATCGGAACGACTTGTAAGCTCCGAATCATCATGGCAACCAATTTTTGAATTTAAGTTAGGCTGGTCACAACGAATTGCCGAATTGAGGCGAGGGTTGGGTTAACGATAGATAACGTTGATTTATGCGACTTATAAAGGGTGTTTCTCATCAGGGAATGATCTAAATTCGATATTAATAAAGCGTTCTGGATGCCAACTTTGGGCACCAATCAGGTAGACTTTTTATCAATCCCGCGAAGGGGATTGACCTTGAAACAGAGTGATGGCATTTTTTGATTGCGTGCGAGATGCATGCTAGAGAAATTCAAAATTTGAAATTGAGCAGTGCCAGGGATTTGAGAAATTTTAGAAGATTGATCTGTAAATCAGTTGGAAGGTTAAAGTTAAGCGGATGGAACAAAATCAAACTGATCAGGCGACGTCTCAATCTGCTTCATCTGGCACTGATGAGATTGATGCTGAACTGAAGCCTTGGATTCACGATCTGTTGGATATCCGAGTCATTATGTTTTTGGTTTCGACCGGCGTCATCGCGATGACAGCGACTGTTTTATTGCTCTCCAACGAAGACGAAGTGGGCGAAATCAATCCTGCAGGCCAGACTAGTACGGTTGGAGCGGACGTGGTTCGCGATGGAGGGGAAGCCTCAGCGGTCGCAGTAAACTCGGCTGACGGAGGTGAGTCGGAGGTCGTGGATTCCATGCCGGAGAATGCAAGCGAACCTAAAGTTTCCAAATTGACTGTGCGGCAAGAGTCTGACGGCAGTTTTAATCTACCGATTCGTTTAGCCAAAGTTTCAGGATGTGAGGCAAAGAGTTCTGGAATTAGTGGTTGGTCGATTGATGGCAAGGCGAGGTGGGAGTTAGCGATCGAAGATCGAAAGACTGGTTATTTCCGGTGCTTCATCACTTACCGGTCTAAATACGAAGGAAGTCTTGATATTTGTCTAGGAGATCGAAGACCAGTCAAGTTTTATGCGCTCCCTCAGGATTCCGATTTTACTGAGCAGGTGATGGTGCGACTTGGTAAACCGGAAAGTCCGACCCTATCATTGATTGCCAAAGAAATTGACTCTAATTCTGATCTGATCATCACGCGAATCCGGATGGTGCCACGGTAATTGCAGCGTTCGGGTAAACTGCTTCCGCGTGCGTTAATTGGCAAAGGTTGCCATTGAGGCAATTACTTCGCTTACCGGATCGTCGAATACGCCTGCTTCGTCCGACTCAAATGCCGTTCGCCAAAGTTGGTAGGCGTCTTCATAGTCGGGTAACTCACTGGATTCTCCATCGAGTTGGAGCACGCATTTTTCCAACGCCTCTTCGGAATATGGAAGGTGCGCGATGAAGGTTGTGACTCCGCCGGGCGCTTCCGCATTGGGAATGGAAACACCGGAGACAAAGACATGGACGATCGTACCGAAATCGGGGTCTTCATCGAGTCGGACGATGGTCATTCGTGAATTAGGTTCGCAGTCGCGAGTTGCGTAGGTCCAAATTTGGCCTACGGAAAATTGGGTAAGCATTGATTGTTACTGGGATGATCGATTGAACGTCGGGTGAAGGTGCTTCCGCGAACGATTAAATGATTAGATTAGGACTTGCCGCGTTCCAATCGTCGGACAAACGCCTCTCGCGGGATTTTTGTAACCTCGGTGGTTGCAACGAGGTCGGTTCGCAGGATGTCAGTTTCTTTTTTACTGGTGGGCATTGTAAATTTGACCATGAATCCTCCTACTTGGATTCCTTGCATTTCGTAAATTGGCGGCCAGAAATCCTCGGCACGTGTGGCGAGAGCACGAGCGAGAAGTCGCGTTGCTCGTCCAGAGAACCCGCCTAAAACCATCTCTAAACGGCCTTGAGATTCACGGTGTACATAAAATACAAAGGCGACCTCTTCTTTTGGATTGTCGCTTCCAAAACGATTCCAAACACCTTGTTCATTTTCATAGTACAGTCCAGCGTCAAGAGTTTTGTCATTCTCGCTAAGGTTTAAGCCGGCAAAACAAGATGGAATGTGGGGATCGTTGTCCCGGTATCTCATGAAAAAAGGAAGTGCTCTTTGGTCAGCGTTGCTGACATTGTCCTGGCTCTCAAAGGGATCACAGTTGAATGCTTTGGATAACACGATTTCAACAACAGGGTTACTTTTGGTACTACCGATTCCAATGAGCGCTTTGTCGCCTTTGGATTCAGAAAACTCGTTGTATACCATTGAGGCTCTGCGGATGACTTCTTGTTCATCTGCTTGACCTGGACTCCAAACGAGTGATTGTTTCAGGTGTTCAGGGTGAGGGAGTGAGTCGGATGTCATCATGGACATGTTCCCGTCCGACTTTCTCAGTTTTGCGGTTCCGCCAAGCGTGGTGACTCCGTTGAGGATCTCACCGAGCAATACAGAGTCAGAGGCAACGACGAACGAAACGTCCGGGTTTTCTGCACTGACGTCTTTACGTACGCCGACGCACATTTCCAAACGCCGTCGCCTCGCAAGTAACTCCCAGAAATTTTCTGGTTCGACAGAAAACAGGGCGCCTGGTAATTGATCTGCCGTAGCGTGCCCGTGTTCAATCAGGAAATCACATAATCGAGACAAGGCTTTTAAAGGGATGTACTTAACTTCGTTTTTCAGAAGTGCAGCGACCTGATGTCGATCGAGACCGGTGTACTCCACGATTGCTTTAATGGTACCGGGTCGTTTTCTTGGATCGGGAACGTGTCCTAAAAGCTCAGCGAGACGGAAACTGTATTGCATTTCTTCAACCTCGAAAATGTCGTTGCAGTCGCAAGTCTTAAACAGCGGGGTGAATCTCACCGTAACTTGTGCGAAAGCGCCAATGTTAAATATATGTCCATTAGACACCAGATTTCGAGATTTTAAGGTATTCGCGGTGGCGATGCAAAATTTTCGAGCGAAATTTTGGCTTTTAGGTGGGATTTTTCCCTTTAGCTATTTGGAATGACGTTCGGTTTGGTTTTTTTCGGAGTTTAAATTGGTATGGCTCAAGTTTTACTGGTTTGGTACCGTCCCGCCGTGATGAAAACCGCCCTGAAATAAAGCACGGATTGCGATCGTTGGCGGCACAAATGTCAGGAGAAAGAGATGAGAACAGTTCGACTGTGTATTATTGGAATGCTAGCCGTAGCGGTATTTTCTCAATCAGCCAACGCCCAGCGGTTTAGGCTGCCTTTTGGAAATAAGAAATCTGAAGGTGAATCTGGTGAGTCGAGAGAGCTAACCAAAAAGGCAGGGCCTTGGTTGATCATGTGTGCCTCGTTTGTTGGTGAAGATGGTAAACAACAGGCTCAACGATTGGCTGCTGAGTTAAGTGACCAGCATCGCTTAAAGACCTATGTTTATGTCCACGAATTCGATTTGAACCCGATTGTTGCCGATCAAGGTTTGGGGTTTGAGGTTTTCGAGGATGGGGGGCAAAAGCGGCTTCGTCCAAAGCGAATGAAACCGGCGAGTGCATCTCAGATCACAGAGACAGCAGTTTTGGTGGGTGAATTCGCTTCTGTCGAAGACAGTCGTGCTCAGAAAACGCTCGCCATGATTAAAACCCTGAAGCCAGAATCAATGGTTACCTACGACAAAGTTGGTATCGATAAAGACTCGACCTCCGTATTACGTGCCTGGAGGAATTTCTCGATGCTGAAGAGCGATGATCCTAAGGACCGGGCCAAGGGACCGATGAAGGCTGCATTTATGATGCCCAACCCGATGCTCCCCGACGAGTATTTTCAAGCTCGAAAAACTGACGACATCGTCATCAGTTGGAACCGAGATTCAAAATACAGTCTGTTAAAGAACAAGAGCATTTATACAGTCAAAATTGCGTCCTTCAGTGGAGATTCCACCATGGAACTCGAAGAAATCGCACAGACCCGAGCTGAGGAATCTTGGCGAAAAAAGAATGACCGGGCGCAAACGGAGAGTAAGCTGGTCAACGCTGCGAAAAAAGCGACCGTGCTGACCGACTACCTGAGAAAGCAAGGGGTCGAGGCTTATGAGTTCCACGATCGCTATGAGAGCTACGTTTGTGTCGGCGGATATGATTGGCTGAAGCAAAGTGATGAAAATGGCATCGATCGGCAAAATCCGGAGATGGTGAAAATGATCGAGAAGTTCAAGGGTTCTCCCGCAAATTTGCCCGGCAGACCTAATGCGATTCGCTCGTACTCTTTGCCGTCAAAACTCGCTAAGGCTGGGATCGCCTGTGATTTGCAACCAGTTCCAGTGGGAGTTCCGCAGGCTACCGAGCAAACGGCTTCCAGTGTATTTAGCCGGTTCAAATAGAATCGCGGTGAATGAAAGTTTCACTAAGGCCTGGAGCCGATGGGTTTCAGGTCTTTTTCGTGGATTTAGATGGGTGGCTTGATGAAGGTTGATCGCTATTTGAGGCGAAACACAACTTTTATTGGGACATTTTCGGCGAGTTAGTTAGGTTAGATGCACCAACTCAAGTCTGGTTTGCCGATGGAACGCATAGCCATTGATTTGGCAAATTTTCCTGTAATTACCGAGGTTTGGACGAGTCTTCGGTAAGTGATCGGTAAAGAATCCAAGTTTGGGTGTAAGGGGAAGTCCTCTAGCGTTCAAATTCTGGCGTTTTCCAAAGGAAATAGGGGATAATGCACAGTGATTTGAGCCCCGTGCCGGTTTTCCCAAGAAATTTTGACGGAATTGGCAAACTCCCTTAGTAATTGGGGAGATTGGGATAAAAGCCCTTTAATAAAGACTCGTTTCCGCGTACAATCCTCGACTCAATTTTGATTTTAGAAACACGACGGCGATTCAATGTCAAACAAAATGAAAACCCACAAGGGCACGAAAAAGCGTTTTCGCTTGACCGCGTCCGGTAAAGTTAAGCACCGTGCTTCGGGTAAATCCCACCGAAATGTTCGAATGAGTGCGAAGCGTACTCGCAATCTTCGAGGCGGAACAATCCTCGATGAGTGCATGGTTCAATCGGTTGTGAAGGCTCTCGGCAAGTACAGTTACTAAATGGTTTTCGTGGAAGGCGGCCTGATTGGTCGCTCCAAGAAGCGGAAACCAAAGCAGAGACGAGTTCTTTGCGTGCTTTGATGGGCAACCAACTTCAGACGATTGTCTGAGGCCTGTTTAGCAAAATTTAAGGTAGATCAGATGCGTACAACAAAAGGTGCAGCTCGCACCAGAGCAAAGCGTAAGCTTTTCAAAAGAGCAAAAGGTTATCGTGGCGGTCGTCGCAACATGTTGCGAACCGTAAAAGAGACCTTGATTCGAGCTGGTGTTTTCTCGTTCCGAGATCGACGGGTCAAAAAGCGAACTTATCGCCGACTGTGGATCACGCGAATCAACGCAGCCTGCCGTCAACGGGGTTTGCGATACAGTGAATTTATCCACGGTTTGCACAAAGCCGAAATCGAACTCGATCGCAAGTCACTCTCGGAGATCGCAATTTGTGATCCCGCTGGTTTTGATATGATCGTGGAATCTGTCAAAGAAGCACTGGCCGCTTAGGACAGCATCCGGGAACTTGATATATTAATAAGGGAGACAACTTTGGCCGGTTGTCTCCCTTTTTCTATGAGATTAACCAAGCTGAGATCACTAGTCTTTGAGAGAATTTGGCATGATCCGATCCCTGTGATTGAGACAGCACGGACCAAGCGAAAGCATTTTCTCGTTTGAGAGCTAATTTGAGGATGATTGTTGAGCGATCCAACAGGCTGTGATGAGACTTTAATTTACAATTCCTTCCAATTTTAAACAGGCAAACTGCCTGCTGCCGAAATGTCCATTGAACTCTTTATAGAACAGCTCGAAGCTCTGGCTCAGGAAGCTGACAAAGCATTCTCGGAGGCTGCTGATTCCGATCAGTTAGACCTGGCGCGTGTGGAGTTTTTGGGCGCGAAAAAAGGGCGGCTGAAGTCGCTTCAGAAAAATATGGGAGCAGTTCCGGGCGATCAGAAGAAAACAGCCGGGATGAAGTTGAATGCGGTCAAAAATAGTATTCAGGACGCATTTGAATCCGCGCAAAGTCGACTGTCCTCTGCGAGCAGTGACGAGCAGCGAGATGTAAAATTTGATGCAACTTTGCCCGGCGAAGCGTTCCATGTCGGCCGCCTGCATCCAATCACTCAGACAATCAATGAGTTGAAAGATATCATGGGTCGCCTTGGATTTACTCCAGCGGAGGGACCGGAAATTGAGGACGACTATCACAATTTCGAAGCTTTGAATATTCCGCGTGCCCATCCGGCTCGGGATCCGCTTGATAATTTTTATCTCTCGGTTGCCGAGACAACGTCGGGAAATGATTCGGCTATGTCGGGCAATCCATTATTGTTGCGAAGTCAAACGAGCACGGTGCAGATTCGGGTGATGGAAAATACGCAGCCGCCAGTGAGGATCGTTTCTCTCGGCCGTGTTTACCGCCCCGATACCGCTGATTGGTCGCACTATCCGATGTTTCATCAGATCGAAGGATTGATGGTGGATGAGAACGTGAGCCTCGCCGACTTAAAAACAGTGCTCAAGCTTTTCGCTTCGAACTATTTAGGAGATGAAGTGCCGGTACGAATTCGCCCCTCATTTTTCCCTTTTACTGAGCCAAGCGTGGAGGCGGATTACTACTGGGACGGCAAGTGGGTCGAATTCGGAGGCGCGGGAATCGTCGATCCTAATGTACTTCGTGCGGTCGGCTATGATCCTGAAAAGGTAAGTGGATTCGCATTCGGGCTTGGAATTGAGCGGCTTTGCATGATTCGACATCAGATCACTGATATTCGATATTTGTTTACCAACGACACGCGATTCCTTCATCAGTTTTAACTTCTCCCGGGCTGTGAATTATTAAGCGGCCAGCGGTTTTTTTAGTTTCTCACTCTCTCAAATTTAGACGATAGAAAAATGATTGTCTCCTGGAATTGGCTTACAGAGTACGTTGACTTGGCGATGACCCATGACGACTTGGTAGATCGTTTGACGATGTCCGGGTTGAATCACGAGGGAACCGACGCCGTCGACAAGGATCGCGCGATTGATCTGGAGGTTACTAGTAACCGTGCGGATTGCCTTGGACACATTGGTGTGGCACGCGAGATCGCAGCGCTTTACGAAATTCCACTTAATCTTCCTGATCCTCAGCCAGGCACTGGTTCTGATTCTATTTCTCAACACTGCAGCGTAGTGATTGAATCGGAAGGGGCTTGCGAGCGGTATACGGCTAGATTGATTCGAGGAGTTAAGATCGGTCCAAGTCCGCAGTGGATGCAGGAGCGATTGAAGTCGTTGGGAATTGGCATTGTTAACAATGTTGTGGATGCAACGAATTACGTCATGTTCGAGTGTGGGCAACCGTTGCATGCGTTTGACTTTGCCAAGATTGAGGATGGGAAAATAATTGTCCGGGAAGCCCAGCCTGAGGAAACATTTGAGGCGATCGATCATCGCACCTATCAGCTTGCTCCGGGGATGTGCGTGATTGCTGACTCTGGCAGTGCTGTGGCATTGGGGGGAGTGATGGGCGGAGCCGAATCTGAAGTTTCTGAAGCCACAGTCGATGTGTTAATCGAAGCTGCCTACTTTGATCCATTAACTGTGCGAAGCGCTGCTCGAAAATTAAAATTGCATAGTCCTTCTTCGTTTCGTTTCGAGCGAAATGTTGATTCCGACAATTTAGACTGGGCGAGTCGTCGTGTCTGTGAACTAATTTTAGAGTCCGCCGGAGGAGAACTGTTAGACGGTGTGATTGATGTGGGTTCGCCTCCTCCGTCTCGTCAGCCTGTTAACCTTCGTTACAGCCAGTTGCAACGTTTGCTTGGCATTGAAATTCCTGTTGATTTTGTCGCACCCACGCTCGAAAAACTTGGCTTGGTAATTGAGTCGTCCGACGAGAATTCCGTTACAGCGGTTCCTCCGAGTTGGCGCAAGGATTTGACACGAGACGTAGATCTCGTGGAAGAGGTTGGCAGAATCTACGGGTTTGAAAAAATCCCTGATGACGTGAACGTTCCCATGTCAGCGTCTTATCGACCCAAGGCGGATCGCGTCGTCGATAAAGTTCGCAATGTTTTGACCGCAGCGGGGTTCGATGAGGCAGTAACGCCAAGCCTGGTTCCCCAGCCTTGGTCGGATGCGTTTACTCCGTGGTGTGATTCGCCTCCTTTGATCAGCAGTCAACCGATGCTGGGAGTGCTTGAAGAGTATTCACATAATATAGGTACAGTCAATTTGTTGCGACGCAGTTTAGTCCCAAGTTTGCTGGAGGTGCGACGGATCAATGATTACCGCTCCAATGCAAATGTAAATTTGTTTGAAACTGCGAAAGTGTATCTCCCTTCCGACGGCCAGGAGATTCCCGATCAGCCAATGAAGTTAGCATTGGTTAGTCATCGTGATTTTTTTGCAGTAAAAGGTGTGGTTGAAGCACTCGTGAAGGAATTAAACCCATTAGCTGTAGTTCAAGTCAAAGAATGTGATGAAGCTTTGCTGGATGCAAGCCAATCGGGCGAGCTCTGGCTTGGCGATCAGCGATTGGGTTGGATGGGAAGCGTTTCAGAATCGGCCAAAAAACAATTTGGGTTACGGGCTGACGCAATTGTTGTTGAAGTTGACCTTGGTGTTCTCGAGGATGAGACGCAGTTAGTTGCTTGTCATGCCAATCAAAGTCCGTTCCCACCGGTGACGCGTGATTTTAATTTTATCATGGATGACGAAGTTCGTTGGGCAAGTCTGGAATCAACCATCCGTTCGGAGAGTGGCCCCTTGCTTGAGTCTGTCAAATATCTTGAAACATTTCGAGATGAGGCAAAGGATGGCCTCGGTAAAAAACGTGTTCTATTTTCGGTGGTGTTTCGGTCGAACGAGGCAACGCTGACTGGTGCTCAGGCTGAGGAATTGTGCAACCGCATAATTACGAATTGCACGAGTGCTCATCACGCTACTCTAGTTGGATAAACGCAACGGCAAGTGGCAAATGTCCAGTAACTCCGAAACAAAAATAATCTACTTAACCGCCGGAGCCGGCGGTATGTTTTGTGGAAGTTGTATGCACGACAACGCGCTCTCGCGTGCTCTGTCGGCAGAGGGATGGAATATCCAACTCGTTCCAACCTATACGCCCATTCGGACAGATGAGTCGGATTTTAGCGTCGATAAAGTCTTGTTTGGTGGGATCAACGTCTACCTGCAGCAAAAAATTCCATTTCTGAGGTACTTGCCTTCGGTCTTTGATCGCTTTCTTGATTCGCCATGGTTGATTCGCAAAGTCACCTCCCGCGCGATGGAAACCGATGGTGCGATGCTTGGTAGTTTGGCCTATTCAATGCTGCTTGGTTCTCGCGGCAACCAGCGAAAGGAAGTCCGTAAGATCTGTCGTTGGATGAGTCTGGCACGCCCAGACGTACTTATTTTTTCCAACATATTGATCGGCGGATGTATCGAAGACATCAAGCAAGTTGTCGATTGTCCCGTGCTCGTGACCCTGCAAGGGGACGATGTTTTTCTTGACAGTTTAAAGCCGCCCTATCGATCGCAATGCATTAATCGTGTCAAAGAAATCGCGAACAAAGTCGATGGCTTTATTGTGCAGAGTCACTTTTTTAAAAAATACATGTGTGATTATTTTTCGCTTGACCCTCTCAAGGTGCACGTGACCCCGTTGGGGCTGGAGGTGGCGGATTACAATTCATTTTTGAGTCGCGTGGAAGACGAGCCGGTCCGTCACACACAAACCGTTGGTTATCTTGCTCGGATTGCTCCTGAGAAGGGACTGCATCATTTGGTTGAGGCTTTTATTAAGCTGAAGTCGATGCCCGGCACAGAGAACGCAAGGCTACACGTTGCGGGTTGGCTAAGTCCTGAAAACCAGGCTTATGCGGATGAGCAATGGGGGCGTCTTACACGCTGCGGATTGCAGGATTCCTATCGATACGAGGGTGCAGTTGATCGAGAAGCCAAATTGGAATTTCTCCGCAATATCGACCTCTTGTCGGTGCCAACGGCTTTTCAAGAGCCAAAGGGACTTTATGCACTGGAGGCAATGGCGGCGGGTGTCCCTGTCGTTTTGCCCTCGCACGGAGCATTTCCGGAGTTGTTGGAAGCTTCCGGAGGTGGATTGCTCTTCGAGCCCGAGAATAAAACGGAGTTGGCTAAAACGCTATCCGAGTTGCTGCTTGATGGTAAGCGGCGATTGAAACTCGGCGGGCTTGGGCAACGGTTTGTGCATCAGCATCGAAATGCATCCGTGATGGCTGAATCCACGTCTAAGATAATTAAAAAATTTGTGGTGTGATGGTTCCGTCAGGGATCGCGAGAGCGTGTGACCGCAGGGGTCTGGCGCACAACGGAGACTGTTGTTATTAGTCGGAGGCACGCCGCTGGCGTCTAGTAGAGATAGTCCGCGCTACCATTAGCAGGCAAATTATGATTGTCGCTATGAGTCCAAGGCCTGTTGAAATTGAAAGTAAGAGCCCGCTCAGGCAGAGACCTAAACCAAGGTAAGAGTGATTTTTACTACGGGTTTTAGAGAATCCGACGAACCACATGAAAATTCCAAGGGATCCGTTTATGGCGCTGTAAGGAGAGAAAAATGCCCCGGCAATGGATAGAATTCCAAGAACGACGCTCGCGATGGCTGCCCCTCTCGCCGTCATGTCTTCTGTTTTAAACCCTGTTGGAGCAGGCGCGGGGATGAAATTATCGCTGGTAGGTCTGTCAAGTTCCGCAACGACTACTTCATTTTCATTTGAAGAAACATCCGCTAATTCCGCCAAAACTATCTCTTCGTCTGATTCTGATGCGTCCATTGAAGAGGAAGAGGGGCTTTCATCCTGTGGTACTTCGTTTTCAGTCAATTTATTACCGGGCGTCAGATTCATTTCGTTGGGAGGGTTTTCTTCAGCACTCATATTTAGGACAATAGTTCCCTTACTGGACTAGGAGAGTTTACACTCGATTGACTAGAAAGCCAAGATTGGCATTGTTGGATCGACGGACCGCTGGGACGAAGTCTAATTTAATCAGACTTCGGAATTAGTAGCAACTTCCGACTCTCTGTGTCCCCATTGAATTTTGTTAAGACTAAAGAATATGACACGATTTATAACCCACTTTGAGAGTGCTATTGATCCCTCGGTTTCGTTACCAGCTGATTGCGAGCAGACGATGCATGAAAATCGTCCTCTCTGGTCGCGATACGATCTTGAAGGTGTGCGGGACAGTATGACCAAGGCTGCGTTGCTGGAACGGCCGCGAGATATGTGGCGGTATCGAGAGCTATTGCCAATTGGAGATGAGATTGAACCCGTCTCGTTAAATAAGTCGATGAGTCCAGTTATTGAGTGCCCAACTTTTGCCAAGCAGATGGGCATGCAGCACGTATGGATTAAAGACGAGTCCCAATTGCCGACCTGCAGTTTCAAATGCCGCGGCATGTCGTTAGCGACAACGATGGCCAAGCACTTCGGACAGACTCGAATTGCAATGGCAAGTAATGGAAATGCGGGTGGTGCAATGGGGATGTACGCGGCTCGCGCTGGAATGCAGTGCGTCTGTTTCATGCCTCATGACACGCCGATTGTAAATCAGACAGAGTGTTATTTCAGCGGCGCAAAATTGTTTGTGACCAATGGCCTGATCGATGAATCTGGAAAGCGAATTCGGGAGGGGCACAATCATGGACTGTGGTTTGACATTTCCACGCTGAAGGAGCCCTATCGACTAGAGGGAAAGAAAACGATGGGCCTGGAGTTGGCTGAGCAGTTTAACTGGGAACTGCCTGATGTCATCCTCTACCCAACGGGTGGCGGGACTGCATTGATCGCAATGTGGAAAGCTTTTGAGGAACTCCGTGAAATGGGTTTTCTGACGAGCGAGACAATGCCAAGAATGTATGCGGTGCAGTCCGATGGTTGTCAGCCTATGGTTACCGCGTTTGAGGCGGGAGAGCGGTTTGCCAAGCGTCATGAAAATGCTCATACCATCGCTTCAGGGATGCGGGTGCCAGCCGCACTGGGAGATTTCATGGTCCTTGATACTGTTCGGGCCAGTGGTGGTGCGGCAATTTCGGTTGAAGAAACGCGATTGATTGAATGGCAGAAAAAAGTCTCCTCGGCGGAAGGAATAATCATATGTCCGGAAGCGGCTACCTGTATTGGTGGATTGGAAAAGTTAATTGAACAGGACCAGGTAGCACTCGACGAGCGGGTAGTAATTTTCAACACGGCTGCAGGGCAGAAATACTTTGGAAAAGGCGATCCTCTCGATGTGCCTTCCATTGATTTGTCCAAGGCTACCGATTGGGATACTTTCGAGCAGGATTATTTGTTGAAATGATCGGCTGTTTGGGGCGATTGGCATGTTGATGCCGTGTCGCTCGTAGCACCCGGATTTGTTTTTTGAATTCCCGATAACTTGCCGTATTTATTTTTCTGAAGCTCCGATTGATGGCAAAGCGGAAACCTGAAATTCGAATCCGGAGTTTTGGGATTTATTCGAACTGGGACTCACAGTCAAAAAACCTCCCAAAAATTGAACAGTTCACCACGGAAGTACCGGCCGATCTTGGGATTGAGTTCGGATTTATCGTGAATATTAAAGGGGCAAAAAACAGGGAATTGGATTATTGTATCGATCACCCTGGAATCTTGGATTCGGAGGGCATTCGTCGCGCACCTTTTGACGGCTCGGTCTTTGTGAAGACCAATGACTGGGATTTTTATCTAGGCGATACAATCTGGGAACCGGTTTCTGATAAGTTGGGCCCCTGGCGAATGACCATGGAATTAGACGGCGTTGTCATTGGTGAAAAAGTGTTCAATGTTGTTCTAAGTCGCGAGCCTGATTAGCTTTGTTTGAAGTTGAGCTCCCGACTCGGT
>Ga0315332_10001004_pt1 | contig 14378 bp, 10 predicted proteins | sample M110034915metaG_FD_203455 | JGI IMG/M metagenome (GOLD analysis project Ga0315332, IMG submission 203455) | Ammonia-oxidizing marine archaeal communities from Monterey Bay, California, United States - M1 100m 34915 | ecosystem: Environmental > Aquatic > Marine > Intertidal zone | place: USA...
GCAAAGAGAGGAGTGTTGTATAAATACGCAAGAACAGTATCATCAGCTTCACAGGGATGTGTAACCGATAAATTTTAAGTTATGGAAGAGTTATTATTAGAAAAAGTATCAACAATAACAGGGGCACAAGCTGTTGTAAAATGTTTGCTGGCAGAAAATGTTGAGGTGATGTTTGGATATCCAGGCGGTGCAATAATGCCAGTTTACGATGCATTATATGATTACCAAGAAGAATTAAAACACATCTTAACCAGGCATGAACAAGGAGCTATACATGCTGCACAAGGTTATGCACGTTCATCTGGAAGAGTAGGTGTTTGTATCGCAACATCAGGTCCAGGAGCAACAAATTTAATAACAGGAATTGCAGATGCTCAGATAGATTCAACACCATTGGTTTGCATAACAGGACAAATTCATGCGCACTTATTAGGTTCAGATGCTTTTCAGGAAACTGATGTAGTTGGTATCTCTATGCCAGTAACCAAATGGAATTGTCAAATAACAAAGGCAGAAGATATTCCAACGGTTTTAGCTAAAGCATTTTATATAGCTCAGTCTGGCAGGCCAGGACCAGTTTTAGTAGACATAACAAAAGATGCACAGTTTGGAAATGTTGATTTTGAATATGAAAAGTGTAATCAAATAAGAAGTTATGTTCCTAATCCTAAAGTGGATAATTTATGTGTTAAAGAGGCTGCAGTCTTAATTAATGAAGCAAAGAAACCGCTAGTTATTTTTGGTCAAGGAGTAATATTGGCTGAAGCCGAAAAAGAGTTTAAGGCTTTTATAGAAAAGGCAGGATTGCCAGCTGCTTGGACTATAATGGGACTTTCAGCATTATCAACAAACCATGAATTAAATGTTGGAATGTTGGGTATGCATGGAAACTATGCACCTAACAAATTAACCAATGAATGCGATGTTTTAATTGCAGTTGGGATGCGATTTGATGATAGAGTAACAGGAAATTTAGAACAATATGCTAAACAAGCCAAAGTAATACATCTAGAAATAGATCCTGCTGAGGTGGATAAAAATGTAAAAACAACTGTTGCTGTAGTTGGAAATTGTAAAGCATCATTGAAACAGATGACTGCTTTGTTGAAAGATCAAAAACATACCCGTTGGCTAACTAATTTTAAAGAATTAAAAGCAATTGAAAATGAAAAAGTCATTCAAAATGAAACCAATCCTTTGTTAGGAGATATTACTATGGGAGAGGTGGTTGCTCAAATAAATAAAATAACCAAAGGAGAAGCAGTTGTGGTAACAGATGTTGGTCAACACCAAATGGTAGCTTGCAGGTATGCTGAATTTAATCAAACAAAAAGTTCAATAACTTCAGGAGGTTTAGGTACCATGGGTTTTTGTTTGCCAGCTGCTATCGGTGCAAAATTTGGAGCACCACAAAGACAAATCATTGCTGTAATAGGCGATGGTGGCTTTCAAATGACGATACAAGAATTGGGAACCATATTTCAAACGCAAATCGAAATAAAGGTTGTGATTCTCAATAATCAGTTTTTAGGAATGGTGAGACAGTGGCAAGAGCTATTTTTCGACAAGCGTTATTCGGCTACAGAAATGGTGAACCCTGATTTTCAGACGATAGCTAAAGGATATGGTTTATCGGCAAATAAAATAGAAAAAAGATCAGATTTAGAAGCCGCATTAAAAGAGATGTTGACACATGAAGGATCTTATTTATTAGAAGTAATGGTAGAAAAAGAAAATAATGTTTTCCCAATGATTGAAACTGGAGCATCAGTTTCAGATATACGATTAGAATAAAATTTATAGAAATGAAAAAACAATTTACAATATCTGTTTTTACAGAAAATCAAATAGGTTTATTAAACAGAGTTAGTATAATCTTTACTCGAAGACACATCAATATAGAAAGTATTGCAGCATCTGAAAGTGAAGTAATAGGAATACACCGATATACAATAGTTATTAATGAAGAAGAGGATTTGATTATAAAAGTCACTAAGCAATTAGAAAAGCAAGTTGATGTGGTAGGAGCATTTTATCATACCATGGATGAAGTGGTGTATCAGGAAATCGCCTTATATAAAATACCAACAACCGTATTGGTAGCTGGTGGAAAAGCAGAGGAAATAGTGAGAAATCATAACGCACGATTTTTAGCGGTGGAACCAGGGTTTACCATCATTGAAAAAACCGGGCATAAAGAAGAAACGCAAGTTTTGTTTAACGAATTAGAGCCTTATGGTATACTAGAATTTGTTAGGTCGGGTAGGGTAGCAATAACAAAACCAATGAAACAATTAAAAGAGTATTTAAAAGAATTAGAAATAACATCATTAAATAATTAAAAAATGGCAGAATTAAAGTTTGGAACAGAAAAAGAAAACGTGGTAACTCGTGAAGAATTCCCATTAGAAAAAGCACTAGAAACTTTGAAAGAGGAGACTATAGCGATTTTAGGTTACGGAGTTCAAGGACCAGGGCAATCATTAAACTTACGAGACAATGGTTTTAATGTAATTGTTGGACAACGAAAAAACTCATCATCATGGGATAAAGCTCTGGCTGATGGTTGGGTTCCTGGAGTGAACTTATTTGAGTTAGAAGAAGCAGCACAAAGAGGAACAATCTTACAATACTTATTATCTGATGCGGGTCAAATTGATCAGTGGAAAATGGTAAAAAGCAACTTAACACCAGGTAAGGCCTTGTATTTCTCACATGGATTTGGAGTAACTTATTCAGAACAAACAGGAATCGTTCCACCTAAAGATGTGGATGTAATACTAGTCGCTCCAAAAGGTTCAGGAACCTCTTTACGTAGAATGTTTGTTGCGGGAAAAGGGCTTAACTCAAGCTATGCAATTTATCAAGATGCAACAGGAAAAGCTTTTGAACGAGTTACTTCATTAGGTATTGGAGTTGGATCAGGATATCTTTTTGAAACAGATTTTAAAAAAGAAGTGTACTCTGATTTAACAGGAGAAAGAGGGATATTAATGGGCGCATTAGCTGGTTTATTCGAAGCGCAATTTAATGTGTTACGAAAAAACGGTCATTCGCCATCAGAAGCATTTAACGAAACTGTGGAGGAATTAACACAGAGTTTAATGCCGTTAGTTGCAGAAAATGGAATGGATTGGATGTATGCCAATACTTCTACAACCGCACAAAGAGGAGCCTTAGATTGGAGACACAAATTTAGAGAAGCTACAGCGCCAGTTTTTGAAGAATTGTACAATAGTGTTGCATCAGGAAAGGAAGCGGCAATTGTAATAGAGGCGAACCGACAGGGAGATTATAGAGAAAAATTAAATGAAGAATTAGCTGAAATCCATAATTCTGAATTATGGCAAGCAGGTCAACAAGTTAGAAAGCTTAGACCAGAAAATAATTAGCAATGGAACCAAGCACCTATATTATAGATTTAAAGGATATAGAAAAGGCAGCCCAAACTCTAAAAGGAGTTTCGACTGTAACTCCTTTAATGCAAAATTTAAATGCATCAAAGGAACATGGTGCAACAATTTTATTGAAGAGAGAAGATTTACAAATCGTCCGGTCCTATAAAATTAGGGGAGCTTACAATAAGATTAGTAATCTATCTTCAAAAGATTTGAATCGAGGAATTGTGTGTGCTAGTGCCGGTAATCATGCGCAAGGAGTGGCTTATTCTTGTAAACAAAAAAAGACTAAAGGAGTTGTCTTTATGCCAACGCCAACACCACAACAAAAGATTGAACAAGTCAATATGTTTGGAGAAGAGTTTGTGGAAATCAAATTGGTAGGCGATACTTTTGATGATGCTCAAGTGGCGGCAAAATTATATTGCGTTGAAAATGAAATGACTTTTATTCCTCCTTTTGATGATGCAAAAGTAATAGAAGGTCAAGGCACTATAGCATTAGAAATATTAGAGCAAACAAGTAAGTCAATAGACTATTTATTTGTTCCTGTTGGTGGGGGTGGTTTGGCTGCTGGAGTCATCTCTGTATTTAAAGAGCTATCTCCCAATACTAAAATAATAGGTGTTGAACCAGAAGGAGCACCATCAATGAGTACATCTATTAATAATGGAGTAAATACCAAGTTAGACCGGATAGACAAGTTTGTGGATGGCGCAGCTGTACAAAAAGTTGGCAATCTTAATTTTGAGATTTGCGTAGATTTTCTGGATAAGATGGTTACAGTTCCAGAAGGGAAAATATGTGAGACTATCTTAAAATTATACAATAAAGATGCAATTGTAGTGGAGCCCGCAGGTGCTTTAACCCTTGCAGCTTTAGATCAATTCCATAATGAAATAGAGGGGAAGAACATAGTTTGTTTAGTTAGTGGAAGTAACAATGATATTATCAGGATGGAAGAAATTAAAGAACGTGCATTATTATATAGTGGTTTAAAGCATTATTTTACTGTTAGTTTTCCACAGCGATCAGGCGCACTAAAAGAATTTTTAACTGATGTATTGGGACCAACTGATGATATTACCTTTTTTGAATTTTCTAAAAAGCATAACAGAGAAAAAGCTCCTGCTATAATTGGATTACTACTTAAAAATCAAGCTGATTTAATATCTCTAAAATTAAGGATGAACGAAAAAGGGATACTCAGCCAATATTTAAATGATCAACCAGAATTGTTGAATATACTTATTTAAAATCAAGAATAAATTTAAAATTTCTATTTAACATAATAATTTGCAGTATCAGATTTATATTAAAAATGTACGATAGACTACTAGACGCTGAGAATAGATTATTTCAAAATATATGTATAGTTGGCTTGAATATGGAAAAATAGAATCCAGTGAAAAATATGAGAAATATTATCATCTGTCATTAAGAGCGATAATAGCCTCTGAGAATTGAATAGAAATTAATTCTCAAGAATTTGTATTGAATATCTGATTCATGAGAATCGAGTATTTGATTACAAGCTGTATAATGGTAGTAAATACGCCAAAGGCGTAAAGAGTACGAAAGTTCTATTTAGGCGTAGCCCGAAGCGTAACGGAGATATAATATACATTATAGGCGCTAAACGAAAAACTAATAGTCTATAAATCAGATATATAAATATCGTTTTGTCTTATAATTAATATTATGTTAAATAGATAAATTGGACAATTAAACAATTAAATGTACTATTGTATAATGATCCTAACTTCAGAACAACACCCCCATCTTATTACTACATCATCTGCAAAAATGTTTGTGGACGATGACAATATTTTTATCACTAAATTCAACGATAATGCACTACTAAGAATTGAACAAGTCAAAGAAATAATAACGCATTATGAGCATTTTAATGAATCAAAACCACAGCTCGTTCTTGCAATTGCAGGTAGTCATACCAATATAACTCCAGCAGCACGAGAATATGCGGAATCTTATGGTGCTCCGGCAATTGCTGAAGCAATTGTTGTATCCACTTTAGCTCAACGGTTTTTAGTTAACCTTTATATGCATATTAGAAATAATGAACACCCTGTAAATGTATTTAGTGATATTGAAAATGCAAAAAAATGGTTGCTTAGCTATGTTAACTAATGTGCAAAGCCCCCTACCATTGTAATTTTGGTTGATTTTTTTAAATTATTACTATAACCTAAGTGATTTCCTTTTGATTCTCTTCTTGATTTAATTGAATTCGCCAATTTTTTTCTCGATTTCATTTTCCACCGCGAGGATAAAGTAAATTTTTCCTCTAATAAATACCTGGTAAATTATTCAAATGATTGAAATTCTATATAGAATCTCACATTTTTATTCTGTTTCAGCCGCTTAATTTCAATTAACTGCTAATTTTCTTACCGTTTGTCCAACCCTAATATAGTAAAGCCCTTTCTGCCATGACGAAACATTAATAACCTCATACTGTAATGGATTACTTATGGTAATTGTTGCCACACCAAGTGCATTATAAATTATTATTGAGGAGTTACTGTTTTTTTTCAACTCAACAGTGAATGACCCTCGTGTAGGATTAGGATAAATTTTAAATAATTTCGAGTCCGTAATATCATCTGTTGTTTTTATTCCTAATGCGCTTGAATTAGTTGCAGCATATGTTGGATTCATATTAACAAAAGAACCCGTACCATTTGGATATCTACCCCAAGTTATATCAGTAGTCTGATGACCAAAATTTGTTTCATCAATTATTGTTAATTCTTGGTTTGACAGAATCACATTAGTGCCAGACTTCTTCAGTTTAAATGAAGTATGCAAACCGGCTTGGGAAAGGTCATTATCCGACCATATAATAAGATAATCGTTTGGCCCTATGGTTGTACCATTTGGAAAAGACCATTTACTTAAGTTCAGAATATCATCGGATAAGAAATAACCGCTTAAGTCTATTAAATTTCCAGTAGTATTGTATAGCTCAATCCAATCATCATACTCCCCCGCTCCATCTGCAGAAGAGCTATTGTTTGATGCAATTAATTCGTTGATTACAATACTCTTTGTTAACGGTTCAAAAACGGCAGTAATATTCATGCCTGCAGTAACCGAAACAGTAATTTCTTTATCAATTGAAGATACATCTCCTACCCACTCAATAAACTGATAACCAGGTTTATTTACCGCTTTTAAATGTATTGGGACCTCAATAAAGTAATCCCCACTCCAAGGGAAATTCGTTAACTCATTAGGCGGTATTGTATTACACTGAATACTTCCATGAGAAGCACTACTAACATCAAGAGTAATATTCGCTTTTGTAATTGTGTAGTAATCTTCTAGTTCATCCCAAACAATAGGCACGCGTTGCTCCATCCAGTTTTTTTGATCGTTCATCGCTGGCAGCCAATCAATAAGTTCCTGCGGTGTATCCCACCGCTCGTATTGTTCATCGATAACCTGAGCCATGTTGTCTCTAGTTAAATCTAATTTACTCCCTGTATTTGAACTTAGCAAGCGAGTATTCAAAAGATCAGCCCATCTATTTATATAGTAATCGAGAAATTCCGCATTAGTTAGCATTTCTAAAATAATTGGTTCGGTATAAGAGCCTTCACCTGGCGGTATATCTAGACTAAACATATTTACGGGCATGTTTCCTACACCAGCAATATCGGTATCTACCAAACACCACTCCCATTTTCTAGAATTATCCTTCGGTCTCCATAGCTTAACGTTATTACCAGGCCAATCTTGGTTTCCAACAAACATTTCAGCAATATATATTGTAGAAAGACTTAGAATATCGACCTCATTAGCAACATAATTATAACCGGCTGAAGTACTTATGTCATTGTTGTCGATGTAATATAACAGGGTATCAAAAGAAACCATATCTCCTTCATCAGCCACTACTCCACCTAAAACAATATCAGATGGTCCTTCAGATATGTAGTCAATGCTATCTTTATCAATAGCATAATAACTATTGAAATAATGTTTATTGTACGATTCTCGCAGCCCATGATATCCCCAAAACTCACCGTTAACAAAAAGAACACATGGCTTGTATAATTGAGTCTCCACTCCTGCTCCTGTAAAGAATTGATGATGATAAGAATCGCGCACCATTGTCTCTCCATCGTTACCACCTGCGCGAAGCATAAACCTTTTGAAAGAGGTAGGCCCAGCTTCACCAAATAGTGGATATTCAAGATTCTTTTTTCCATATTCATCTCTAGCATAAAACCTAATAGCCTTTTGAGCGTGATTACGTGTTGCACCTCCATGTATTCTAACTCCTAAATTTCGAGATATCGCCAATGAATTTTGGCTAGATTCCCAAAATTCAAAATGTACTTCTCTTTCCCATGCATCACCTCGCATGCCATAATTGCCACATGCATCCATTTGGCAAATAGGTTCGTTAATACCAAGAACATAGATGCCGGTATCATAATCAAAAAAATTGCCAGCATCAGCAATTAAAGACACTACAGAAACGGTTTCGTACCTGTTATCTATACTTGAGTCAATAAAGTAGGTATTTGCTTTTGTTTTGCTATCAAGAAAACCTGATTTGAAACACTTTGCACTAATGACATGCCCCTTAAATATTTCATTATTTGGAGCCGCCCAATCATAACCTGTGCTTATCATTGAAATGTCATTTGGTTCTCCGACTCTACTGCCTAGTAACAAAGGTTGAGTATACAAAGTAGATGCTAATGAAGGTGTTGAACCATCAATAGTATAACGCAATTCTGCACCAGGTTCAGAGCAACTGCAGTTAAGGGTAATGTCTGATGTGTAAAATCCACTTTCAATAGAAAATTGTGGTTTATCTAATGTTGTTTGCGCTGTAATCTCGTATTGAATTAATGAGCATATTATTAGCGTAATATAGGAAGTTTTCATGTTAGGAGTTTTGAATGATAGTGCAAAAAATATAATAAAAATTAATGTTTCACAACTAAATATTTGCACACTATTGGAATTAAAACAGACGTAAGGTAGGCAATTAGTAACTTCTCAAAAGCATTTTTTACCTTTCTCGAAAGTGTTGAATAAATTATCTAGTTTATTCAAAGTCAAAATTATTTATTTTTGTAATTGTAATATTAATGCAACAGAAAAGTTAATATTGTCTTGTTAATTTTTTATCACTTATAGTTCTATATATTGAACATTTCTGCTATGATTATTTACTTAAAAAATGAATAAGTGAAAAAAGATGTTGCAATAATTGGTGCAGGATTCTCCGGACTTAGCGCTGCTTGTTCACTCGCAAAAGAAGGCTATAACGTCACAATTTTTGAAAAAAATAAAGAACTCGGAGGAAGAGCGCGTTCTATAAATCTTGAAGGATTTCATTTCGACATGGGTCCTACTTGGTATTGGATGCCCGATGTTTTTGAAAACTTTTTTAACAATTTTGGTAAAAAAGTTAGTGATTATTATACTCTTGAACGACTAGATCCAGGGTACGGAATCTACTTTGGTGAAAACGATTATTTAGAAATCCCAAAGAATTTTTCAAAATTAAAGACGCTTTTCGAAGATTTGGAACCAGGTAGTGCGGCAAAATTAGAGAAATTCTTAAAATATGCGGAATATAAGTATCAAGTTGGTATTAATGAACTCGTTTATAAGCCTGGTATTTCTTTGCTAGAACTAGCGAGTGTTAAGTTAATCTATAAAGCGATTCGTTTAAATGTTTTCCAATCATTTCATAGTTATATACGAAAATATTTTAGTCATCCTAAAATTATTCAAATTCTAGAATTTCCTATTCTCTTTCTTGGTGCTATGCCTGAAAACACACCAGCACTATACAGTTTAATGAATTACGCAGATATTGTTCTAGGTACTTGGTACCCCAAAAAAGGCATGAGTACTATTCCTGTTGCTATGGGAACACTTGCGAAAGAACTCGGGGTTGAACTAAAATTAGATGCTAATATTGATAAGATTAATGTTGAGAATGGTGTCGCAAAATCTATCTCTACTAATGACGAAAATCAAACGTTTGATATCATTATTGGTAGTGCGGATTATAATCACGTTGAACAGCAGCTACTGGATGCCAAATACAGAACATACACCAAAAAATATTGGGAGAAAAGGACCATGGCTCCCTCCTCCTTAATATTCTATCTTGGTGTAAATAAAAAGCTTAAAAAAATGGGCCACCATAATCTATTTTGTGATGAGGATTTAAGAGTGTTCGCTAATGAAATTTACACGCATCCAAAATGGCCTACCAAACCCTTGTTTTACACATCCTGTTCTTCTAAAACTGACCCTACAACTGCTCCAGATGGATGTGAAAACCTATATGTTTTAATGCCTGTAGCTCCTGGAATTAAAGACACTGAAGAAATAAGAGAAAAATATTATAATTTGATAATGGAACGAATTGAAAGAATCACAGGAGAAAATATTAAAGACCACGTGATTGTCAAAAAGAGTTATTCGCTAAATGAATTTGTGGACGACTACAATTCCTTCAAAGGAAATGCATATGGCTTAGCTAATACGCTTTTTCAAACAGCCAACTTGAAACCATCGCTCAAAAGTAAAAAGGTAAAAAATTTATTTTTTACTGGGCAACTTACTGTTCCTGGCCCGGGAATACCACCCACTATAATATCTGGTCAAGTTGTTGCAAAACAGGTCATAAAAGAATATCCTTTATGAAAAAGCTATTTGATCAGGTTTCTCTTCGATGTAGTCGAATAACTACCAATGCATATAGTACATCATTTTCTCTAGGAATTAAGATGTTGGATAAAAAATTTCATAGTCCTATATATAGCATCTACGGGTTCGTTCGTTTTGCTGATGAAATTGTTGATACGTTTCATGATTACGATAAAAAAAAACTGTTAACGAGCTTTACAAAAGACACCTACCAAGCCATTGAAGAAAGGATAAGCTTGAATCCAATATTACAAAGCTTTCAACTTGTAGTTAACAAATACAATATTGATCACCAGCTAATCGATGCTTTTTTTCATAGTATGGAACTTGACCTTGAGCAAGCTTCATACGACAAAAAGGGCTATGATGAATACATTTATGGGTCTGCAGAAGTGGTCGGGCTAATGTGTTTACAAGTTTTTTGTGAAGGTGACAATCAACAATATGAGTCATTAAAAAGTCCTGCAAAATCTCTTGGTAGCGCCTTCCAAAAAATAAATTTTTTGCGAGATTTTAATGATGATTATCAGGAAATGGGCCGCCTCTATTTCCCCAACGTTATTAACATAGAAAATTTTAGTGAAACTGTAAAAAAAGAAATTGAGGTAGATATACTTAATGATTTTGAAGTAGGGTTTGAAGGAATAGAAAGATTGCCAAAAGCTGCAAAATTTGGAGTATATGTGGCTTACATCTATTATCTATCTCTATTTCGAAAAATAACACAAAAATCAGCCGCTGAATTATTAAGTGCTAGAATAAGAATATCTAACCTAAGGAAATTAGGTCTATTATTTGCTGCCTTCATTAGACTTAGGCTCAACTTAATATAATGAAAGTTGCAATAATAGGATCTGGAATTGCCGGGTTGGCTTGTTCTGTAAGATTGGCTGTCAAAGGTTATGAGGTGCATGTTTTCGAAGCAAACGATTATCCCGGGGGTAAGCTTATACAATTTAATGCTCAGGGATTTCGTTTTGATGCGGGGCCATCTGTTTCTACTCTGCCACATCTAGTCGATGAACTGTTTTTGTTGGCGGGAAAAAATCCAAGAGATCATTTTAATTACCGCAAAAAAGATGTGATTTCAAACTATTTCTATCCAGATGGAACAACAATTACTGGGTATTATGATAACGATGATTTTGCTGATGAAGTTTATCAAAAACTGGGAGTGAGCAAGTTGATATTAATTAATTACCTAAAGGATGCAAAAGAAAAATATGAATTAGCAAGCCAATTATTTTTAGAAAACCCCATTCAGATCATCAAAATGTTCTTATCGAGAAAAGCCCTTAAAGCATTTGCCTATATAGGTCAATTAGACCTTTTCAAATCCATGCATTTCGCAAACGAGAAAAATTTAATTCATCCAAAACTGGTGCAAATTTTCGATCGATATGCAACATTTAATGGTTCAGATCCTTATAAAGCACCAGGTATTTTGAATTCTATTGCTCACCTAGAATATGGTCTTGGAACTTACTTTATTGATGGTGGATTCTATTCCGTAACTCGTTCGATATATCAATTAGCCAAAGAACTTAAGGTAGAATTTCATTTTAACAGCAAAGTGTCTAAAATCAATGTGTTAAATAAAAAAGCATGTGGAGTTACAACAAGAAATGGAACTTTTTTAGCCGACATTGTGGTAAGTAATGTGGATGTTATACCTACCTACAAACATCTTCTTGAGAATAAATACACACCCAAAAATTTATTAAACCACGAAAGATCTTCATCTATGTTAATTTTTTATTGGGGCGTGGAAGGGAGTAATCATCAACTGGACTTGCATAATGTCTTCTTTTCAGAGAATTACGAAGAAGAATTCAATTTTTTGTTTAATCGAAAAGAAGTATATCAAGACCCAACTATATATATTAATATCAGCAGTAAAGAACAAAAAAAGGACGCGCCTAGTGGGTGTGAAAATTGGTTTACCATGGTTAACGTACCAGCTAACGAAGGTCAAAACTGGGACGACATTATTGCAAAAACTAGAAGTAAGGTTATCCAAAAGTTAAATACTATTTTAAATATTGACCTTGAATCAAATATCGTTTTCGAAGAATTTCTTGAACCCAGAATTATTGAGCAACGAACCTCTTCTTATAAGGGTTCAATATACGGTGCAAGTTCCAACAGTAAGTTTTCCGCATTTTTGAGGCAGTCGAATCACTCTAAGTCTATCAAAGGATTATATTTTTGTGGCGGGAGTGTTCATCCTGGAGGTGGTACTCCTTTATGCTTGCTTTCAGCTAAAATAACCGCAGAAAAAATTATTGAAGATGTGGAAAACTAGAATATCATATATCTCCATAGCTGTTCTGATAGTCATTCATTTAGTTGGTCTACTTGGTTTTATTGTTGCTCAGGATACAATTGTTCATTTAACTGCATTGAATTTGATATTTAGTGCTTTTATAACACTAATAAATAATCAAGACCGTAAGATAAAACACTTTTCCTATCTTTTGTTTATAGGAATCTTAGGATACTTAATTGAAGTAATTGGAATACAATCTCATCTTATTTTTGGCGCCTACGAATATGGAAATACTTTGGGTTTTAAGCTGTTAGACGTTCCTGTTTTAATGAGTTTAAATTGGGTAGTTCCAATATATTGTGTAGGAATAATCTGCAATTATCTCCCCTATAACAATTTAGGGAAAGCATTCTTGGGTGCTATTTTAATGATAACTTACGACATACTACTTGAGCCTATAGCCATCGAATTCGATTATTGGACCTGGATAAATACTGATATTCCAATGTTAAATTACTGCGCGTGGTTCGTTATTAGCTTTCTTTTTCTGTTAGGCTTCAATTATATTGGTTTCAATAAAGAAAATAAAACCGCTGTTGTTTTGTTTTTATTGCAATTATTATTTTTTTCAGCATTAAACGTTTTTGTGCTCGACAACACTCATTCTTGGTATTTTTTAGTTAATTTATTCACGATGTTCATTCCTTTTCTTCGTTCTTTTGAGAATAAACTTCATTTCGTAGGTCAATGGAAAAATGCTCTTTTTTCAATTGGATGTGTCGCATTACCTTTTATTCTAATGGATATACTGTTTACACATTTGGGGGTTTGGGGGTTTAATGAAAACTATTTGATTGGCGTTAAGATTTTGAATTTACCAATTGAAGAGGTGCTCTTCTTTATTGCTATTCCCTTTGCCTGTCTGTTTATTCATGCAAACACTTGCAAGTTTTTTATCCTAAAATCATCCAAACTATTCATTAATACCAACGTAATTATATATTCTCTTTTTGCGATATGTACAATTTACAATAATCCGTTTGGGTATTATTCACTCTCTGTTGGGGTTATAGTACTTTTTTGGCTTGCGTTTAACTGGAAATATAATAACACGGAGAATCTTCAGGCCTTATTCATATCATTTTGTGTAATATTAATACCCTTCACAATTGTAAATGGACTGTTAACAGGATCCTTTACCGAAGAACCCATTGTTTGGTATAATAATAATCATAATACTCATATAAGAGTTCTAAATATTCCTATTGAAGATTTTCTATATTGTTTACTTCTTATTGGTCTTACAATTAATTTAAAAACTTATATAACCAACAATTATTCAAAATAATCCAGATAATTTATTTAAATCGTGTTTTTCTCTGTATAGCCTAATGAATCTCCAATTCAATAAAACTATTGGGCAATTACATTATTTTTGTTGGCTTTCCATGCCAACAATAAAATTATAATCGAAAAGATTCCTAATTTCATTACTTCGGGCAAAACTTCAATAATTCCATATCCTCGAAGAAACAAGTCATTAAAGCTTTCCATTCCCCAATTCAAAGGAGTTAATCGTCCAATAAATTTAATGGGTTCTGGCATTGCAAATAACGGCACCATGATACCCCCAACAGCGGCCATAATAACATCGATTACTGTACCAAAAATAGAGGCTTGTTGATAAGACGAAAATATTGTTCCTATTAACACCCCCAAACTAGTAGCTGCAAAACTTAACATCAATGCAACAACAAAAACAGCAGCAATACTCCCTCCCAAATGTAGAGCTGGTAAACCTAAATATGGCATTAAGTAAATTCCTAACAACATCATCAAAGAAAATTGAATCAAACAAATTGCTACGTAAAATAATAGCTTGCCTACTAACAAAGTCATGTGCGACCCTGGCGCAATAATTAAACGCAACATACTTCCCCCCTCTCTTTCTTTAATCATATTACTGGCTAATGGCACAACTATTAAAAACATAGCAAAAA
>Ga0315332_10001007_pt1 | contig 14347 bp, 10 predicted proteins | sample M110034915metaG_FD_203455 | JGI IMG/M metagenome (GOLD analysis project Ga0315332, IMG submission 203455) | Ammonia-oxidizing marine archaeal communities from Monterey Bay, California, United States - M1 100m 34915 | ecosystem: Environmental > Aquatic > Marine > Intertidal zone | place: USA...
ATTAATAAATGTTCGGAGTGTTTCATGATAATATTTTTGCGACCATGTTTGATCTTTAACTTGCGTATAGAAGTAGGTTAATCTAGCTTTTAACCCTGGATAGCGAACAACATAATTGCCGTCAAAAGAAGTTGTTTTAGAATTTTCTAAACCATCTACTATTTGGTCTCTCGTTCTTGCAGATACGTAGGCATTTCTTGTTGTCGGAGCATTCGTGATATATGCTCCATTTGCAGTTAAGTAGTGCCTACCTGAAAGCTTGTAAATTACCCCACCTTTACCACCAAAGTTGAAGAAATTTTGTTTGTCAGACACACCTTTTGAATTATTTGGATATATCCCGTTCTGCCAATGACCTTCTCTCCAAAATGAGGTATTAGAAAAGTTTAACGCACCGAAGACTTCTAATTTAGCAAGTGTATATTGCAATTGACTAAATATTTCCGCTTTTCTAACATTGATATCGTAATTGTATCCAAATACATCACCCACACCAACAATTCTATTTGGTTCTTCTAGGTTGTTTTGTTCAGCATTCTCTTCATCAGAATCTCTTTCAGCAAACTGGTTGATGTCAACCCAAAAGTCAGCTCCAAGTAAATCATCCATCACTTTGAAGTTTTTGCTTTTATAACTGTACATGTTTAGCCCAGCAGACAGAGTCATTTTATCTGACAGGATGTTGAAATAATTGGTGTTAAATCCAATTTTTGTAGGGTCTGTTCTTGCTTCTTCTATTATGTACTTTGCTCGGTTTCCTTTTTCAACAGCGCCAGAAACCCCACCTACATTTTCTTGAGAAAATAGGTTTTTACTATTGGAAAAATAGAAGTGGTCCCAATTTAATTGGTTGTGTGTCTCATCATTTTGCCATGAATCTGTTAATTGAGTAGCAACTTCTGGCTCAGTATCTTCATAATAACTGGGAAGGTATTTGTAATAATCCGGTCTTGGATCATTTGCATCGTACCAATTGATAGCAGTAGCGCCACTTTTTCCGAATTGATAATAAAGGGTTGAGTTTAAATTACTTTTTTTATTGATTTCGAAATAGTGAGTTAGAAACAGATTGGGCGAATGATTTCTTCTTTCTTTAGCATTCCTTTTTTCTCGTTCTCCAGTATTAGGATTGGTTTGAAATCCCCAATATGGATTGTAAAAATTGTCACCCATAAGGTCATATGCTTCTTGAGTGCTTATTCCTTTTCTTCCAGTTACACTTGGTGATCCGAAACCGGTTAATCCGAAACTATGCCGTTTGCCTATTGTCTTTTCAATTGCCAGAAAATATCCCCCTGCATTATAGGAAGTTCCCTGAATGTATCCTTCATCAGCGTATCGAATGGAGCCCGAAAAGGTAACGGCTAATCCATTGTCCATTAAACCAGTAGATTCTGTAAATATAACACGGTGAGAATAGCTTCGATTGGAAAATGCGTACGATAATTTAGTTGTTTTTCTCATTTGAGATGCTCTGATTTGAATATTTGAGCTACCCCCAACACCTCCAAAATTTTGTTGAGAGGCACTAATCCCATTTTTTACATTTTGATATCTAGTAATGTCATTTAATCCACCCCAAAGACTCCAGATTGCCCAGTTGTTTTCAGGATTATTCATCTCAACCCCGTTCATCATTACCACATATTTTTCAGAACCATACCCTCTGATTCTAAATCGAGCACCACTAAAATTATAGCCGGCAATGGAGTTAAATACATCTTTTGAAGACATTAATAACCCTGAAATATCTTGTGTTTGGGACTCAGTGTCAATTATGTCGCTATCGTCAGAAGGTGCAGGCATCATATTTCGCATGTCATCCGTTTGCGAAGTATCGCCAACCAATATAGATAATGAATCCCGCTTGTTATCTTCTTGGCAAAAACTCATAAGAGAGGCAAAAACAATTAGCAAGATTACTAAAAAGCGCATCGAAAATTTTAACAAAAACATAATCTCAAATGAAATTCTTTGCTATACAGGCGGTAACATTTGATATGTAGTAAAATAAAAACTGATGGTTTTGGGCTTCTTTGCCGTATAGGAGATCATCAGAATAACAACAAAAATATAAAAAATGCGGTATAAAAATAACAGGTTGGCGACGTTAATTTAATTTCTATTAAGTTTGGCGCAATAAAATTTTATTGAAATGAAAAAACATTCAGCACTGCTTATATTATCGCTTTTTCTATGGGGAATTGGGTACTCGCAAGAAGATGATAAAAATGTAGATTATTCATGCATTGCTTTCTATAATCTTGAAAATCTATTTGATACGCTGATAGATCCAGATACGAACAAGATTTTACAAGACGATTTTACTCCTCAAGGGCCTAATAAGTGGAACACCAAAAAGTATTATGAAAAACTAGATAATATGTCCCTTGTAATTTCGAAGCTGGGCACAGAAAAAGTTAGCGATGGAGCAGTTTTAATAGGGGTTTCAGAAATTGAAAATAAAAGTGTTTTAATTGATTTGGTTGCTCAGCCAAAATTGAAAGCTAGGAGCTATCAAATAGTTCATTACGAATCGCCAGATAAAAGAGGAATTGATGTTGGCTTGCTATACAACCCCAAGTATTTTAAAGTGCTTTCGTCAAGTGCATATGAGGTTAATAGCGCCGAAGATTCAACTTGGAGGACAAGAAATCAGCTTCTCGTAACAGGGGAGTTAAATGGCGAAAGAATTCACGTAATGGTTGCGCATTGGCCATCGAGAAGGGGCGGGCAAAAGAAAAGTGGACCCAAAAGAGAATTAGCTGCAGATGTTGGGCGAAGTGTTATTGATTCAATAATTAAAGCGGAACCAATGGCTAAAATTTTTTATATGGGTGATTTAAATGATGACCCAATCGATGATAGTGTTAGAGAGAATTTAAAATCGGTTGGGAAGGTTGAAAAATTAGAAGAAGATAAATTATTTAACCCTATGGAAAGCTTTTACAAAAAAGGCATTGGTACATTAGGATATAGAGATGCTTGGAACTTGTTCGATCAAATTATTGTTTCGCAAGAATTGGTAAAAACAGATTACTCATCATATCGATATTCAAGCGCTGTTATTTACAATAAAGATTACTTAAAACAGAAGTCGGGGAGGTATATTGGGTACCCTAAACGAACTTATTCTTTCGGGCATTATATTGGAGGCTATAGTGACCATTTTCCCGTATATCTTTTTCTAGTAAAGGAGAAATAATGTCTAATAAGCTCACAGGAATAACGATAGAGAAAAGTAAAATTAGTCAAGCATTTACGCTGATTAGTTTTATGGTGGGAGAACTAATATTCGATGGAACTATTGAACCACCAGTAAAAGTGAGTAAGTATCCAAATCTAGATAGAGACCATTTTTATCAATTGCGAACTAAAATGATGGGGGATATTGCAATGAAAAATGAAATTACTTTGAATGTTGAAGAAAGCTTGCTCCTCTATTTAATTGTAGACATGGTATGTAAATGCTTTGTAAGCGATGCTAATGTAGTTTTACGAGAAAAGGCAAAAGAGAACATGGAAATAGGCAATGAAGAGTATAAACAAGTGAGCCTGAGTTATATTCATTACGCACAATCGTTATTACAGGAGATGAATCAAAAATTTGATGGTAATCCTACCTTCGATGATGTTCACGATAAATTATCTCATTGGAAAGAGTAACTCATATTTTTTCTAATTCTTCCTGTGCAAAAATTGCATAATACCCATTATCTAAAACTATTTTATCTAGCAGATTTCGTGCTTTTTTCGTATCACCTTTTTCTATTAATACTAGTGCTTTTTGCCATTCAGCATCAGCTTTAAATGGGGTATTCTCTAGTTTGTAAACCGCATCCAAAATGTCAATAGCTTTGTTATACTTTTTTATTTTAGCATAGCTTAATCCGATATAAAAAAGTGCATTATGATCGACAGGGTATTTAGCTAAAATCAGATTAAGCTGAGCAATTGCTCTATCGTATTTCTTTTCATTGTATAGTTTTAACCCTTCTTGAAGTACTTTTGCGTAAGAACTTTCAATCGTGTTTTTTGATCTATTTTCTTCCAACTTTTTTGCAGCGAATTGTTCCGCAAATTTTTCCTCATTTTCAAAGCTTGCGGGGGTCGATTGCAAAAGTGCTTCAGTTTCTTCAATCGACTCTTCCATTGAAATAGAAGGTTCTTCATTTGGAGATTTATCATTTTCAGAATAGATGTCTGAATAATCGACAATTAGCAGCTCTTCCATATAATCTGTTGGTAGGTTTTTTTTATCTTGTGCTTCTTTTTTTAGATTATTTGAGGATTCATTAAGAGCTACTTCAAGGGTCGCTTCATTGTCTTGGTCGTCTATAGAAACATTATAATTATCACTGTTATTATAGCGATCTATGGTACTTGTGTCAGCCCATAACGTATGGGCGGAAATTTCTTCAACAGATCGCTCAATCTGGGAAACAGAAGCCAGGCTAGAGCTAGACATAGTTAATCCTATATCATTTTCTTCGGCTAGGCTTTCGGCTTCTAAAATAATGCTTTCATTGTTTTTCTTGCCGGCTTGATGTTGGACCTGTTTTTTGGAAAGTTCGATTTCAGGGGTTCCGCTAACCAGAGTGGGTTCGACTGAAAGTGAGTTCGATATGGTAATATCTTCAACGGGCCCTTCAGTTTTATTTGGAGCAGTTAAAGAAATAGTATGCTTATCAATTTCAGCTAATTTGGTTGTATTTTGTTCTTTTTTATCGTGGTTTATTGGTGCTTTATTTTCAGCTAATGGTTGTTCCAGAGAAAAGTCATTAATAAACCAAAACCCCCCGAATAAAATTCCAGCAAGACTGGCAGCAATAGCTATTCCCGATTTCCAGTTAAGGAATGAGCCTGCGGCAATAGTGCCGGTTAATATTTTAATTTTAGTGTCAATTTCACCAATGCTAAAACTAGGGTTTTTCGAAAGCATCATCCCCTCTGTAGCATCTGAACACATTTCGCAAGTCAGCAAATGTTTTTCAATAGCATTACTTTCGAGACCAGATAAACTTCCCGAATGATAATTCAGTAACTTGCTCTTTGATAAGCAGTGACCATTGTCGAATATTTTATGTTGTAAAGACGGATCCATAATTTTCCATTAACTTAATTTTTAAATTTCTTTTTCCATTTTGAATATAACTCTTGACCTTTTTGAGCGGGTAACCTGTAATTTCAACAATTTCGTTGTAACACTTTTCTTTAAGAAAGAACAATTTGATACACTCTTTTTGCTCATCCTTTAGTTCTTCAATTGCCTCTTCTAGGTGTTCGAGTTTGGTCTCAGTTTCCTCTGTAAAGTCAATTTCGTCTCTTGTTTGCGTAAAGCTGTAATCATCAAACTTTTTGCTAAGAGATGTTTTAGCTCTTAAATGCAGTAGGCAGTGATTTTTCGCAACTACATACACCCACGATTTAAAGCTTTTAATTTCTTGTGTTTTTAAATCGACTATTAGTTTTTCGAACACGCTGAGAACGGCATCTTTACTTTCGTGTTCATTTTTTAGATACTTCATACAAAGGCCAAACATTAAATGAGAATACCTTTCGAATAATGGACTCAGGTATTTCTTATTACCATTTTTTTGATAATTAGTAATCAATTCACCATCTGAAAGGTTCTCAATATTATGTTTGACAAATAAAAACATCTACGGCCTAAGCCTTTTACTTATTAGCATTATACAAATCAAAATAGCTTTTGGTTTCAACAACTACAATGCCACCTGTAACATCGCCATATTTAGCGGGAATCCCACCTGTATAAACGGTGATTTCTCCAATTGCTGAAGAAGGTATTCCCAGACCGTTTCCTCTGTTTTTAACTCCATCAATAAAATATAAAATAGCATCGGATCTCGCTCCTCTAAAATATAGTTGACCTCCTTTTTTTGTTACACCAGGCATAGTGGCAATTAGGTCAACAGGCTCTCTTAATAAGGGGCTTTTTTCTATTTCTTTTGAGGTCATGGTCATAGCTGTAGGATCTTCAACTTTAATCAGACGCTCACTATCTTTATATCTCAGTTCTTCAATAATTAAAACATTTAACTCAACATTTGCAGACAAAGACACATCCTTAATCCAAGTTATTTTATCTTTATTTACTACAACTTCGCTCATTACAACGGGATTCATCCCCATTAGTTTTATGCTCAAGTTATATACACCCGCGTTTAATGGTTTGAGTTTGTATCTGCCATCAATATCAGTTACGGTTCCTACTTTGTTTCCTCCAACTTCTACAAACACAGTAGCTCCTATTGCAGGTAAATTAGATTCTTTTTCAAACACTTTCCCATGAATTTCACCCTGGCTAAACCCAAATGTTGATGTAATCATTAGAAATAGTGTTCCTAATATTTTTAATTCTTTTTTCATAACCCTTGTTTTCCTTTTTGGAAGTAGTAAGACAGATGTAATATTGTTTAGTATAGAGATGAAAATGGAGATAAAATTCCATAAAAAAAGTGCAGAAAAACAAAAAGGGCCATTAAGTTTAGTTAATGGCCCTTTTTAAATGAGTTACCTCGGCTTTATTTCACCAAAGTAATTTTCTTTTGAATTATTCCTTTATCAGATTGAATATCGATAAAATAAATACCATTTTGTAAGTCGTTTAGCTCAACAACTGTGGTTGTGTTATTTATTGAACCTGACATTACTTTTTGGCCAATCGCATTATAAATAGAATATCCAATGGCATTAATATCATTAATAGCAATATTCATAATACCATTCGAAGGGTTCGGAAATACAGAAACTAAGCTGTTGACAACTGATTGGTCAATTTTAGTAATCGTAGCAGCAGTAGTTACTGCAGAACATCCGTTCGCATCTGTAATTGTGCAAGTATAAGCTCCAGGAAGAAGACCTGTTGCATCGCTTGTTGTTTGAGCAGCTGCGTCATCCCAAAGGTATGTGTAAGGCGCTGTGCCGTTGGTGGCAGCAGCAGTAGCACTGCCGTCTGCACAAGTTGGGCAATCAGCGTTTTCAAAACCCGTAACAGCTGCCGACATTGCAGGAGCTTCAGACACTTCAACTAGAACAATTGCTGTGTTATTACCATCAGTAATTGTAACTAAATTCGACCCAGAACAAACACCAGTAGCAGCTGCAGTAGTTTCTCCACTTGGCCAAGCATAAGTATATGCACTAGCTACTCCACCTGAAGCAGAAACCTCCCCTGTTCCATCGCAAACAGCAGAGCAAGATGCTTGCCCTTCGCTTTCTAAGAAACCCAACAGGTTATCTTTATATAGGTATTGCGCAGTTATTGCGTTTCCAGCTATATCGGTAGTAATTTCGGCAACAGGGAAACCTTCTCCATTGGCATACCAGGTATAAGTGTATGTGGTATCTACCATAGGGTTTTCATCTATAAACCCAGGGACTGCTGGAGCAGGAGACCAAGTATTAGCAGTAACGCCTAACGCAGCAGCCGTAAGCATATCGCTTACATACATCTCTATAAAATCTTCAGTTCGTTGAACTTTAAACTGACGAGCAGAAGCGAATACTCCTCCAGGTGTAGTAACAGAACCATATGCATCCATATTGCTGACTGTTGTAGCTACATGATCAATTCTAAACGAATCAATTACAATTCCAGCAGGAAGACCAAGCAGGGCACCATCAATAGTAGCATCAAAATGAGAGGTATCATTAAATGCTGACCCCAAAACAGATGGAAATTGCATTAATGTTTCTAAATCGTCATATACAAGAGCTAAAGCAAGTCCAGTTCCTAAAGGATCTCCAGCCATACCATCAATAGTAGCTTCGGTAGCTCCATTTGTGAAATACATATCTTGAGCGACTCCCTCTATTGCAACGGTTGATGTTGGGAAATCAGCTGAAAAAGCTGTTGTTGCGGGATCGATAAATACATTAGAATCGATTGAATGTTGCATAATTCCTGATAAGTCCCAGGTTGCACTTGCGCCTGATGCACCTATTGTAACGGTTGGCATTGTGTCGTGAACTAATACTGCGGTGCTTCCAGCTGTTGGAAAATCTGCTGATGTTACTGTAACTTGAGCACTAAGGCTAGAAACAGCGGCAAGTGATAAAATACTAAGTAAAGTTTTTTTCATGATTTTTTATTTTGTTAAAATTAATTTTCGAGTTAAAATTCCTTGGTCATTACTTAAATGCAGTAAATAATTGCCACTTTTTAAGTTTGAAATATCTATTGTTTTTTGAGTATCTTCAATCGTTGTTGAGAACACTTCTTTACCAGTAATGTCTTGAATCAACACGTTTGTTATTACATTATCTTCTAATTCAACAGTAAAAATTCCAGCTGTTGGGTTGGGGAAGATTGAAACTCCATAGAATTTATATTCTTCAATTCCAGTATAAATTTCTACAGAATCAACAATAATTCCGCATCCATTAGCATCCGTCATAGTTATTGAATAGAACCCGAGAGTATCACAAGATTGGGAAGAAGTATCTCCGTTAGACCACAAATAATTAAAAGGGGATTGACCTCCAAACATTTCAAAAATTCCCGAACATGCACCATTTCCAGTTGGTTGGGTATAGGTATACCAAATAGAATCATTTTGAGTTAAAATATCACTTATCGTGGTTGCACAACCTAAATTGTCAGTAATAGTAACTGAAATTAATCCAGCAGCTATTGCTCCAGAGCTATCTGAAGTCGAACCATTGCTCCAGATGTAAGCGTAAGGAGTTACCCCACCAATTGCCATAAACGAGGCATTTCCGTTAGATTCACCAAAACACAATATATCAGAACCTAGTAATTCACCTTCAAGGGTGTCGGGATTCATTATTGTGAAAGAAGTATCGTTGGAACAACTGTTAGCATCAGTTATAGTAAGAGCGTATGTGTTTAAACCAAGTCCAGTTAATGTAGCAGTAGTTTCCCCATTGTCCCATAGGTAGGAAAAAGGTCCAGTGCCACCTATTGGTGTTACATTGATTACACCTGAGTTTAAATCTCCAGCACATTGAACGTAACCTCCAGTTATTTCGGCTAAAATTGGCATAGGTTCATTCAAGGTCATTGCTGCAACCGCAGAATCATTAAGTGCATCTATAATAGTTACTTTATAAGTGCCCGCGCAAAGGCCAGTTGCCGTTGCATTTGTTTGCAGAGCAGTATCATCCCATTGGTAGGAAAAAGGAGCAATACCCACAGTAGGTGTCACAGTAATTTGCCCATCACACATGTTGGGACAGCTGATATTGCTAGGGGCAAGATTAACTAAAACGGCACCACCCACTTGGTACTCTAATGAGATAATATTTCCATTTTGCGCATCTGTCATAATTTGAACCATTGGGTGCTTTTCTCCGTTGGTAATCCATTTATAAATGAAGGTTGTGTCAATCACTGGGTTTGCGTCTAATACGCCAGCAAAAACAGGCGCCATTCCCCATGATCCAGAGGTCTTAATAAATATTGAATCTATAGAAACTTCCTGGCCAGACTGCCTCAATACACTGAAGTTTCCGGTAGGTAAAATTAAATTACCAAATGCATCTAATGAGCTTGTTGATATTCCATGGTGAATAATTTTAATCGAATCTATTATTATAAATGGAGCTCCAAGACCAATTGAATTGGCCATCCATGTTGTACCAGAGGCGTTGTCTGATTGAGAATCTAGATGTGTTGCAGGAAACGTCATTAATAACTGTGTATTGCTAAATACAAATGAGCTTATCATCCCTATGCCAGCAGGGTCTCCAGCAAATCCATCGAAAGTATACTGTGTCGCAGAAGAGGTAAAGTAATCCATCTGAGTCGTTCTGTCTAACGCTAAATTGGATGAAAAATCTACCCCATTTGGGGTTGCAGAGGCGTCAAGGTACACCACTGTGTCTAACAAGTGATTCTGAAGCATAGAAAAGTCCCAATTTTGAGAGACTGAACTGGCTATACCGATGTTAACACTTGGTATTGTGTCATTTCCAATTATGATAGTATCGCCAACACTCGCATAATCTGCTTGGGTAAGAGTTATTTGGCCAAAACATAGTTGAGTTAAAACGGCTACTAACAGCGTGGAGAAAAGTCTTTTCATAAGTAGGAGTTTATAGACCATAATGCCTATTTCTAAAGACAAATGTATAAAAAAGTAAAGAGAGTGTTACGGGTAGTTATTGTTGTGTTAAGCAGTTATGAAAATGTTTGTAGGTCAGAAAGCTTTTTATATACTCCATTTTGAGCAATTAATTCGTTGTGTGAGCCTCGTTCAACAATTTTTCCTTTGTCCATTACAAGAATTTCATCAGCATTTTGGATGGTTGATAATCGATGCGCAATAACTAACGAAGTTCTGTTTTTCATCAGTTTATTTAAAGCATCTTGAACTAGTTTTTCAGATTCTGTATCGAGTGCAGATGTTGCTTCATCTAATATTAAAATTGGAGGATTTTTAAGAATAGCCCTTGCTATACTTAAGCGTTGTTTCTGACCCCCTGATAATTTATTTCCGCCATCGCCAATATTAGTTTCATAACCATTTTCCATCTGAGCAATAAACCCATGAGCATTAGCAACTTTGGCAGCCTCGATAATTTGTTCGTTGCTCGCGGCTGGGTTTCCAAAACCGATGTTATTAAGTATTGTATCATTAAACAAGACAGAATCTTGAGTTACAATTCCCATTTGTTGGCGAAGGCTTTTAAGAGTAACAGATTTTATATCTTTTCCTTCGATTACTACTTTACCCTTATAAGGATCATAAAAACGTGGCGAAAGATCAGCAATGGTCGATTTTCCGCTACCCGAAGAACCGACTAAAGCTATTGTTTTTCCTTTATATAGGGTAAACGAAATATCACGGAGAACATCAACTTCTTCATATTTAAATGTTACATTTTTGAATTCTAATGAAGAGCTAAAATCCAAAATTTCAGTTGCGTTTACTGAATCTTTGATGGCTCTCTCCGCATTAATAATTTGCTGAATTCTTTCTTCCGATGCCGCACCTTTTTGAATATTGTAATAGGCGGTAGTAATTGCTTTTGCTGGCGATATGATTTGAGAAAAAAGCATTATGAAAAAGATAAATGATGATGCCGTGAGTGCATCTGGAGAGTCGGAACCGTTTAAAACCATCTTCCCACCAAACCACAAAATTATTATCATAATGAAAACACCTAAAACTTCACTAAGTGGAGAAGCGAGATCACGTCTCTTAAACATTTTGATTAGTAGGTGATCGTAATCAGTATTTACTTGTTGGAATTTTTTGTCCATCCGTTTTTCCGCATTAAATGCCTTAATAATTCGCAATCCCGTAAGGGTTTCTTCTACTAAGGACAGCATGATTCCCATTTTGTTTTGTTGATCACCCGAAACATGTTTTAAACTTCGCCCAATTCTACCCACAATTATGCCGGATACAGGAAGAAAAATAAATACGAAAACGGCCAACTGCGGACTAGTATAAACCAGCGCTGTTAAAAATAAAATAATATTAAAAGGTTCTCTAAAAATCATTTCGAGTGACTGAATTACTGTCCATTGAATTTCTTGAACATCACCTCCCATTTTTGTAATGATGTCGCCCTTTTTTTCTTCCGAAAAATAGGCGAGAGGGAGCAAAATCATCTTAGAGTACATCATATTTCTTAGCTGCAACATTATACCGCTGCGCAGAGGGGCTATAAAATATAGGGCCAAGTATCTAAATAGATTTTTGAAAAAAAACATTACTCCGATTACGGCACATAAAAATATTAAAGCGTCAACTTTTCCATTCGATGAATTAAGAATGTTATCAGAAAGATAGTAATTGAAATAGTCTACAACATAAGAAGAGCTAAAACTAAATTGAGGTTCTCCATTTAATAAATACGCTTCGTAATCTTTGTTGTCTTGCAGAAAGATTAGGTTTAAAAAGGGTATAATCATTGCAATAGAAAACAATGAAAAAACACTTGAAAGCGCGTTACATATTACATTCAAAAGAGCATACAGTTTGTATTGTTTGGCGTAGGCAAGAATGCGAAGTAGGCTCTTCATATCGGGCAAATATAGTTAACCTTTTACAGGAACGATTTAACTTAAACGAGGATTGAATCGAATTCTTATCTTTGCGCCCGTCAAAATGGCATCTATTCGTCAAAATAAAGTGGGTCGGCTGGTTCAAAAGGAGTTGGGAATAATTTTTCAACAAGATTCTGGCGGTTTTTTTGCCGGAGCGATGATTTCAGTAACGGTTGTTAGAATGGCACCAGACCTTAGTTTTGCTAAAGTATTTATCAGCATTTTTGCTCCTGGAAAAGGGGAAGATTTTTTAGAAATTGTACAAAAACATACTGGTGAAATTAGATACGAGTTAGGGAAAAAAGTGGGGAAACAATTGAGAATTGTTCCGGGGTTAGCTTTTTTTAAAGATGACTCAATAGATTATGCTGAAGAAATTAACGAATTACTAAAACCCTAAGTATGCATTATGACCCGATAAAACGTTCATTAGGAAGTGTTTTCAATAGCACTCCAACGATGAGAATTTTGTTTTACAAACTGTTGGACCTCTTATTACTTAGAACATGGCACATACACTTAGAACTTAGAAAGTGGGCAGATAGAAAAAAGGATTCTATATCTATTTTAGATGCAGGCGCAGGGTTCGGCCAGTATAGTTATTACATGTCTTCAATGAATAAAAACTGGAATATACTTTCAGTAGATGTAAAAGAGGAACAAGTATGCGATTGTAATAAGTTTTTTACCTCAATAGATAGAAAGAACGTTAAGTTCAAAACAGATGACTTGGTAACATTTCAGCAGAAGGAAGCGTTTGATTTAGTGCTATCTGTTGATGTGATGGAACACATTTTGGAAGATGTTGAGGTATTCAAAAATTTCCATGCTTCGTTGAGAAATGGAGGTATGGTATTAATCTCAACACCTTCAGATCAAGGTGGTTCAGATGTGCACGAAGATGATGATTCATCGTTCATCGAAGAGCATGTTCGTGACGGCTATAATATTCAGGAAATTGAAGATAAATTGAAGTCTGCGGGCTTCTCAAAAGTATACGCAAGATATTCTTACGGTGCTCCAGGTAAAATTTCTTGGAGACTGTCTATGAAGTATCCTATTTTAATGCTAGGGGCGACCAAGCTGTTTTTTATTGTTATACCGTTCTATTTTGCATTGGTTTATCCATTATGTTTTGTCCTTAATTTTATGGACTCTCGAATGGTTCAAAAAACTGGAACGGGACTTATTGTTAAAGCTTGGAAGTAAGCCTTTAGGGGAGTAAGGTTTAATGATTTTTTAAAGTTTTTCGAGTTATGGCAATTCGATGGTATTCATTTTTATTAGAACTTTTTACTTTCCAATTTTATCTTACAACTCTGTTATCTTTGTAGTAGTTGAATTTCCCTTTTTACATAGCTAAGCGTTATCTTTTCTCGAAGAAATCCCATAATGTAATTAACATTATTTCGGGTATTGCAATGATTGGCATTGGTGTTGGTGCAATGGCAATGGTAGTTGTAATGTCTTTGTTTAATGGCATCCAGGGATTAGTCGAAGACTTGTACAGCTCATTCGACCCAGCTATAAAAGTCACTGTAGTTGAAGGAAAAACATTCAGCACATCGGATATTCCAAAAGCAAAAATTCTAAGCATTGAAGGTGTTGAGTTTTATTCCGAGTCGCTAGAAGAAACAGTACTGCTAAAACATCGTGACAAACAAAGTGTCGCCACGATTAAAGGGGTAGAGCAAGATTTTTTAGACATGAGTGGACTTGATTCTTTAACTGTTGAAGGTGAGCTAAAATTGAAAGATGGCGACATTCCGTTAGCAGTTGTCGGTTATGGAATTAAGTATCATCTTGGGTTGTATATAGAAGGAAATTATGCGGGAATCCAAGTATATGCCCCAAGTAGGGAAAAGTACTCTTCAACAAATCCTGAAAAAGCATTTACTAAAATGAATATTATGCCAGCGGGCGTGTTTACAATCAATCCCGATTTTGATGAAAAATATATGCTTGTTCCGTTATCGTTTACACGAAAAATTTTAAATTATGAAGATGAAGTAAGCTCCATCGAAATTGGAATAAAAGAATACGCTGAAGCGGATGAGATAAAACAAGAGATTCAAGATTTATTGGATGATGGGTATTTAGTTCGAACGCGATATGAGTTAAATGAAATTATTTTCAAAACAAACAATACGGAGAAATGGATAACTTTTCTTATTCTCATTTTTATACTGGTTATCGCGATGTTTAACCTTGTAAGTGCCGTTTCTATGATTATCATGGATAAAAAGAAAGATATTTATACGTTAAAATCTTTAGGGGCAAATGGCCAAGACATCAGGAGAA
>Ga0315332_10001012_pt1 | contig 14331 bp, 21 predicted proteins | sample M110034915metaG_FD_203455 | JGI IMG/M metagenome (GOLD analysis project Ga0315332, IMG submission 203455) | Ammonia-oxidizing marine archaeal communities from Monterey Bay, California, United States - M1 100m 34915 | ecosystem: Environmental > Aquatic > Marine > Intertidal zone | place: USA...
ATGTCTTCTTTGTAATATCGGGTAGAATACAATCTTCAATCTTTTTAGGTCGATATTTTTCAACCCAAAGGAATTCATCATTCATAGTTTCCTTAATCTAACATAATAAGGTGCAAGTGTCCAAGTGCTGAAATTAGGATCAGGCATAATTCCTCTCTCTAAATTCAATTCTTGTAACAAATACCACTGACCATCATCTTCAGCCTTTTCAAATATCTCCACCCATTCTACACCATCCTCTAATAATTGGACAGCAGCATCTTGTGCCTCTGTCCAATCATCATATTCTTTACCCTCTACTTTAAGCATCAGATGATATAGAAGAAATTACAGGATTCTTAGTTCTATTGGTGAGAGTGATGAATTTATCAGCAGCAAATGTTCCAGCAACATTAACTGTGATTTCATCACCATCATTCCAGATCTCTTCTCCATTCTTCTTCCGCATATCCAATGCTTTCTCCAAATCATCAATAATCTGTTGTGTTATTTTCATTAACTGAATGTTGAATCAGGTTCTAATGCAATATAATACTTAAGATCAAGATTCTTGGATTCAAATCTAGAAAGAAGTTTATTAGAGATAACAACATTATATGATCCAGGAAGAATCTTAATGTTCTCTACCTTAAAATTAAGGACAAAAGTAGAATCAGTCTCACCTACTACTTCCTTATAACGATTAGAAGTTTCATTCTTCTTATCTCTAACAACAAGTTTAACAACACCGTTCTCACCAACCACAGAAAGATCAGGAACCTGATAGATTGAAGATGCTTTTAACAGATCACTAAGTTGTTGAGTATGCAACTCAAAACTTACATCCTCAGATGGTAGTTCAATAGACTTATCAGGAGGAGTAACGATTACATTAGGATCAGCATAGAAAAATTGATTATCCTTCTTACCTTCACGAATAATAAGATACTCATCTCTAGTAAAATCTAAATCTGGATCATTATGAAGTGTTGAAAGAATATTTAAAAATTGACTAAGATCATAGATACCAAAATCCTTTGGTAATTCTTCAACAATTGTGGCTTCAGCAAGAATATTCTTCATCACTGAAATAGTGCGAAGATTGCTTCCTGCCTTAAAAAGAATTGATTGATTGATCTCTTTGAAGTTCTTTAGAATGTCAATAGTACTTTTAGAAAGTTTCATAACCACGGGTCGGAGTTTCATTTGTTTGGCCACTGAAATAATATAGCAGTAAGCAGTAGTGCATTGCCTTTAGTATATCACGTTTTGCAGATCCTTTCTTATCATACCGACTCAAATACTTAAGTGCATTAGAGCGGCAAAAAGACTCTGCATCACCTACAGAATGGATGAGGTCAAGTGTTTGAACATCTGAACTCTCATTAGTATAATGCCCCTGATAGGTGGAAGAAACATAATCTTTAAGATCTGCAATACCTTTATCTTCCTGGTATTTGTGATGAGATGGTCCCTTTAAATCTGGTTTAGGTTTTGCTGGAAAATGATGCTTGTAAACATCATCAAGATTAGATCCAATAGATGGATAAGCATCATCAGTCAGTCTAATAGTATCAGATGCCATAGCACCTGGATTTCCTGTAAGACTAAATCCATCTTCTTGCCAAAACTGTTGACTAGGATGATCAGCAGGATAAAAACTACCTGCACCACGACTAAAGTCAATACTATCTGATCCAGCAGCACCTACAAGTGTAGAAGAAGAAAAAGTTATCGTATCAGCAGAAGCTGCTGAACCAAAATTAAAATCCTGTGCACCATGCACTGAAATTGTATCTGAAGAGTCTCCTCCAAAAATTACAACATCCTCTCCTGCACCACCAAAATTAAGTGGTACTGTCTCTGCTGCACCAATACTATCGGTTCCAATTCCACCAAGAGTTATTGTATCATTGGTTGGACCTTTTCTATTAGGGTCATTTCTATCATAATCATAATAATACTTTGAATGCTCACTCATAATAGGATACTCCTTGTCCATGTCTCCATAAAGTTCTTCATAAGCCAACCACCATGCCACAATCTGTTTCCTCCATTATATCATTCAGAAAGTTGAAAGTCAACATCCACCTTATCATACAACTCAAGGAATGCCTGCTTGGTCTCATCATCGAAACGATTAATGCATACCTCAATTGCTTTCACCTTACTTCCAAAAATGGAATAAGCACGTAAAATGTGAACAAGACGACGAGTGCTAATAATCTCATCAATGCCTCCATCATAAAATGTTTTGCGAATAATGTCACCCCAATCTACAAGATGATTAATAAAACCAATATCTGTAATGCCAACCGTAGCAGCAACTCTTCCTAAAATCTTCTTCTCTACAGAAGCTACTGGATATTCTTGTTCAAAGGTTACTGGAAATCTCTCAAGGAATGCTTCATTAAGAACATTTGTACCAATGAATCTTCCATCATCAGAACCTTTACCTTTTGTATTAGCAGTTGCAACTACATTAAATCCTTTTACAGGTTGCACAAACTTACCAATCTTCTTCAGGAAAATACCTTTACCTTCTAATACTGGTTGCAAACATAGGATCTTATTAGATGCCAGATCGATTTCATCTAGAAGGAGTGTAGCTCCCCTTTCCAGTGCCTCGACAACTGGACCATTATGCCATACAGTGTTACCATCGATAAGGCGAAAGCCACCAATAAGGTCATCTTCGTCTGTTTCAATTGTAATATTGACTCGGATTAACTCCTTATTTAGTTGAGCACACGCCTGTTCAACACTGAACGTTTTACCATTACCCGAAAGACCCGTAATGAACGTAGGATAGAACACACCGGTTTTGAGAATGGCCTTAAGATCATTAAAAGGACCAAAGTTGACGAAGGTATCATCTCTTGCTGGTATAAGGTTCTGTTCTAATTTAGGCTCCACCGCAGGTGCATTAAATGAACGTTCAATGTCTTCAACCACTTTAGAAGTTAATTCTAAATTCCATTTGCCGCGACCTACTTTATATTTCTCAAGGCGTTTTGTTACTGTCTGATAAGCCATTCCGCGAGATGCACAATATCCTTTGACATCAGCAGCAGTAAACTCTACACCATATGTATTTCTTAAATCGTCAACAATGTGATCATCAGTCATTTTAAGGCGAAGCATGATGTGTGTGTTTCAATAACCATATTATAAGGCAAGAAGGAAGTTTTTAGATCTCCTTATGTCCACTTCCTATACTGTCTTCCCACTCTTTGAACGATGATTGACAGTCAGGTGGTTCAGGATCTTTATACCCCTTAATCCTTTTCCAGTCACCATGCATAGCACCAAGAATCCATGATTGAGAAAGAGATTTAGGACCCTTCTCCAAAATTTCACAGTGCAAAGTCTTGAGTCGATGGCCTGCAATATCTAGATACTCTGATCTCCAATTAGAATCATCGTAATTTTTATTCATACCACTAACTCTATAAATTCACAAAGAACCTTCTTATTTAGTTTTTTAATTTTAAAAGATTTCACAAATGCTTTCTTAATTTGAGCTTTTGTTGCATCCGATTCTACATCAAACTCTGCATCTTGTGCAAGTGTTGTTGAAGATAAAGCAAAATATGCATCATATCCAGACCCATGAATAATAAAACTCCTATTCTTTTTCCACGTAAGAGAATGATCTTCCTTATATAATCTCATAAAACTATTAGCATCTCTAGGAGAAAGAACTCTAATACCAATAAAGTTTGTAGAAGGAAATCTATCTTTTAAATTGTTAAGAAGAACATCTGTAAAGTCATGATATCTATAACCCATTTTATAAGTTCTCCCTAACTTACGATCACGTAAAAAACACTTATTAGGATTAATATTACGACATCCCAAATAAGGTTCAGATTCCCAACTACGCTGCACTGTCTTATGATAAGGAAGAGGATTTGCCTCACCATCAGTTAATACAATACATTGCACCTTCTCCAGTTTATTTTCTTTTTGAAACTTAGGAAGAATCTGATGTAAAGAAATCAATGCTTCATTAAGAGGAGTTCCTGAAAGAATTAGCCTGTCAGGATAATTATAACCAGTTACTTCTTTAAAAGCAGTTACAATACGCCAAATGTTTATCATCTGATACTCTAAGGTTTTACCATTTACTTTACTGGTAAAAAGATTCATTAAATTAAACTCATCCTCAATATGAAATACTCCCTCCTTCCTTTCATAATGATGTTTTAACTGATATTGATCTTGGCGTCTATATTCATTAGTAAAAGCATATACCTCAAAAGGAATCTGAACCTTTCTACAAAACCAAAGCAAATTATAAAGTTGCTTAATAGTATCCTGTAACACAAATTGCATAGAACCAGACCAATCAAGAATAAAAACTAATCCATGGTTTTTCCCATCAGGAACAATAGTAACCTTCTTAAAAAGATCTTCATTAAATTTATATGTTTGAAGCTTCTTTGTATCGAGAACCCCAGTGCGATTTGTAGCAGAACGAATATAAGCACTAGCTGATTTCCTACATTCAAATTCTTTAACAAGATAACTTACCTCCTTTTGAGCATCCTTTTTAAATTTATAAAATTCAGTATCCACTCTCACAAACTCATCTGATACAGTATAAATTATTTTTTTATTTACAGGATCCAATTTGCTCTTAATTTGTCCTTGATCATGCCATGAATGACCAATATTTAAATGAATATCTTGATTACTAACAATTATAGTATCCAGATTAACTTTTTGAACTTCAATATATTCATTTTCAACTCCCCCACTATTAACCAACTCCTGAAGTTTACTATCTAATGATTCTGCAGTCTGAACTTCTGGTTCTTCTACATGTTCTTGTTCTTTCCCCACCTCTTCCTTTCCATCATCAAAAAACTCATCAGAAAAACTTTCACCTTCTCCACTATCAGGTTCCATTATTTTAGATTCTGTCTCTTCCTGTTCTTTCTTCTGCTGTTCTAAACAATATTGATATAAAACAAATGCTGCTTTCTTACTATCATCAAAGGTTTCACACCTACCTATCATATCGACAATCTCTTTTTCAGCAGGGAGAAAAGCCAAATCAAGGAAGTGACCCACCTTGAAATATAGATTAGCCCTATCAGCAAGATTAAAACTAGTAATATCTTCACCATCTAATTCAAAGAAATCTTGTTCATAAAGTTCACTATATCCCTTATAGAAAGATTTAGCAAGACCCATATACTTACGCTTCATTAACTTCTCAATTCGCGCATCCTCTACCACATTTATAAACTGATGAGGAACATCTTCTGGAGGATCCTCATCAGGTGTAAAGAGAGCATGACCCACCTCATGGCCTACCAACATGTCATATACATCATTACTTGCCTTTTCCCATAGAGGAAGCACAAGAACCCGTGTATGAACATTAAACTGAGCACACTCCACTTGCTTATGCTCTACTACCAAATCTTCAGTAGCTAATAGTTTTGCAAGTTGGGATTTGATTTCCTGTTGAACTGCCATTGGATTCACCTCACCACTTAACGAATCTGGATCTGTCGCTCAAATTTGGAATGTCATCACAGTCCACTCCATATATTCCCTTAAAAGCTTCATAAACTACAAGTTTAATCTTCATACGTTGTGCTGGAGTATCTTCACCACGTCCTAAAGCACGAATCATGTCTTCAATAATTCCTCTTGAATGTGCAGCAATACAAATATCTCTAGTCCAATTTCTTTCTTCTCCTTCATCCGTCAAATAGGTCTTATGCTTGTTGGCACTGATGGGATCCATACTGCTTTGGTGTGGTATGCATACATTATACAAAAAAAATCCCCACCCTAGGGCGAGGATTGTGACAGATATTTAACTGGTGGAGCTACACGAAGACCTCTTTACAGATTCTTCGACAAACGGTAGCATTATCATCGCACTCTGTAAGGCACTGAAAATAATCATTTACTGCCGATTCGTGATCCACTTCCTCCATGTCTGCTATACTACTTTTCCAACCGGCTAATTGATTATAGGATACTAGATTGTGCATGATGATAACCTCCATTTTTTATTTGAATAACATAACGAATTGATTTGGTTACATTTAACCTCCGCTTTTCATTCATTCTATCACTATTTAGTTAGGAAATCAACATAAAGGGGTTCGGTTTTACAAAAATATATGCCTACTGGTTTATACCTAGTTCATCCTCAATATAGGCCTCTATCAATTTCTTTGCCTGTTCATACACTGGTATCATATTCATTCTATGATAAACAAAATGTGCTACTTCTTGAATTTGGTTCTTATCCAACTCTGGATGTAACTCTGAAACCACTCCTTCTAACTTCAAGGATACTGTAGCATCTGTAATTAACTGTGCCATTTAGATTTTATTTATGCAATTAAAAAAGCACCCTTGAGTTTCCTCTTGAGTGCTTGTCGTCTAGCCTTTGCTTGACGCAATGCTTGGGGTTTAAGTTTTCGTTTTGGCTCCTTCTTGCTATGATGGAGCCAATTCGGGATAGAGTGTTTCAATGTCCCTCCTATACAGGTTCCTAACATTATCTATGAGTTTAGCACTCCTCTTAACCTTTCTAGACTCATTGGTGGGCAGTTTATCAACCTGCACATCAGATTTAATCATAATATCCATGTCTACTATATGACTGACCCACTTAGCAAAATCATCACCAAACCCATTTTCAAACTTCCATATATGAGTCTTATCAGAAATAAAGTCTAATTGTGAACGAAACCAATTTACTGATTGCGATAAAGGATAATTTTGAATCATACTATAAAAATACATTTCATCTTCCAACATCTCATCAATATCATCCCCATACAATTTTCTCAAAAAAATAGAACAAGAAATAAATCTATCAATTGGATTCCTAACAATAGTAATATGAGGAATTCCTTCTACATCCAAATATTTTTCATAATATTCTCTATGAAAATGAGCCAGTTCAACTCCATCAATACTTTTATATTGCCTATCAATATTAACCTTATCATCCCATACAAAATTATTAACCTTTAAAAGATTTTGTTCAAAAAATCTTCCTGCTGTTCTGGGGATATGAATAAAAAAGAATCTCTTACCAGTAGGTTCATGTTTAAAGGTAGACATTAAACTACCATCCTACTAAACCCCTTTATCTTTTCAAACTTAATACAATTCGCAAACTTATCTTCCATCCCCACTTTATGAGATATGACAAATATATTTGCATCCTTAATTACAAAACGAATAATCTTAAGAAACTCATCTGTTCCAAATCCATCTAAAGAACTATCAAACACTTCATCCATAATTAATAGATTAGTATTTACAGAGTTCTTAAACTTAGCCACCTCTCTCCAAGTGAAAAGGAGTGCTAGGTCTATTCTCATCTTCTCTCCCTCGCTGAAAGAAGCATAAGAAAAATCTTCATGTATTGGGGACTGGACGGTTTCGTTAAACTCCTCATCAAGAGTAAAATTTATGTAGAAGTCCATCATCTGTAGATAACGGTTTACTTGCTGATTTATCAGCGGTAGATACTTCTTGATGATTTTAGATTTAACTCCACCATCTTTAAGCAAACCATATGCAAAAGCATAATAGTTAATAGTGTCCTTTCTAGATGCTAAATCGTTGTATGTAGTTTTTAAGTTGTCTTTGAAATTGGCTAACTTGTCATGCTCAGTATTTCTGTTTGCAAGTTGATCGGTAAGTCTCTGAATTTCCGATTCCAGATCTCTGACCTGTCGTTGACACCCAGTGATCTTAGTATTGTTTTTAGAAATGCCATGCGTTAGTTTAGTAATCTCCTTAGATAAAGTTGTAAAATGATGCTCTCTCTCTTCTTCGTTTTTAATTGCCTCCTCTAGTTCTTTAAAACCAGATTGCAACTCCTTTGCTTTAGTTTGAGCATCTTCAATCTTATTTATTCTGAACTCCTCCTCGATTGGTTGAGTACATGTAGGACACGTTACATTATCAGTAAAGAACTTATGCTCTTTAGTAATCGTTGATACCTTATTAGAAATCTTACCTTTTAATCCAGCTAACTTACGAAGTTTTTCTGTAGCACCAACACTCTGCTCTCGCATCTGTGTATATCCTACTACTTCACCTTCATAAAATTCATTATCCTGTATTAACTTTGCTACAGATAAATCTAGTTCATCAATCTTATCATTCTTTTCTTCTATAGTTTCTTTTCCTCTAGACTCTATCTCATCAATAAACTCCTCTTGCATCTTAACCTTATCATTAAGAGACTCTTTCTTAAGTTCTAAAGTTTTTATCTCTTCTTTATTTCCACGAATCCTTTCTTTAATAACATTATTCATTGAAGAAAAGATTTTAATATCCAACAAATCCTCAATAACTTCTCTACGATTATTATTAGTCAATTGCATAAAAGGAACAAAATTACTACTACCAAGAATAACAATTTGAGTAAATGACTTATAATTCATCTTCAAAACATTTTGTTCTAGCCATTTCTGCTGATCAACGGCCGAAGAAAATTGATCTAAAACTTTACCATCTCTATAAATTTCAAAAACATTAGGCTTTATCCCTCTCACCACTTTCCATTCCTTATCACCAATAGAAAATTCTACTTCTACCTTAGCATCCTTTTCATTAATGGAATTAACTAACTGAGGCTTATTAATCTTACGAAAAGGCTTTCCAAATAAACTAAATGTAAGCGCATCTAATACAGTACTTTTCCCTGCACCATTTGTTCCAACAATTAAAGTTGTTGCATGGTCTTCAAAACTAATTTCACTAAATTGATTACCGGTACTTAAAAAGTTTCGATATTTAATTTTTTTAAATAAGATCATTGTCAGAATTAGGAGGAATTACAATATCATTAGGAGTTATAACAACATATTTGTAATCATGATGCTCACAAGTTTTTATCATGATTTCATCTTCCACTTCAATTACATGCATTTCCGGACTTCCACTTTCTTCTAACATCATAGTAAATCTCATTGCATCATCTTCTTCTTCAAATAAGTAAAGAATTTGTTCTCCTTCATCATCTGTTACAGAATATGCTCCCTCCTTTTCTTTCCCATGAATTGTTAGGATATACATCTTAAATCAATTCACAAGCCTCTTGATAGACTTCACGTATCATTTTTTGTACAATTGATTTATCCAACTTTACATCTGCCTCCTCAATATACCTATTAAGAATAGACATTGTATCTTCAGATTCAAATTCTTCATCATCATCAATATTATCCAATTCATTAAATCCAAAATTCTCAACAATCTTAAGATCATTAATTCCAGATGCATAAAGTTTATCAATAAACTTTTCAAATAGAACTTGATCTGTCTTTTCTTTTACTATAAGTTTTACAATTTTATCTTTATACTCTCTAGTATCAAATGTTTGGTGTGGAGTATTATCATAAAAAATTTTATAAAAAATACCATAAGGATTATTAACACATGTAAGTTCTAATGTTTCTGTATCAAATAAATGAAATCCTCTTTCACTTCCAGCATCATTCCAAAACATCTCATAAGGATTTCCCAAATAATATATTCCTTCTTGATGAGACCTCACATGATAATGACCAGAGAAAACTCTTTTAAACCTTTGGAATGCACCAACAGCAGTCCCATGCTCCATTATATGTCCTTGAGTAGCTTGAAACCCATTAAGTTCAAGATGACCCATAACAACTTCACATTTAGTCTTCTTCAAATGTTTAAATGTTCTTTCTTCATTCTCTGAATTAATCCAAGGAACAAAAAGAACATCTAAATTATCTATTTTTACTTCTGTCGTTTCAGAATAAGTCTTTACATTATCATACTCCCGAAGTAAAAGATCAACTGCATTTACTTGGTTGGTATTCTTATAATAAGCAGTATGATTTCCTACAATAGTATGAATAGTATAATCTTTTAATCTATCATAGTAATTATTCTTAGCCCATGATAACGCAGAGAAATCAATACCTTTACGACTATCAAAAGTATCACCCATATCCACAATGGTTGTAATACCTTCCTTCTCAATAGTTGGAAAAAATATATTATTATAAAACTTCAAAAAATAATCATGAAAGAGTTTTGAATTCTTTCTAGCTCCAAAATGCTGGTCAGTAATAATAGCAATCTTCATTCAATTACGCAACTTGCTATGAACTGCATCTTTAATTTGATTATACTCGGAATAATTAGATCCGTCAATGGTATTATTATCATCAAACACCTCACTATATCCAGATCTTTCGATAATCTTATTCTTAATTTCTAGCTGACGCTTTTCTCTTTGAATCCTACGAAGAAAAGCATAATGAATAATCTGTGTAAAGTAAGCAAAAGGATTTTGGGATTTCTCTGGATTAAAGTTATGAATGTATTGAACACAATTCTCAATACCATCAGAAATCATATCTTCCTTAAACATATAGTTAACGAAGTTAGGTTTAAAAGAAAGATGATTAGCAATCTTTAAAAAACAATCACCAATGTATCGAGGGATGACTGGCTTCGGTAAATCTCTAAGTGCTGCTATTTCTTTATCTTCGCGATATTTAATTAAAGCAGCCAGAAACTCTTTATTATTAACATAATGTTCAGATCTTTTTCTCTTTGCCATAGTTCCGGGCCTTATTACCATGAGTCTTTATCACTAATATGTAGATATTATAACATTTATACAAACCCTTGACAAGTTCTCAAATCATGAGTAAAATCTTAGTGTAGCGTTTGATAGAAATAGCTTAGCTATTATTACTAGATTTAAAGATTTTTTCTAGAATCTTTTTAGTTTCATTTACACTACCAAGATATCCCATTCTTCTATTTAAGTGAGATTTATTATCATCACTCTTATTAGATTGATTAATAAAATCCTGATGCATCATTATCATTTCTACATCTTTAGATTCTGACAACGTAAGAATATCACTCATATTAATAATAAACATATCTTCTGTAGTTGTTTTTAACCAAGGTTCTACTTTATATCCTACTACTCCACTTCTTCCTTTAATTGCATTAACTATAATAGGATGTGTAATAATTAACATCGTTCTATTATCTTCTTCAGAAGCGGCTACCCTAGCAAATATTTCTTCTCCGGATTTAAATTTTATTGTTCCGTAAAAATCATCCTCAATCATCTTTCTCCTTCTTTAACTGTATTGTAACTATTTCATAATTGAAATTTTCTTCATTGTAAATCTTAATTCGTTCTATAAAGTGATTTAATGTATAATTTCTTTTAGACTTTTTACTGCAATCATCAGCTATGTCATACAAAATGGATTTGATTTTGTTTGTTCCCTTTCTGAGAACACGCCCAATTGATTGGAGGGTTCGTATGCGGGATTTGGATGGGGAAGCAAACACAACATTGCAAAGACTGCGAATATTAATGCCCGTTGAGAAAGTACCGTAAGATGCGACAATAATGGCGTTGGTTTCATTCTCTGTAATCTCTCTAACTAATTCTCTTTCTTCAGCATCCACACCACCATGAATAAAAAAGGATTTTCTGTCACTTCGCTTATTTGTATTTATCAAATCATATAATACTTGGCCATGGGTTTCCACCCTACTATACAATATAAGTGTATTACCTTTTAAGTCTAATGCCAAGTTTTTTATAAAATTATTTCTTTGTTCATGTTCAATTAAATATTTTATTTCATCTTGATAGGTTTCAAATTTTTGTGGGGGATGTTTAAGGACTAAACATTGAATATCTAGTTGGGAAAGATGGCCTTGCCTCATTAACTCATCAGTTTTAGTTACTTTATATGATGGTCCAAACAATCCCTCTAACACCCATTTATGAGTCTGTGTGCCATCTAATGTTCCTGTAAACCCATAACGATACTTTGCATGATGTAATTTTGTCATTATAGATATAAGAGACTTACTTTTAAATAAGTGAGCTTCATCTCCTATAATTACATTATAACTTTCAAAAAATGGCCGAGGTAATTTATAAACAGATTGCCAGGTAGTAATAGTAATTGGATATTCATTTGTTTTTTCTTTCCCCGCATATATACGGTGACAATATGACTCAGCATCCCAACCATAATCCTGAAAATCTTTATACATCTGCTCTACAAGAGATGTCGTGGGCACGACTAAAAGAATTTTTTGTTGTTTCGCTACATAATATCTTACAAGAGCGTAAATCATCAACGATTTGCCTGAGGCAGTGGGTGATATCAATAATTTTCTATTATGTTTTAATGCATCGTATACTCCCTCAATTTGGTATTTCCTTGGAGGATGAGAGCAAATAGATTTCATATAATCTTTTACACCCTCATATGATATCCCTTCATTTACTTCAAAGGGAGTTCCATAATATTGGTTATTTACAAATTCGTATGTGTAGTCGTGTCTGTTACAGAAGGCAATAATTTTATCAAGTAATCCGACGTAGATTTGTCCGTTTGATGTTGAGAATAAACGGATCTTTCCATCCCAATACTTGTTACGGTATTGAGGCATAAACTTTGCACCTTCAACGTCGAAAGTGAAGTGATCTGAGAGCTCCATAAAGACGTGGGGCTCTGCTTGTATCTCCAGAAAAACTTCATTTTTCTTTCCTATAACAATATCAGTCCTCAAACGAATCCATTACATCTAATTATATTTATTAACCCAATCCAGAATTAAATCTCATAAATTCGATACTATTTTTTATTTGAAAAGTCCTATTACTTATCATCTTAAGAATACTTTCTAAGTAAACTAACATCGTGTCATAATAATCTATCTTAAGAGATGTATTAGAAAGTTTCTCATCAGCATCCAAGTATTTGGTCATCGTGTCTTTATCCCTTATCTTCTTTGGAAAGGGGTTTTCTACATATACTTCTGGGTCCGCCTTACCAGAGAAGTATTCATACCGTTCATGGCGGATATTCTTACGCTGTTGCTCAGCCTTTTTTCTTAAGAGAAATATTGTATTATATAATTCAAAATACTTCGCATGAAGAGAGGGGATATTTAATGATTCAGTATGTAAATTATCTGGATCTATCTTTGAATCTTTTTCCCACATCTCTTGAAGTTTATCAAGAGTAATGCTCATTTAAGGACAATATGCTTTATTTTCTAAATCAGTTATTTGGTATATAGTATATTTAAAGCTTACTTCTGCTGTAAAATATTCTATATCAGTATCTGTAGCATCAAAACTCAAAGTTGTCAAGGATTGTGGCCACAAATCTTTAAAGACAACTTGAAAATTGGGAATGAAGTTACTATTTTGGATTTGTAAAGTTCCATCTGAATAGATGTTATCACCCCTATTATAATAATTCTCAGGCATTGTGGCGTCTTCTTCTAACTTGGTAAATTCCTCAAGACTTTCTGGAAATCCCAATCCTCTTATCCACTTTTGCAATTCCATATAATTACCAAGATCTTCATCTACCAAAAATCTTATATTAAGATCACCAAAATCAATCTTATCTCCGGGTGTAGGAATATCCTTTAAGTAGGTAGGTTGTATTGCTACTCCAAGATCTAATGATGGAATATTTGCTTGATTGCAAAAATATGCCACCTTTGGACTTCTTTGAAGTGTAAACTTAAACCCGGTAGGAGATAAAAAATTTCTATTAGATATAGGGGTTGTTTTCGCTGTCGTATAGGTCATTACTCAGTTACAACTGTGCTATTTTTCCACCAATCTGGTTGATAAGTAATACCCAAAGAAGTGGTAACAGTAGTAGCTGCTTGAGCATTAGCATCTGCTTTATTACTATACTGCTTACGATCAGCATATGTGCCGGTCCAAGTATTACCACCTTTCCAATATACATCCCCGACTTCTAGCTTACCAGGTGTTTTGATGTGATAAGGCATTTTTTTTCTTAGTTTTTAAATATTTAGTCGTCTTCTACCTCATGATGGGAATAATTATAATCACTCAGCATTGCAAATAATTTTCCTTTATAATTTTCCAAAAATTCTTTTTCTTCTTCTGGTCTATCTGGAGGTCCTGGCCAAATAGTTGAATAATAATCAATAGAACTATAAACCATTCTTACATCTTTAATATTCATTTTCCATTCACACCACCATTCCATATTATCATCAGGAGGAATAAAATCATAGTCTTCTTTTTTTCCTCCCACAGACATTATTCTACATCTCGTGACATTTGCTCTTCAAGTTTCTCTTTAGCAGCTTTTACTCCAGCTAATCTTTCTTCAAGATTATCTTCCCAATAATTATACATTTTAAGTTTCCATTTTTGACGGTCTTCGCGACTCATTTTATTTTTACAGAACATGGTAGAAAGCAGGTCTCCAATTATATTTAGATAAAAAAAAGGACCCGTAAAGGGTCCTTTGAAATGTGAATGGAATATAT
>Ga0315332_10001016_pt1 | contig 14323 bp, 11 predicted proteins | sample M110034915metaG_FD_203455 | JGI IMG/M metagenome (GOLD analysis project Ga0315332, IMG submission 203455) | Ammonia-oxidizing marine archaeal communities from Monterey Bay, California, United States - M1 100m 34915 | ecosystem: Environmental > Aquatic > Marine > Intertidal zone | place: USA...
TCGCATCGGAGAGCCCATTTCTCACCCGACAGTCGATTGTATCTGAGGTATCTCGGACTCGCCGCGTTGTACGGCCTGGGACTCGGAAGTCCCCTTAATAATCGCACGATTTGCGTTGCGGGCGTTGCCAGGGATTTCGAGGAGTGCTGCATGAATTCCTCTGCATCCGCAGGCAAAGGCAGTTGCCATTCTTTCAGCCAGAAGGAAATGTCTTTCCCGGCGGCTTTCACCTGTGACAGAATGACAAGATTGTGAGTGGCTCTGGCTTCTTCGGCGTCACGACCCCCATCAGTGGCGGCTCCGGTCTGTCCGTCTGTCAGTGATAGAATTACGGCGGGCTGGTCATCGAAATTGACGCGATAAATTACCTTTAGAGAAATTCGGCGCGCGCCGCTCCTCCATTCTGACGTGTCGTCGGCGTCTGCGGCAATGATTCCCACGACGGAATATCGAGGCGGGTCGAATGCCGCAACGGTCGTGCTGTAGTCGATCCAGCCGGCTTGTTGCATCTGCGTGTAGATCCAGCAGGGCTGCCAGGGTGTGGTCAGCGAATACAGTGGCGAATAGATGGAAGGAACCAGCAATGCCACGCACATCAGTAATCCTGACGTTCGTTTGCCGTATCGTTGCAGAGCCGGAATCATTCCATACCACCAAAACGGAGTCAGCCACAGCATCCACCGCAATGCTGAAGAGTTCCCGCCGTAGTTGTAGTTCTGTGTACGTGACAGATAAAAGCTCAGAATCAGGAACGATAGTCCGGCACCCAGCCACCAGACAGTACGAAAGACGCTTTTGCGTTCCGACCATAGCCCTGTCAGCCATCCGATACCGGTCAGAAGAAAGACTGGTGTCAGCGCCAGAATACCGTGGTGTCCCAATACGCAATGAAACAGATAGACACCAGGAGACTCGTCATTCGCATCAATTCCCCGCGGCTGCGACCAGTAACTGGGCACTCCTTCGTGGACGTACACATATTTTTCTGTTCCGTAGTAGGTGTAAAAGGGTTTGATCCCGCCGGTGCAAATCCAGTTGGTGATAAAGAACGCTGCCAAGGGAACGATCGCCGCCGGTACGTACACCCCCGCTGTCGTTTTCCAGTCATGTTTGTAAAGCAGAACAAAAGTCAGCAGTCCGAACAATGCGGCGGGCAGCTCAAGGCAGCAGGTCAACGCTGCGGTACATCCAACAATCGCGAAGTCTTTAACGGCCGCTGTGGACGCAGATCTGACGCGAATCAATGCTGCCAGGCAGAAGACCACGCACACGGCGGCCGGAGTGTGGTTATTGAGTGTGGTCAGGAACGGATTCAGCATGCTGCCAAATCCCGCGGAAACAAGAACAAACCAACAGACCCGCCGCTCGACACGAGCGTGCAGCAAAGACCGCTGCAGTGACAGCAACGCCGCCAGAAAGGGAAGTACATTCACAAAGAACAACAATAGCCGTGTGACGAAGGCCGGCTGCTCCATTAAATCGAAACCCAGAGTATGACGTTCGATCCAGTATAAACCGGCCACTACTGTGGGAAACAGTGGCGGCTTTGATGAGTAAAAATGCCACGGTTCGGCCGGGGACATCCGGTGCCGCACCTTGTCGATTGTGGACCATTCAGGAACCTTGTCGATTTCGTCGATTTGGTAGGTTCCGCGCTCTACCAAAGACCATACGGTACACCAACGAGAACGATCATTGGCACTCTGCAGGGGCTGACTGCTGAGCAGTGCTACAACCGCGACCACAAACGACAGCAGAATCAGCGCAAGGCCGACTTTGTCCGGCCGAATCACGGCTTTGAGTTCCTGCGGTACGGGATATGGCTGATCTCTGGTCACAGACCAATGGTAGTCGAAACCGGCTATACACGCATGTATCTCGCCAAACAAAAACGCCGCGCGGAAAACCGCGCGGCGTTTTTGTCCGGCTTTAGAATGTCTGAATCAGAAAACTATACTTCCTCAGCAGCATTGTAGTTAAAACACATCCGTATCAGGTGAGCCACATTGTCAGCTCGCATTTTGTCGTTGATGCGCGCACGATGAGCCTCGACCGTTTTCGTACTGACGGTCAGTTCTTCAGCAATTTCACGACTGGACAACCCGTCGACGACATGATCAAGGACTTCACGTTCACGATTTGTCAGCCGATTGAGACTGTCTTCAGTCTCGTCCAACTCATCGTCCATGTCGATGTCGACATCGTAGTAGTAGTGATACCCGCGGGCCACAGCTTCTACCATGTCGTGAACCTTGACAGGCTTGCACAGAAAATCGAACGCGCCGTTCTTCATGGCGCGAACAGCCATCGGCACATCCGCATGTCCTGAAATCATCACGATCGGAAGCGGAAAATCCTCAGCGGCCAGCTTCTCCTGTAACTCAATTCCGGACATGCCTGGCAGGCGAATATCAAGGATCAGAACGCCCGGCCTGACTTCGCGATAGTCGCGATAAAACTCCATGGCCGTCATGTAGTCATCAACCTGAATTTTTTCCTCCTCGAGGGCTTCCTTCATGGAGGCACGGATGGCCTGGTCGTCTTCCACCAGGAATACAGTGAATTCCTTACGCTTACGAGGGATGTGAAACTCGGTAGACGGGGGATCCGACTTTTTCCGTTTCCGACGGGTAATTCTTGCCCGTTTCTGCAACATCTAGGTTCCTCCGAAAATTGGTGCTGATGAATGGAATTATCCCTAATGACTACCTGTTCGTGAACTTACAGGCATTTGTACGGGAATACAAATCTTCAGTCGCTGTTCCCGGCAACTGCCACAATTGATTGAGTCAAACGCCCTATTACCCGATCTTAAACGGGCCGCGAGATCTCGTCAGTCATCCGGGTAGGTGCTGTATATGCACTCCCGGGAACTTCTAGAATCACGTTGTTCGCGTTTCAATCCCTTTGTCCACCGGAGGCCTGTTAGTTCGAAAACTCTCTCGCCGGCTCCCGGGGTGTTGAACTCTGGATTTCTTATTGCTTTCGCAGCCCATTCCTCCGGCCATTCCCTCTCACTCGGAAATCATCAACTTTGAGCTTGATGTTGACCCCAGCCGTCGGTCTGAGCTAAACGCACATACTGATGATGTGTTGTGGTGACCGTCTTGGGCGCAGCCGCGCCGGTACAGACTGTTTTATGGGATTGTATGTTTTGCGGATGATCCATCGGTGGACTGCAATGTTTGCTCTGAACGCCCATTTAACTCGCCAGACACGTCTTTGGTGCGGAAACGTTTTCTGTCATGGTCTGGAACGTCCCGGAGCTACGCGAAAAATGTCCACGCAACGCTTCAGCTGCGCAGAACTGCTCGGATGGATTGTGTCGTGCTGCTGCTGCTGGCTGTTGCTGGCGTCTCCGACGGTTGCTCAACAGTGGGAAGTTCATGAGACGCTAGGCCATGTCGAGTTGTTCTCGGAATTCCGCTTGCTGCCGAATGTAGTCGCTGCGCAACTGGCCAGTGTGGAAGAGGAGCTGAGTCGAAATCTGAATCTGGTCCAGCCGGACAACGCAGGAATACAGGTCATTGTCTTCAAGTCGGCCGCAAGTTATCGAGCCTATCTTTCCAGCCGCATACCTGAAGCACGGCATCGCCGAGCGATCTTTTATCGTTCGGGGGACCAATACCAGATCTATGCCTACCGGCATGAACAACTGTTGACGGATCTGCGTCATGAATACACGCATGCAATCCTGCACCGTGCGCTTCCATTTGTGCCATTGTGGATCGATGAGGGACTGGCTGAGTACCTCGAGGTTCAACCGGAACGCAGAGCCAGGTCGAGCCGTCTGATGGCCATGAAATGGAAGTGTCGAGCGGGTTGGAAACCCAGTCTGCGAAATCTGGAATCGATACCCTCTGCGGCGCGCATGACGGGCGACCATTATCGTGACAGCTGGGCATGGACACACTATCTTCTGAATGAGTCTGATCAGACTCGCACGCTGTTCCGTGAATACCTGGCGGCGGTTTCTGCCGGAGCAGCCCCGGGGGCTTTTAGCGAATGGGTGGCGTTGCGTGATTCTGAAGTCGAAAAACGCGTAGGTTCGTATTTTCGCCGATTTCGTATTTCGCTACGCTGACAGTCCCGCAGGCTTGATCGACGCACTGTTGTTTCCGTGCGACCGGCTGTTACGCACCTGCTTCGAAAACACGACGTTGCCAATTTTCGATCGGAATGTATCTGTGACAAGTATCCTTCGCACACGTGTCGTTATCAACTGTCTGGCTGTGGTTGGGTGTATTCTGGTCCAGTGCCTCTGTTTCGGTGCCGATCAGTCGGCGGCAAACACCGCTTCGGTTACGAGGCCGCCCATTCGCGACATCAGGATGCAGGTTGGGGGGAATGTTGTTTTTCACGTGCAGGATGCAGCGGGCATTCCCCAGCCCAGAAGGGTGGTGACGATCGGGTATCAGGGCCATACCGTGGCCACGGCCGTCAGCAACGCAAGCGGACAGGTCCGGATCAGCGGACTGCGTCCCGGCATACATGTGCTGGCATCGGGACAGTCCGGTATGGCACTGCGCCTGTGGAATGCAGAGGTTGCACCGCCATCTGCGTTAAACAGTACGGCAGTCATCGTTTCTCAGCCAGTGGTTCGAGGACAGTATGGCGCCCCGATGATGGGGCCTGGCATGCTGGCCACCGGAGCGGCGGTCGCAGGAGTCGTCGTTGTTATTGCCGGAAAGAACTCAACAAATGAGAGTGTTCCGGTTAGTGATGACACTTCCTCCGGGCCTGCCAGCCCCTGACCGGAGAAGGTCCGTTTCCGTGGGAGTACGGGCGTTTCCATGGGTGGCAGCGACGAAGACCCCTGGTGAAATTCAGAGTACACCATATTTTTCATAGGCGTCGACGGCTTTCATACCTGCTTGAATGGCGTCGCGCACTTCGTTTTCTGCGTGCACTTTTTCCCACGCCAGTTCCAGCACGCGCTGTTCAACCGCCTGCGGAACCACGACTACTCCATCTTCGTCGGCGACGACCAGATCTTCCGGGCAGAACGTGACGCCGTCAATCTCCACCGGGACATCGCGATCAACCACACGTTGCCGATCTTTGCTGTCATACAGACATGTACCACGAGCGACAATCGGGAACTGCATGTGCCTGATCTTTGCAACGTCACGCACTGCCCCGTCAATGACGGCACCGACGCAGCCTCCGTTACGCACGGCGGTCGTTAACAGCTCGCCCCAAATCCCCGAACGCAAAGAGCCGTTCGCCGCGGCAATCACCACGTCATCGGGGCGACAGCTGTCAACCGCCTGAAGTTCCAGAGCATAGGGAGCAGGGTCTTCGTGAAACATGTCTGCCCATAACGTGGTACGGCAGCGTCCAACAATCATCTGCTGCGTTGTGAGCTGTCTCAGCTGAATACGAGGCGACTGGTGCGAATAGCCGAGGGTGTCCAGCGCGTCGCAGATGACAGCGGAATACATATCTTCGCGGATTTGCCTGAGCGTGATCTTTGGCCGTGTGTTCATGTCTGAAGTCCGGGGCGAGGCTTTGCTACCAGTGCGTTCCATGAAACGTTATGTTAATGAAACACCGTCACCAGTCCCACCGAACACAACCCTGCCGGGGAACTATCGATGCGAATCGGAGTTATCGCATTTCTACACGAGTCCAACACGTTTCTGACTCAACCAACATCGATTGAATCCTTCCGTCAAAACCTGCTGCTGACGGGCGAGCCCATCCGGGCAGCGCTGGCAGACGCTCACCATGAGGTCGGAGGATTCTTTGCGGGGCTGGCGGCCGCCGGCGTGAAAACCGTTCCGCTGTTCGCTGCGCGGGCGCTTCCATCGGGACGAATCGCGTCAGATGCCTTCGCCGAACTGGTGGAACGACTTCTGACGACCGTGCGGTCGGAAGAAACGTTGGATGGAATTCTGGTGGCGCCGCATGGAGCTACAGTCAGCGAAGATTATCCCGACGCCGACGGTTACTGGCTGGATAGCCTCCGGCAGATTGTCGGGTCTGACTTTCCGATCATCGGGACGCTGGACCCACATGCAAATCTTTCGCCGATGATGGTGGACAGCTGTGATGCGCTGATTGCGTATCGCACTAATCCTCACTTGGATCAGCGTGAACGAGGTATTGAAGCGGCTCAGTTGATTGTTCGGGCAGCCCGCCGCGAAATTCGTCCGCAAATGGCTGCGTGTTGTCCACCGCTGGCGATCAGTATCGAGCGACAGTGTACGGAAGAAGCTCATCTGAGACCGCTGTATCGGCTAGCGGATACGCAACTGACCGATAATCGTGTTCTGTCTAACAGTATTCTGCTGGGATTTCCGTATTCGGACGTCGAGGAAATGGGTTCCGCCGCGATTGTAGTGACGGACGATGCCCCTGACCTGGCCAGGGAACTGGTGAAGAAGCTGGGACAGACGATGTGGGACATGCGGGGGGAACTGCACGGGGAATTTGTGTCCGTGGAACAGGCACTTGACCAATGTGCCACTGACGCCGGACGCATTTGCCTGCTGGACATGGGTGACAACGTGGGTGGCGGCTCCTCAGCTGACGGGACGGAACTGCTGGCGGCACTTCATAACCGCAGCATGGGACCATCATTCGGATGTCTGTATGACCCGGAGGCTGTCGTTGCCTGTGAACAGTCCGGACGCGGAGAGCATTTATCGCTGACCGTGGGCGGGAAGACCGACAATCTTCACGGCACTCCGTTCAGGATTGATGCAACGGTTGTGTCTCTGCATGACGGAAGGTTCCGTGAACCTCAGCCGCGACACGGTGGCATAGGGGAATTCGACCAGGGTCGAACTGCCGTGTGCCGAACTGAACGTGGCCTGACCTTAATGCTGACGTCTCGCCGGATGGTGCCTTTTAGTCTGCAGCAGCTGATCAGCTGTGATCTTGACCCATACAGCTTTCACATACTTGTCGCAAAAGGCGTCAATGCACCGATTGCGGCATACCGGGAAATTTGCGACAGTTTTATACGGGTAAACACTATCGGTTCGACCTGTGCAGACATGAATCGACTGCAATATTGCCACCGACGACGACCTCTGTTTCCACTGGAACCGGACGCTGCATTCACTTAACCGGAAAACGTCTATGCGGCTGGCCCACTGACGTTTACTGAAATCGATGGACAAAAACTCATGAGTAATATCTGGCGATGGTCTGACATGATTGAACCTATTCCCGAATCGGCCCGGATCACCCTTGGTGAAGGCGACACACCACTGATTCGGTCCCGAAGTATTGGGCCGGCCGCTGGCCTGACGAATCTGTATTTTAAGCTGGAACACGGAAACACATCCGGCTCGTATAAAGACCGTTTTGCGTTCACTGCAATCTCTCACATGGTGGCGAATGGCCAGAATAAATGTGTCGCCACTTCCAGCGGCAATACCGGTGCAGCACTGGCAGCGTACTGTGCCGCGGCCGGCATTGAGTGTCGAATTGCCATCGTGGAAGGCGCGCCCGTGGGAAAACTGAAACAGATGATGGCATACGGCGCTCGAATTGCTCGCATTCGAAAATTCGGCACCGATCCGGCGACGACCACACTGGTTCTTGAAAAACTGCGGGAACGGGGCAAACGGGCTGACTCTGCGCTGCAGGTGAGTGCGTTTATGTACAGCCCGGCAGGTATGTCCGGTGTCCAGACCGTCAGCTTCGAACTGGCGGAACAGGCGGAGCGTCCGATCGATCACGTGTTCTGTCCGGCGGGTGGAGGCGGATTGTGCGTTGCCGCTGCCAGAGGGTTCCAACAGCTTGTGGATCGTGGACAGATAGCACGAAGTCCCGCAGTAGAATGCGTACAACCCGAGGGCAATAACACAATCGCCGGACCGCTAAGATCCGGCAGAAAAAGAGCTCAGGAGGTCGACTGTACATCACACGTCAGTGGATTGCAGGTGGCCAGCGTCGTTGACGGACATCTGACAATCGAAGAATGCCGGCCGACCGGCGGCACCGGGCATCTGGTCACCGACGAATACGTGTGGGAGACTCAAAAACGCCTGGCTCGCGAAGAGGGCGTATTCACTGAACCGGCTGGTGCTGTCGCGTTGGCGGGGGCGCTGCGGGCGGCAGCAAACAGCGATGTGGACAAAGACGCAATGATCGTATGTCTGGTGACCGGGTCCGGCTTTAAAGATGAGTGTGCGTTGGATCGCATCAACGCGGAGATTGAATGTCCGATGCTGGATGCAGATGCGATTGATGCATGGTAGGCTGCCACTTTTTACGTCTATTCGACTGACTCTGAACGTCTACGTAGCTGTCGTGTACCGGGGCCGCCCCGTGGGTCGACCGGCACAGGAGTACATATGCTGACCGTCGAAGATGCCCTGGCATCCATTCTTAATCACGTCGTCTCCGGTCCTGCCACACTTACGCCACTGGCCCAGTCGCTGCACCGTGTTCTGGCTGAGGATCTGACAACACCGCATGACTCACCGCCGTTCGATAAGTCCATGATGGACGGGTTTGCTGTGGTCTCGGACGACTTTACGGCCGTCGGAGCTCAGACGCTGCAGGTTTTGGAGACCATCACAGCGGGCACGGTCCCTACCACTTCGTTGAGAACGCGGGACGCATCCCGCATCATGACCGGAGCCCCCATCCCGTCTGGTGCAGACTGTGTGGTGCCGATTGAACAGGTTAGTTTTGACGAATCTGTGCCCAAATGCGTAACCATCGATCACGATGTCGTCAGTGCCGAACAGAACATTCTGCGGCGGGGCGTGATTGCGGAAATGGGCCAGCCATTGACGAACGCCGGCACCTTACTGGAGCCACAGCACATTGCCGTTCTCGCGGAGTTCGGTCTGGCACAGGTCCCCACAGTCCGGCGTCCGACAGTTGCAGTTCTGGCCACGGGCGATGAATTGCTCGCGGTTGACCAGCCGTTGACGCCCGGACGTATCAGAAACTCCAACGAACCGATGCTCGTCAGTCAGACGCAGCGCGCAAATGCGACGGCCGTTCCGCTGGGAGTCGCGCGCGACAGTCGCGAAGATCTGCACCGTCATATTTCGAGAGGACTGACGCATGACTTCCTGCTCCTGTCCGGCGGCGTGTCGGCAGGAACCCTTGATCTGGTCCCTTCTGAGCTTGCCGCCGCGGGGGTGCAACAAGTCTTCCACGGCGTTGATATGAAGCCGGGCAAACCTTTGTGGTTCGGTCAGTTACAGACCCCCGAACACTCCTGCTGGGTGTTCGGGCTGCCCGGCAATCCTGTGAGCAGCATGGTGTGCTTTGAACTATTCGTGCGCACCGCGGTCCGGAAATTCACGGGGTGTTCCATGCCGCTGCCCCAACCGACCCCGGCGGCCCTCACAAAATCCATCACGGTCAAAGGCTCGCGGCCCGTCTATTTCCCATGTAATCTGCATCTTTCCGACGAGGGACTGCAGGCGACGCCGGTGGCATGGGGCGGATCAGCGGATTTGAGGTCAACTGCCGATGCCAACGGCATGTGCCTGCTGATGCCTCAGTCCGATGCTTATGAGGCCGGTGATAAGGTTGCGGCAATTCATTGGTCCACGATGTGACAGGGCAAAGGCTGCGTTCATGAAGCGACGCAAACGTCGCCACCCCGCCGCTGCACATCGGCCTGCGGGATACGCCGGACGGTGCAACACCAGTACTATCGATTCCGCCAAATGTCGGCACGCGTAATCCCCAGCGCTGCAGCGGTCTCGGCAATGTCATTCCAGAACCGCAGTGCGTCCATCGGATAGCCCTTCGTCGTCTTAATACAGGGTTGATGATGCTGCCAGAATCGGTTGAACTGTATCATCACGATTTCACGCATGTACTTCGCGACCATGGATGCCAGAGCGACCGGCAGAAATTTCTCTGCCTTAGTACGAAAGCCGAATTCCAGCGAACCCATTTTGTAACGCGACACCGCTCGGGATTCTTGCAGGCGAAAGACAAATCGATCGTCAAATGCGGTGCTAATGATGTCGTCGTATCGATTGCGACCTCCATGTTTGTCGCACACAATCCATCCACCTGCCGGTGCTTCCGGATGGTCCACTGCAGTCCTTACCAATGCGAGTGTCTCTGCTGAAAGCACTTTTCCCTTGGAATTCGTCTCGGCGACTCGACGATTAAACTCCTGCGGAAACATAATGCAGCTCTCGATACCAAGCAGGCGAATACCCGCAGACGCCATGGCGTCCTTCAGTCGCGTGGAGTTTTCGTCGTGTTCTTCATCTGTGCAGTGGGTGGGCAGGGACAGTTCCTCCACAACCCCACCTCGAACATCTTCATAGTCAGTGCTGAATGAGGCACCAGCCAAAAACACACCGAGGGCAGCGACGCTGTCTGCGTTCGCACCAAGCTGCCTCAGAAAGGGATGAATGCCTCGCTCGAGCGAGCCTAAGGATTTTCGGGCCGAGTACACCTTTTTGGAATCAGCCACGTGAAGTCGACTGTCGCCTCGCATAGGTGACTCCACGACGACATCGGCTAACAGTGTCCAGAGATCTGCTGGTTCCGAATCATCAGGAATTGACCAACTGGTAGCCGTGACGACCAGCGGACCCAGGTTCGGTCCATACCCGGCTTCGTCAGTTCCAATAACAACGGGCATGTTTTCCAGTGTTGTCTAATGCGAACGCAATTGTGGACATGGAATTCTGTGAACATCGGTCAGATTCGCGGACTCTGCAGTGAGCCGCCGAACACTGCAGTGGCAAATATATCAGACGATCTGTGGATTCCCAGCGATACATCACAGACGAAAAGTGCATGTCATGCTTCTTCAGGTGACGCAGAAAGACTTACATCACCCGCAGATGTGCAGCAGCAGCAGCCGGAAAAATCGCAAATCGCAAATCGCCGATGCGTCTCTTGCAGCCAGGGGCCGGATTGCGTCCAAGACCAACACGTGCAGGACATATGCGGCACGTGCATTCCTGTCCAGCACCTGAAACACCACGCATGATAATCAGCAACGGTCGCAACCTGGTTGCAAACGTGTGATAGGGAATAGTTCCGGCGCGGGGATTTATCATCCAGTAATTCCATTGCCGGCCTGTCACGTCGGGGCGGGGCAAATGCGGCATCCGTGATGCCCCGGAAACTCCTCTGGTCATCCGTGGACAGTAACGGATCGGTGGCCAGCCGTTCGTTTTGCAATGCGTCGACCTGAGTTACCGATACGTCATCGAAACGTGGCCCACAGGGAAGGAACCATCCCGGCGTCATCAGGATCACCGACCATCACAGCAATCGCAGCCAACTGCTTCGCCTCGACACATCGGAAATAATGTCACGCGCGACGGTCCTTCTCACAGTAGTAACGGTTTAGTTAAGAAAGGCGAATGGTGCCGCGTGGGTCGTAATTAGGGATGGTACCCCTATCCGAGAAGCGGGATCTCGAGACGCGGACGGTCTTCGGAACTTATCGCGTCTATCGTGCTCCTGACCGCGACACTGAAGTGGAACGAGCTGCTCGGGTTGGTGAAGTGGGCTGCGAACTGCTGACAGCCGTACTGCGCCATTCAAAATTGAAGCACCATGACAGCAGAACGTGCAGAAGGGTCGACACCTCTGCAAACGCCACTTGACTGGATGTGCGACTACGTATGAACGTAGTAACTACAACGATGTTGCGGCAAGGGCCATGAGAGCCATAGTAAGCAGCTGCCGGAAATTAAAGCGGCAGCATAAAGCCCGTTTATTCGCCGCGAGTTTCTTGAGTTTCTTAATTCGCGTCCACCGAAAGGTCATCCTGCAGGGATCCAGAAGCAGGATCTGTTTTCAAGTCCGCAGAAACGGGTATGCTGTGACTCAGTTTACGCCTACGGAACCACTACTACAGTGCAGGCCCCCCATGTGACGAGTGCTGTTCAGGACTGTGACAAGACGCCGAGATACAAGAAAGACGCCGACATACACAGTTGCTGTGAAGGACGCCACGAAGAACGACTGGGTGAGCTTGCGCTAGCCAGAGGGTAATCCCTCCGCAGCGGACTGTGTGTCATTCCGCCTGCGTCGTTTTGAACTGTACTTTTCAAAATGGAACTTTTCTGCATGAAATTCGTACTGACATTGTTGATGTTGTCGGCAGTACCGTCCGCTTACGCAGACGATCCGGCCTCCGTACCCATGGCCCTGCAGAATTACGTAAGTCGTCCTGAACCGGAATTTGCGTGGAAATCAATCGGAACGATCGACTCCGAAGCCGGAAGGGTACATCAACTGCGAGTTACCTCGCAGAAATGGCACGGCATCATCTGGCGGCATGCGGTTGAAGTGTATGAACCGAAAAAAGTGCTGTTTCCCGGCCACGCTCTGTTGTTTGTCAACGGAGGCAGCAAGCCCAGCTCACCGGGCGAAGGTGACATGAAAATCGGTCTGCAACTGGCACGGATGTGTGGTGCGCGGGTGGTCATGCTTCACCAGGTGCCGAACCAACCCCTGTTCGGCGGCAGAAAGGAAGACGATCTTATCACCGATACGTGGCTGAAGTATCTGAAGACAGGCGATGAAACATGGCCGTTGCTTTTCCCAATGGTCAAGAGTGCTGTTAAGACCATGGACGCCGTTCAGGAGATGGCGGATGCAGAATGGCCTGAGCCAATCGAACACTTCGTCATCACGGGGGGCTCAAAGCGGGGCTGGACAAGCTGGCTTACGCCTGTCGCGGACGAGCGAATCTGTGCGACTGCGCCCATTGTGATTGACATACTTAACTTTCGGCCCCAGATGAATCACCAGCTCAAGACCTGGGGCAAGTTCAGCGACCAGATTGTTGACTACACTCGTAAAAGCCTGGTGAAACGACCGGACGAGGTGGAAACTCCGCGGGAAGCCGCATTACGAACGATGATGGATCCATTTACGTATCGCAAGCAGTTGACGTTGCCGAAGCTGTTGATTGTCGGAACAAATGATCCTTACTGGGTCGTTGATGCCATGAATCTTTACTGGGACGAACTGGAAGGGCAAAAGTACATTCGCCAGGTGCCTAACGCGGGGCATGATCTGGGCGGTGGTCGCGAGGACGCATTAAAAACACTGGCTGTCTTCTTTCGGCATGTCGCCGCAGCTCACGAAATGCCGAAGCCTTCGTGGTCTGTCGCGAATAGCGACCGTGACCTGAAGCTTACGATGTCTTCATCGCCAAAGCCGGACACGGTGCGATTCTGGACGGCCGCATCCGATGACCTGGACTTCCGAGACGACAAGTGGACGTCAACAGTCCTGACCGCAACAGGAAAGGACTGGGTTGGCCAGATTGAGGTCCCGGCGTCTGGACACGTGGCCGTTTTCGGTGAACTGGAGTTTGATCTGGACGAACACCCGTGGTCACTGACAACGCTTGTTTACCGCCGTTAGCAATTGGCCCGGTAAACGATATGTCTGTGAAGCAGGCGCCATTCAAAGCGGCCTGCCTTGTAGCGAATCAGTCCCGGCTGTTCCACAATTCGTTTGCGGGTCAGTATTTGTGCATCGGCGTGCTCGCGGCTGTCGTGGAAGGTCCGGCGGGCGTACGGTTGCTGCTCAACATGAGGTGATACTCAACTGACTGGAAAACCATGACTGCGGGAATAATTACCTTAATTCGGAGGCTGGCCTCGGCGGCCGGTGCCCCTACTACCAGTCACAACACAGTGCGTCCGTTAAATCTTGCGATCTGCAGGAACGGCGATTCCAATCCAGTCCTTCAGCGGCGGCGTTTCCCTGTGCATGATCACCTGGGAACTGCCGACACCGAATCAGGCGGTTCTTCAGTCACGCAATTGCGTACCCAGCTCCTGAGCACGGCGTAATCGATCGACTGATCCCCAGTCGGGATACAGCGCCTGTACGACGCCCAGCCGTCGTCTTGCCTCTCCCGGTTTCTGTTGCTGCGCTGAGGTCCTGGCAAGCTGATACGATGCTTCCAGCCACACGTCAGATCCGGAAGAACTGGATTCAACGATCATCAGCCAGAAGCGTCGCACACCGGGACTAAAAGAAGCCGTCGACTGTTTCGTGCCTTCCTCCGCCAGTAATTCAGCGATGCTGATCAGAACAGAATTATCCAGCGTCTGTATACTGTCGTCCTGGAGGATCTGGTTCTGAAGCTGTTGTTGTCCGGTGAGTCTGTTGGTACAGACCACGATCGGCAAAGCGAACAACACGGTCTTCGCCGTCAGGGGACGCTTTTTCTCAGCAAGCCAGTGTCGAACCAGCGATTCAGTCGTGCCCGCCAGCCAAACGTCACCGACAGATGCTCTACTGCCCTTCAGTTGTGAGTACAGTGACCTAAGGCAAGTCGACAGATTCCGGCCCTTCAGGGTCAGCAGGTTCTGCGCCGCGGTATCCATACGTGCCC
>Ga0315332_10001023_pt1 | contig 14303 bp, 10 predicted proteins | sample M110034915metaG_FD_203455 | JGI IMG/M metagenome (GOLD analysis project Ga0315332, IMG submission 203455) | Ammonia-oxidizing marine archaeal communities from Monterey Bay, California, United States - M1 100m 34915 | ecosystem: Environmental > Aquatic > Marine > Intertidal zone | place: USA...
ACTATAATAAGTGAATAGAAAATCCGCCACAGGGTGAACCTGACCTCTTGCTCTACGGAAACGAAATTCCTCGACCCAGGGAAGAACCTTCTCAGAGTGAGACTTCGCCTTGCTCCTCCAATCTGAAAAATTAAGAATTTCCATGTTTAAAGTTTTTTCCCATAAATATAAATGTCAGATTGCCTTCTTTGATTGGAAATTATATAAACAATTCTGCAGTTAAATAATAGCGAATGATTCTATCAACTAATAAAAAACATTAAAATTTCAATAATGACAAACAGCGAAAAAAAATTTCTATTTGAACTCTTATCTGCGCCAAGCCCAACCGGATTTGAAACCGCAGGTCAAAAGGTCTGGGCCAAGTATATTAATAAATTTGCAGATACAGTTGAAAATGATGCTTATGGAACAGCTTGGGCAACACTGAAAGGAAAATCACCAAAAGCTCCCACAGTAATGCTCGAAGCACACGCTGATGAAATTGGTTACATCATCAAACACATTTGCAAGAATGGATTCCTTAGAATTGACCGAGTCGGCGGTTCCGACGCGGCTACTGGGCGAGGTAGGCGCCTAAAGATCTTGGGAGACAAGGGCGCAGTAAAAGGAATTATAGGAAATACGGCAATCCACCTGAGAAAAGATTCCCTTGGAAATGAAAGTGCACCAAAAATCCACGAACTTTACGTTGATGTCGGGGTATCTTCTGACAAAGAAGTCGCAAAATTAGGACTGCGAGTTGGCCATCCTGCCGTTTATTCTGATGAACCTGAAGAATTTTCAAAAGGTAAAATTGTCAGCCGAGCTCTCGATAATCGGATAGGCGGATACATTATAGCAAGAGTAATGGCGGAATTATCAAAAGAAAAAAATAAGTGTGCTGCCACAGTGCAATGTGTAAATTCAGTCCAAGAAGAGATTGGCGGTCACGGCGCAACCATGATCACCAGAAGATTAATGCCTGACGTGGCTGTTTGCCTAGATGTTACTCATGCTACAGACACCCCAGGAATTGATCATTCTATTCATGGCCAAATCAAAATGGGCGGCGGTCCATCAGTAACGCATGGAACATGCAACCATCCAAATGTCATAAAAAGAATTTTAGAAGTTGCGGAGAAAAATAAGATTCCCATTCAGCATGAATCTAGTTCCAGATATAGCGGCACAGACACTGATAATATTTCATATACCGGAGAAGGAATACCAAGTGCATTAATTTCATTACCTCTTAGGTATATGCACTCAGTAGTTGAAGTGGTGGAAATAAAAGACGTTGAAAAAGTGATATCAGTACTCGTTAAGTTTGTTAAGTCGCTGAAATCTGGAGATGAATTTGGTATAAAAATATAGACTACCTAGGATATATCATTCAATGAAATTGATCTTCCCTGAAGCTTTGTCCATCGCAGCATGCTGCTCGTCGGTGCAAGCTGAATCAGTTGGTGCATCAGCTTCATCATCCGTTTTTATGACAATGCCTTTCTCAAGCATATATGCTTCAACTTCATCTCCACTAACATCAGCCAACATTACATCATTGACTACCACGCACGGCGAAAGAGGCTGACCACTTTGCTGTTCCATTTCCCATCGAAAAGCGGGGTTAGCAATAATATCTTTTTCTTCATAATCAAGACCATGTTTACGCATGATGGCCCTGACCCCTTCACTCCATCCGCAGTAAGTTTTAAGGTAAGCAGTAATTACAGGTTTATTATCTGACATAGCAATCTAATGAAGTTACAATAAATATAAATATCGAAAAATCAAATAAGATTGAATATTTTGCGCTTAGTCAACGTCAAAAAACAACAGCCCATATCATGAAAAAAATACACCTCATCGTTATTTTTTGTTTTCTATCAATTAGCCCAGGACGAGCAGATGATAATATTTTCTCTCGATCCCCTTACCTGCAACTTGCCACTGATTCATCGATTCACATTGTTTGGCGGACCAAAATTAAAATGAACCCAATAATTAGATTCGGAAAAGATATGGATGATCTAGAAGAAAAAATAGGATCAGAATTTATCTTGGAGCGCCGGACTCTAGATGAATCCGATAAATCAATTAATGATGAATCATCACTATTTGATGCTCCTGAAGGAACTCGCCAATTTGAAGCTAAGATTTCTAATTTAGATCCAAATTCAACCTACTACTACTCCGTGTTCGATGGGGAAAAGCGCCTGACTCCAAAAGATTCAAGTTACTATTTTAAAACACATCCAAAACCAGGATCAAAATCACCTCTCTATTTTTGGGTAGTTGGAGATTCCGGAACCGGAGGAGAAAACCAAGCAAAAGTTCACACTGCAATGCGTAAGTATAATCAGGTTAAAAATCTAGAACTAGATATGTATATTCATGTTGGAGACATGGCCTATACGAGCGGAACTGATAGTGAGTTCTCAGAACGATTTTTCAAAATGTATGAACCGACCCTACGCAACACAGTCTGCTGGGCTGCTATGGGAAACCATGAAGGCAAGACATCAAAAGGGGAAGATGGAATCGGACCTTATTATGATGCATATATTTGCCCTAAGGCAGCTGAAGCAGGTGGATTGCCTTCAGGGAAAGAAGCCTATTATTCTTTCGATTATGGAAAAGTTCATTTTATTGTTCTTGACTCTCATGATCTTGATAGAAGACCAACCGGAGCCATGGCTCAATGGCTAAAGGCAGATCTAGAAAAAACAAAAGCTGAATGGCTCATCGCATATTTCCATCATCCCCCATACACCAAGGGATCACATGATAGTGACAAGGAACAACAACTCATAGAAATGAGAGAGCACATTATGCCAATACTGGAAAGCGGAGGTGTCGATATCGTGTTCACTGGCCATTCACACATCTATGAAAGATCAATGCTTATCAATGGCGCCTATGTAACACCAACTGTTTCTGATGGAGTTATTCTTGATGATGGAGACGGCAACCCTAATGGCGATGGACCCTACATAAAGAGCGCAGGGCTTGTGCCGCATAACGGCACTGTCCAAGTTGTTGCTGGACATGGAGGCACTAAAGTAAGCAGAAAAGGCACAATGCCAATTATGCGATCCATATTTGTTGAGAATGGATCAGTACTTGTCTCCATTGCAGACAATGTTTTGACAGGCACAATGCTTAACCTTGATGGACTCATCCGCGATACATTTGCAATCAAAAAAGAAGGAACCGTAATCCATTCACCAATAGAAAACCCTTGGAACCCTGCCACCGGAAAAAAACCAATCAAAAAGAAATCAATTAGCAGAGGCATAAAAGTGCCACCAGTTGCGAAGATGATTATAAGAAAAAATTCCCAATGGGCCTATTTTCTTGGAACTGAAGATCCTCCAGGAAATTGGAATACGTTAGCATTCAACCACTCTTCCTGGAAAAAAGGTGAATCAGGTTTCGGATTCGGGGATAACGATGACAGAACCGTTCTAGAAAACATGAAAAATAAATACTCAACACTTTATCTGCGCAGGAGCTTCGCTTTGCCAGAAGGAATAGATTACAAAAAAATCGGGCTCGTTGTCTCTTATGATGACGCTTTCATTGCGTACCTTAATGGGAAGGAGATTTTGCGAGTTGGCATTGAATCAGGGAACGGAAGAAAAGCCCGCAACATCAGTCCACACGAAGCAGAAAATAAATTTGAGTATTTTCCCTTTGATACGAACGCAATTAAAGCCCTAGAAGGGGGAGTTAACATACTTGCAATAGAAGGACACAACCATGGAAGGAAAAGTTCAGACTTCACAATCCACCCTACTCTGATCCTTAAAAAGTAATGAACAAGAAACTCTTCAGGATCCATTTGTTTTCTGTTCTTTTTTTTGTGACTCTCGGGTCACATGCACTATCCCATCACGACACAAAGGCCCTAATAGAACAATTAACTAAAAGAATAAATTCAGGTGAATCAACGGCAGAAAATTATTATAGACGCGCAATTGAGTACCGTGTATTAGGCCAACTGAAAGAAGCTAAAAATGATCTGAGAATAGCTCTACAGCGTAACGAAAACTTCACCCTAGCTAGACGAGAAATAACTCGAATACTAAGCAAACAAGGCCAACATAAACTTGCAATTCTCTCTGCTGAAAAAGTGATTACTACAGCAACAACACAAAGAGAGAAGTCCTCTGCAATGATCCTTCTTGCACGCATGCTATTAAATGCTGAAGAACCATTAGAGGCAATTAAATACAGCTCTACAGCATTTAAATTAAATCCCAATGGCAAATTAGAATGGTATCTATTGCATGCTCGTTTATTGGGAGAACTAAAACGGGACAATGAAAGACCCGAAATTCTTCGTAAAGGATACCAGTTAACAGGTAGCATCGTATTGCGTAATGCTTGGATAGACTCACTTCTTGAATGCAAAAAATATGAAACAGCCCTGCCAATCATAGAAAAGGAATTAATATCAAGTAGGCTCAAGAGCTCCTGGAAACTCAGAAGAGCAAAAGCATATATAGGAATCGGAAAAATTAATGATGCAATGAATGATCTTAGAATGTGTCTAAAAGAATTAGACCAAAGGATTCATCCAAAAAAACCTGACATGACATTGATAGCAGATCGAGGAATGGCAAATGCATTACTTGGAAACATCGAAGCAGCTAAAAATGATCTTTCTCACCTCATTCATATAGGTGCTGAAAAATGGGTTACTATCCATTTAAATAAAGCTATTTCTTTGATGGAGAATCAATAAATTAATCTAGAATTATAGCTCTAGATATAATTTTAAGGAATCTCTTCTCCAGAACCAGTGTAGCGCCACTCGAGCACACGATTACCTGAAATGATGGCCATCCCTTCAGTGTCAAATGTACCAAATAAACTCGTGGTAGGATAAGTAACGGTCGCAGTCCAATATGGTTTTCCTTTCCACATCTGTGGCCTTACTAGCCCCCAACGCTTAATCTTCCCTAACGTTATCTCTGTGACCTCTTTTCTTTGAATACTTGCAATCATTGCAGGATAGCCCCGCGCAGTCCTCTCAGGAGGAGAACCAAGCTGAGATTCATATTTATCCATCTCCTCCGAAGTCATAGGCCTGACAATGTCTCCATTGAATCCATATTCGCCTCGAGAAAAAGGTTCAGGTTCAGGTTCAGGTTCAGGTTCAGGTTCAGGTTCAGGTTCAGGTTCAGGTTCAGGTTCAAAAGGAACATCAACTGGTTCTGGATCCTCCGGTGGATTTATCTCTTCCTTATTATCATCTTCTTTATTAATAGGAGATGATTCCTTTGGTTTGGGCGGCCTCTTAAACTCTTCTCTGTATTGGCGTAATTTGAGAGCTTTTTCAAGCTGATCTGATTTTGTTAACTCGAGTTGCAATTCAGCAAGGCTTCGATCTGTTGCATAAAGAGCTTCGCCATCTCTACTCCTCTTTAAATTATTTACTCTAAATACGAATTGATCATATTGAGATCTCATTTTCCTCACATAATCAGGAGCCGCCTCTATGTCCTTAGATTTTCTGGTATCATTTGCTTTAATCCTACCAATTTCAGCTTCCAAAGCATTAATGGCTCTGACAGCTCCAATCTTAACCATTCTTTCCTTAGCCACACCGAGAGCATCTGAATATTTGTCATTCAATTTAGACATATAACCAATGTGCTTTTCCTCATTAGCCGTGAGAGCAATTTCATATTTCTTTAATGGCTCAAGTTGCTCCTCTGAAAGAAAATCGGGGGTGTCTGGCTGCCCCTCTACTACACTAAAAAGCTGCCCCATCAACATAAGGAACAGATTCATTATGACTAAAAAATACGAACCTAACTTCACTCGATAGAATTTGTTTTTTATTACCATTAGTGATTTTTTATATTATTCCTACTAACCAAATAGCGTTCATTATAAAGATTTTGTCTATAATTAAGACAAAATTTATTTCTATTAATTAGCCTCTATAACCAAAGTTCTTGTCATTAAATTCACAATTCAACTAATCATCATTATATCTCTTCAAATCAGCAGCATCTAATCGACGCTTTTCCTCCCACCTTTTAATTTTCTCAGGCTTTATAATTAAAATCTTAAAATCCTCAAGAACTAAATATATAGATGGCACAAGAATAAGCGTAATTGCTGTAGCAAACAAAATTCCAAAACCAAGAGATATAGCCATCGGTATTAGAAACTTTGCCTGCAAATCTGTCTCAAAAAGCATGGGGCTCAATCCCGCGAAAGTTGTCAGTGACGTTAATATGATAGGGCGAAATCTAGCCGCTCCAGCTTCCCATGCGGCAGCAATCAGCGACTCACCCTTTATCCTATGACGATTAACATAATCGACAAGGACCAAACTATCATTTACCACTACGCCTGAAAGAGCAACAATACCACACATCGACATTATACTCATGTTTGCACCCATCAAAATGTGCCCTAATATCGAGCCCACAATACCGAATGGGATAGCGCTCATTACTATTAGAGGCTGAACATAAGATCTTAATGGAATAGCCATCAGGACAAAAACTGCCAACAAAGCAAATATGGAACTAGATCTTAACTCTTCCATGCTTCTCGCCTGATCTTTCTGTTCCCCATAGAATGCATAATTAATCCCGGGGAACCTTTCTGCTAATTTTGTTAAAGTCTCATTCTCAAGAGTTCTTCTGGCTTGATTAGCATTAGCCTTTGGGTTCCCCCTATCAATATCAGCAGCAATGCGAACTGCACGGACTCGCTCCGTACGTCTAATAACCGATTTGCTACGCCCCTCCTCAAAATTAACCAAAGCTGACAAAGGAACTTCATTTCCTGTTCTCGTCCTTATCTTAATCTGTTCTACATCCTCCAAGGAAGTACGGTCTCCTTTAGGATAACGCAGCATAACTTTCACCTCATCTCTTCCACGCTGCAATCTTTGAACCTCTTCACCATAAAAGCCTTGCCTAAGTTGCATAGCAACATCTGACAAACGTAAGCCCATAGATTCTCCTGCAGGAAGTAACGACTTAAGAACAACCTGACGTTTTCCCAGATTATTTGAATCACTGATATCAATAATTCCATCAATCTTAGATAAAGAATTTTTAACCTCCTCAGTCGCCATAATTAATTTTTCCATGCCATCGCCTGAAAGCTCCAAATCAATGGCATTGCCTGAACCAGCAGATTGACTTTGAAACGAAATCTCTGAAGTCGCTGGTATAGGGCCCGTCAATTTCCGCCACTCAGCAGCTAGCTCCCTAGCGGAAATTGATCTTTCTGATCCCGCTAAAATCTCAAGAGCCACTTCACCCAAATTATCTCCAGTCGGAGTAACTGGAGTAAACCCCGTCTTAAAGGGCTGACTGCCGACCGTAGCCAACATATTAATAATTAATGGCCTCCCTGAACCATTTGAATACTTTTCATTAAGTTTAATTGCAGCCTTTTCAATACGCTCAACCGCATCTGAAGTTGTTTCAAAAGCAACCCCTTCGACCATCTTAACTTTTGCTGAAATAATTTCTGCTTCAACTTCAGGAAAAAATTCCCATTTAATTCTCTCCCCTTTTACTAGTCCTATAGCAATAAAAAATAGAGCTACAAAAATAGTAATCACCACATACCTTGATCCAAGGGCCAATTTAAGGATTGGTCTATAAAATTTATCAATAAACGTTTCCATTCCCTGAGCCACTTTACGTTGCACTTTTAATATTGGGTTGCGGCTCCCTTCATTATTAGAAGGCTTTAGCAAAGCAAGGTGAGCAGGAAGAATAAGCTTAGATTGAATTAGAGAAAAAAGCAGAGTAGGGATCACAATCCACGGAATGTTTCTCCAGATCTTTCCGCTAACACCACTAATTCCTAGCATTGGAGTAAATGCAACTGCAGTTGTCAAAACACCAAAAATGACAACTACTCCAACTTCATGAGTTCCTCTCCAAGATGCGTCCCTTGGATCTTCCCCATTCCTAATGCGACGATACACATTTTCACCAACTACAATAGCATCATCAACTACAATTCCTAACACTAGTATAAATGCAAAGAGGGTAATCATGTTAATCGAAATACCCGTGGTCGGCATCATCCATATAGCTCCAGCAAAAGAAATAGGAATACCAATAGTTACCAAGGCAGCTAGACTCGGCCGAAGAAATAATGATAAAATAACAAGAACCAATAAGAGGCCCCACAATGCATTCTTCCTAAGTAAATCAAGGCGGCCCTGAAGATATTGGGAATTATCATTCCAAATCTCAACATAAACACCTTCCGGAAGTTGGGTGCGAATCTCCTCTAAATATCTTCTTGCCGATTCTGCTATCTCCAAAGTGTCTTCATTACCTACCCTATAAATCTGTAAAGCTGCAGCATTCTTACCATTAAAACGACTAATCAGATCAACGTCTTCAAATTCATCCAATATCGTCGCAATATCACCTAGGAATACCACTGTCCCGTCAGTCCTAGTAATAACAGGGATCTTCTCAAATTCTTCTGAGCTGTATCGCTTAGATTCAGCTTTAATGAGTATCTCCCCAGCATCGGTCCTAACTGCTCCACCTGGAAGATCAATTGAAGAAGCCCTAACAGCATCCGCGACTGCTGCAAAAGTGATCCCATATGCCCTCATCGTATCTTCTGAAAGTTCAATTGAAATTTCATATTTCCGTAAGCCGGAAAGCTCCACCTGACTAACTCCACCAGATCCACGAAATGACGAAGTTATTTTGTTAAGCCAGTTACTTGGTTTTGGTGGTTTATATGTCAAGATTCCATCGCGTATCTTTTCTGCGTATCCACGAAGAGTTCTCTCATCAGTATCGGCCGATATTGCAACAGTCAGGACCTGATTTTTAATCAATACTTCTTCATATAGTGGGGATTCAGTATTCTCTGCAAAATTCTCGATTGCATCAATTCGAGTCTTAATATCATCAAGAACATCTCGAACATTTGATTCGCTAGAAACCTCAACATAAACGACCCCAATTGAATTAGCAGCTGTGGAGCGCATGATGTCAATCCCCTCAACGTCACGTATTGCCTCCTCAATCGGTATACATATACCTTTCTCTACTTCTTCCGGTGTAGCGCCAGGATAAGGAACACTGACTGATACAACATCTGTAGAAGTTTCTGGGAATATTTCTTTTTTAAGCTTAAACCAAGTAGTGATGCCTGCGATCAAAATTGCAGCCATAATAAAATTGGCAGAAACATTGTTTCTTGAAAACCAGCGGATTAAATTCCTCATCTGATTATTCTTTATATTTCTCAGTCAAATCACCGATGATCATTGGGTCACATTTTTACTGGGATTAACTTCCATTCCGTTAATAACATTTAAAATTGGAGTTGTTGCTATTCTTTCGCCGTTCTCTATACCATTCTTAACAATCACTTTATTGCGCTCCGTTCTAATAACTACCACTTCTCTAGAAGAAATTTTATTGTCAGAGCCAACGATAATAATCTTATTTTTCCCGTACAATGCCTTACGCGGTAAGGCATATACATCCTTTAGTTTTTTTCCACTAATTTTCGCATTAAGAAATAATCCCGAAGAAAGAAACTTATCTCCCTCGACAGCATTAACATTCGCAACAAAAAAGACTGACTGACTGGACTGGTCTACTTGACCTTCAGTTCTTAGCAACTCTCCTCTCCATTTATAAACCACACCTGCAATTTTAGCTTCAAGCGTTAACGGAGCTCCCGCTATAACATCTATAAAAGCATAATCTTCTAGGGAAACAGGTAACCTTAATTCGAAATCATTGGCACTGTCTACCGCCGCAGCAGCTGATCCCGCAGCCAAAGTCGAACCTAATTCAACTAATGACTCCCTAATTTGACATTTATAAGGGCTGCGAATCTTAGTCCGATCAAGATCGCGTGCCGCTTTTTCAAATCCAGCCTTAGCAGAAACAACTTTTGCTAGAACGCTTTGCATTTGTGGCTTCCTAAGAACAAGATCATTAGGGGTCCCATCACCACCAAGAGCCTTCCAATCAATTAGTGCTTGTTTTGCGAGAGCGCTTTCCTTTTCCAGAGCCAGCTTCGCATCAGCTAAAACTGAAGCCGCTTGGGATTCAGTCGCTTCATAATCTGCCATATCAATCTCCAAAATAATTTCTCCTTTATCAAAATATTCACCCACTTCAAATTTTGGAGACACTGCAACTACTTTACCGGCAACCTCAGCTGCAAGGATGGTAGAACGTTTTGGTTTAGTAACTCCCTGAGATTTTATTATGACATCATAATCTGAAACTTCAGCCTCCCATATATCAACTGAGGGAATGTACCTAATACGTTCTTTAATTTCCGCAACGGGCTTTGTCAAAACGAGACCAAAATAGACGAACGCAGCGATCGTTCCTATAATTATAATCAGTATTATTTGAGCCGATTTTTTCATGGTTTATTTTTTAATATTACCACCCAGTGTTAAATGTAGATTAATACGATTCTCTAACCTGATTCGACGCATCTCAAGAACTTGTGAGCTAACACTTAACATTTGCCTCTGAGTTAAAAGTAAATTTGTTGAAGTTCCAATGCCTCCCCGGTATTCCTCAACAGAGCGTTTATACGCTTCAATAAGATTATCTTCAGCAAGCACCAAAGCATTCCACCTATTTCTTAAAATAACCTCATTATCAAGACAAGTCTCAACTTCACGCAACGCTTCTAACACCTCACTCTGATAATCTATATATGCTTCAGTTTTCATTATCTGACGAAGTTTCACATTAGCCAAAACTTCGCCAGCTCTAAAAAATTGCTGACCTGCTTGACCTCCAATATTCCATACACCAAATGCTGAGTCAGTCAGGTCTCTTAATTTTTCACTCGTTGTGCCTCGGCTACCGGTAAGAGAAATTTGTGGAAAAAGAGCTAACTTAGCCTCTTTAATGCGTCTGTCCGCAGCTGCCAAACGGCGCTCAGCTGCGATTATATCGGTACGTCGATTTAATAAATCAGAAGGAATGCCTGGGGGAGGCGGGGGCGGCATCCTTGGAAGACCTCCTGACGCTTTTATAATACCCCCAGGATAACGTCCTAAGAGAATTTCCAATTGCCTAGCAGCCGCTCTAACTTGCGCTTTTCGTTGTTCTAATAATGCCACTGCAACCTCAACGTCGGAGGCTGCTAATCGAATTTGTGAAGCGGCTCCATTTCCAGCATCAAATGCATCCCTTAACATGCGTTGAGTTTTTTTGAAGCTAGCCAAACTTCGCTTTGCAAGCTCTTCCTGCTCTTTGGCTCCGAGTAAAGCAAACCATATCTTTGCTGTTTGACCGGCAAGAGAAGATTTGAAGCCTCTTAGCTCACTTGAAGAAGCCTCAAATTCTGCAATTAATGCTTCCTGGCCTGCCCGCATTCTACCCCACAAATCAATTTCCCAATTCATATCTAAAGACATTCCGTAACTACTAAAAAGAGACTTTGAAACTCTAGGCCTTGCCTCAGATGATTCTTGATCTCCACCAAAAGGAAAACCTAAAAAAGATCGCTCAGTACGAGCACCTCCTAGACCACCACTGAACTTTGGATATTTTTTAGAAGCTGATATCTTAGCATTCGCAGCAGCTCTTTGAACATTGGTGGCAGCTTTTTTAAAATCCCAATTATTTAAAAGGACTTCTTCTATCAATTTTTCTAATTTCCCGTCCTTGGAAATCTCCTTAATCCAATTCGTATCGGAATCAATGACATCCAATTTACTTTGATATGATGAAGGTAATTTCAATTCTAAGGGCTCCTTCATCTTGGGAGGGGATTTTGCAATGCACCCTGAAAAAATCAATACAACGAATATTAAAGGCACAGAAAAAAAATAGGCTCTATTAATTCTCAACCGTTTCATCTTTATTTTAAAATGCCAGCCGACATACCAGCAGAAAGAAATTGGACTAATTCATCCCGAAGGCTATCAAGTGATGATATGTCACAACGTCCCTCAGAGATTATTACAAGTTTATCATAATGAAACAATGAATGCGCCATGGCTCCAGCCATGAACATAATTCTCATATGTGCCACATCCGAACTGATCCATGGGCATACTAATCTTAAAGCATCAACAAATTTTGCTAGCACTTCAGGAAATTGACGCAAGACTAAACTAGTGATTCGCTCATCACGTGATGCAATGCATCGACTCATTAATTTGCAGAACCTCTGATCTTCTTCATCTCCACGCGAAGCGGCTTCAATGACTGGGTCAATGAATGCCTCCACTATGGATTGGCATGCCGCAGATCCCTCTAAATTTATCTGTTTTAGCAACGCCAACCTTCTTTGATTCACTGGACGAACTAATTTCTCCACTACAGCAACTATCAGTTCTTCTTTAGATCCAAAGTGATAATTAACTGCAGCAAGATTAGCCTCAGCATTCTCGGTTATTAGCCTCAATGAAACTGAATCAAAACCACTCTCGGCAAACAACCGCCCAGACACATCCAACAGCCGCATTTTGGTGGCTGTGGCTGATGCAGAAATTGACTCTCGCTCAGTTATAGGCACTAATTTAGGTAATTAGCACATATTTAATAGCAATTCAAACAAACGTTTAATTGAGTTGCTTTATTACCATTCACTAATTTTCATCTTATCTTGATCTTGAAACTGTAATCCTCTTCAAGAATTAATTAATCTCCAACTACAAATAAATCGAATCATGGACAATTTCTCCTGGGAAAAAAAATTTTTAACTACTTTCAAATCAAGCATTGAAAAATACCGGTCTGGTGATCAAAACTTGGATAAGTTTTTTTCTGATGAAGAGCTAAAGTATTTAAGCTCTATAGGGTATAAGCCACGCGAATTCTTTGATTTTGTTGAAGATTATTGTGATGTTGGCGCACCAAGCATTGAAACTGCAATGCTAATTGCTGCTGCTAGGAGAGATTACTTCTTCACCATCCAAAAGAAAGAAATAAGCACCAATGAAATCACATCAAAAGATCTGCCGTCTCGTGATTCGGAATTAGAAGATATATCATGGCTCCCAAGGATTATAACAAAAGCCCGAGCCAAGCTACGAGGTGAACTACATCCAGATGTAATGTATTCTTGCCAAGGAGATATGAATTTTCTTCAGACTCATGATATTCATCCGGCAGATTTTCTTCGGGTCGTCTGGGCTGCCGGTGAAGATGACAACAAAATCATCTCATATGTAAAAACCGAATGATTTTATGGATCTCTCAATTTACCATTTAATCCGATAATTTTAATGGTTCCACTTTGCCCCCAAGGATCCGTAAATAAAAGAATTTGCCGAATATTTCTCTTTTGGAGTTCACTGATTTTAGATGAATCCAACTCTTCATCAAGAATAGGCTCAAATACGAAATCTTCCCAAAAATTATGATGCCCAGGTCGGTAAGTTTGCGAAAAATATCCCTTCAGAATAATCGGCTCAGCAGTTAACCCAGTAATTATTGTCTGAACCCATTTTTCTAACGGAGACGTATATCCAGCAGTTGGTCCCTTTGGATAAGGCGGCCAGTAAAATCGAGTTTCAATTGAAACTCCTCCTTCTGAAAAAGATCGAGTCTGCAACATACTGCCCTCTTGCGCCGGATCAGATGGGTGTCCGGATACAAGTTTAACAGTATCGTTTTTTGTAGTGCTTTCATTGACTCCACCAAATCCAGAATTATAAATAGGAACAAAGCTCCTGTAATCCGCACCTAGGAAATAATTAATCTGAGAGAGACCACGAACTGGATCCTTTTCATATTCAGTAGGATTAGGCATTTGACCATCAATCCAGTAGCTAACCTGACCATGCTCACTATTCCAATTCCACGAATCTCGGGCATAACTCTGATTACCCGATTTGCGCATTCTAAACCGATGATTAGACCAATCCAATGGCTTTCCATTAATGTTTTTTGTGTCGCCATTAAGAGCAATTTCAACCTCTGCTTCAGCAATAAATGAGTTCCTTTCCGCTTGAGGGTTCACCCACCGATTTTCGCCCTTCATTCTCCAAAGGGACTTAAGCCTATGGTTGCCCATCACGGTTCCATATTCACCCTGAAAAACCATCAGCTCCGATAACGATCCAATTATTGAGAGATCTTCAGACCCACTACTTGAGTTCATTGGGATTTCTCGAATTTGTTTTATGACAATCTCACCATCACGAATCTTCTTGTATTCAAATTCGAGATGTGGTTCTTGATTTTCCGGAAATCGCTCTATGTATGCCTGACTAATTTGATAGAACATCTCAATCATTGAAAGATAATCCTCTTCCCAATCCATGACAGCATCATCGCCTAACAATAAAAGAGATGAGCGTTGCT
>Ga0315332_10001027_pt1 | contig 14293 bp, 12 predicted proteins | sample M110034915metaG_FD_203455 | JGI IMG/M metagenome (GOLD analysis project Ga0315332, IMG submission 203455) | Ammonia-oxidizing marine archaeal communities from Monterey Bay, California, United States - M1 100m 34915 | ecosystem: Environmental > Aquatic > Marine > Intertidal zone | place: USA...
TACAATATTGCGGAATGCCGCGTGATTCGCGAAGCTGCAAATCACGCTGGTGTTGCCACTCAAATGGGCACTCAGATTCATGCGGGAAACAACTTTCGCCGAGTGGTGGAATTGATCCAGGCAGGGGCCATTGGGGATGTAACAGAAACGCATGTATGGGTTGGTCGTGCTTGGGGTTGGCAGCCATCAGAAGAAATCGCGCGTCAGCACAACGATATCGTATTTGCACAAAATCGTCCAGCGAAAGCCGATGAGGTACCTAAAGGGCTGAATTGGGATTTATGGTTGGGTCCTGCGCCGAAACGGGCGTTCAACAATGTATACTTTCCTGGTCCTAAATGGTACCGCTGGTGGGATTTTGGCAACGGTACAATGTCCGATCTTGGTAGCCACTTTGTTGACTTGCCATTTTGGGCTTTGAAACTGAAAGCTCCCACGACTATCGAAGCTACTGGACCGGTCGTGCATCCAGAGATTGCACCGGCATCGATGACGGCGACTTATACGTATGAAAAACTGGGCGAGCAGCCAGCTACCACACTAAAGTGGTATCAAGGCACCTATAAACCTCAATTGTGGCTCGATAAAAAGATACCACAGTGGGGCAGCGGCATGTTATTCGTTGGAAGCAAAGGAATGTTATTGTCCGACTACGGTAAGCATGTCTTATTGCCGACAGACGAATTTGTAGACTTTACTCGCCCAGACAAATCAATTCCTGATTCACGTGGGCATCACGCTGAATGGATTCATGCGTGTAAAACTGGCGAACCAACTACCTGTAATTTTGAGTATGCGGGTTGGTTGACCGAGGCTAATCATCTGGGTAATGTCGCCTACCGCGCTGGCCAGAAACTGATCTGGGACGCTAAGGCGATGAAAGCCACAAACTGCCCTAATGCGGATCAGTTTGTCCATCGAGAATACCGTTCAGGATGGAAGTTGAGTTAATTGGTGGCGGAATCAGTGGGGGATTGGTTTGTCTATATATTGCGTTGCGCTGATAATACGCTTTATACAGGAATCACCAAGGATATCGAGCGGCGTTGCAAACAGCATAATGACGCGACCGCCTCCAAGTACACTCGCGCGCGTCTACCTGTAGTGCTGGTTTATCAGGAAACGATCACCTCACATGGCGATGCCCTGCGACGAGAACTGGCAATCAAAAAGCTGACTAGGACAGCCAAGGAGGCTATGTGCTCTTCCTGGACACCGAATGAATACCACTAATGGCGTTATACTTTTGCGATATTCACGAAAGTATGGACGTGTGGTAGTGCCCGGTAATTCCATACGAGACCAGGACCTTCGATTCGCCAGAAGTGCCATCGTAGTGAATCGGTTGTGTCAGAGTCTTTATAGAAGGCAAGACGTAGTTTATCCATGCCGCCGTTGTGCTTGATGATCTCCATCACTTCGTCAGCGTCTTCTTGGCGATAAGGTGATAAGACACTTTGCATAACCGCTTGCATCAGTTCTTTTTGATCCGATGACAATTGGTCGACTCCGATACCAGGTATGCTTGCAGTGTTCGCACGAAACTTTATAGATTGAGCCTGTTCGCCTGGGCTACCCTTAGTGAGACCGAGTTTTCGTTGTTTGGCGTCCAACGCATCATAAAACTCGTGAACTTGTTGCGTTTGATAATGGTACACGTTACCCGTTGAGTAGCCGTTAGCTGAGTGACCATAATAAAGCGGTCCGGCAAAAGCCGCGCCCGGCGCTGAGTTGCCGTCACAGCGAATGGTTAAGTGGTGCGAGGTGAACATGAAACAATATTTGTTTTTATCAGTGGCATTGCCGAAAAAGGACGCGCCACAGCCCTGTAAGTTGTCACTATCGTCAAAGCGGCCACCACGAGTAATTTTAATATAGCCTTCTTCATCGCGTGTCATGGCTTTCAAAATTCGATCGATCAGTTCTTGCTGCGTTTTGCTATATTGCTCACCAATCTTTTTGCCACCATAAGGTGCGTTATACATTCCGTGGCGTGTAAGTTTACCATCGGCTTTGTGATTGTATGCATACACATTGTGGCTTCGTTGTTCTTCGGACAGTGATGCATATAGTTCTTTGATAAGTGCTTCGGCAGGTTGAGCAGGAGCGGCGTTTGTGGCTGCGGGTTCATCGAAGCCTTGGGTTTGCGATGCGATGCTACTGGCGATTCCGATTGTTGCGAGGCCGCCGAGGAAAGCACGTCGTCCAACCGCTATCGATTGAGTTGCTGGTGTGGCTTCGATACCGGTGTGTTGACAGGATTCGAGTAGGTTGCCTGCTGTTTCGGAAATGCACATATCATCGTCCTTTAATGGTAGCTGAGGTTTAGGTTGCTTCAATTATAACAGATAGCATTGCAAATTGTGAGGATTCGATAGTGTTTCCTGCTCTTAAATTTCGCGAACAAGCGTTACTACGACTTCGCCTTGGCGCGTCAACGGATTACTGCGTCTACACATGATCATACCGTCAGTCTCGGCGCGGATTTCTGTGGCCTTTGCAGAAACATCTTCAGGGTTATGGATTTGTGCAATTACTTCACCGGCGGTCACCGTATCTCCTAACTCAACAAACGGTTCTAAAATGCCGCTGCAAGGTGCCATGACATAATCGCGTGCATCAGTCCCTTTGACAACAATCGGTGGCTCATCGGAAAGAGTGATACTCGGTTCGTCTAAAACACCAAGCCAGACAAGTAGATTGTGAATGCAATCGCGTGTCGTGGCGAGGGTTTCTTTGCCGAACTGCGCCTTACTTCCCATTTCGGTGCCAAGAGTAATTTTTCCCAGTCCTTCGGCGTACGAGGGTAGCAAGCCACTGCCCGCGACATCAGCATAAAGAAATACATAGGGTGCGCCGGCCGCTTGGCCTGCTTCGAGCATGGATTGCATTTGCTTTTGATCCTCGAGTTCGTGCATATTGACCGACGGGAGAAAGTGCATTGAGCTCCCGCCAGAATGAATATCAACGACGAGATCTGCCAGCGGAATAATGTTATGAGCAACATAGTGGGCGATTTGTCCGGTGATGTCGTCGTCGATAGATCCAGGGAAAGCTCGGTTCATATTTTTACCGTCGATAGGCGATAATCGCGTACCTGCGATTGCGGCTGGTTTATTGAGCATGGGGATCAAAATAATACGGCCGCGCACGTTTGTAATATCAATGCTCCGTGCGAGGTTCATTAACGTGACTTGACCCTCGTACTCGTCCCCGTGGTTACCGCCGGATAAGAAGGCAGTTGGGCCGTCACCGTTTTTAATGACCACGATGGGGATATAGTATTGTGCCCAGCCGGCACTGTTGGTGGATTGTGGCACCTTTAAATTGCCAAAATGAAGGCCGTCAGCATCTAAGTCGATATCAATGGTTAACGGTGAATTGTTACTTGTGTTGCTCATGTTTCACTGTCGTTGCGCGGTATTTAAAGAGTGTATTATAGCTGCAGCAGGCATTCGCGTGGCGCTTTGAGATGTTAACTTCGCCCGTTAATTGTTAACAATACGCGTTAAGATCTTTTGTAAGGGCAGGTTTTGGTAAGTAAATAGCTGGGAAGGTTTCCCGACGGTGCATTAATGTTAGAATACGACTATGAAATCTAATCTAACAATGATCGGGCAATATTTATTTTTACTATGCCTCTCGCTTGCATTGACAAATCGTCTGTGCGTTGCCGATGAGTTGCCTGCCGGAGTAGTGAATACACAAAATCCAGCGGATATTTCTCTGACGCCACAACAGTCACTGCAGAAGATCACCGTTCCCAAAGGGTTTAATGTCACACTGTTTGCAGGGGAACCTGATTTGCGACGCCCGATTGCGTTTGATTTCGATGACCGAGGTCGCTTGTGGGTCGTAGAAAACTATGCCCATCCCGTTTGGGATAAAGATAATCAATCCGATCGCGTATTGATTTTTGAAGACACGGATAACGATGGAACTTTTGATAAGCGTAAAGTGTTTTGGGACAGGGGACGTTATTTATCCGCGATTGCGGTAGGTCATGGTGGTGTCTGGCTAGGGAATACTCCGGAGTTGATTTTTATTGCAGATAGAAATGCAGATGACGTACCAGATGGACCGCCAGTTACAGTGCTAGATGGGTTTCAGATTTCGTCCAATAACGTGCTTAATAATTTTCATTGGGGCCCAGATGGTTGGCTGTATGGTGCTATTGGCTTGTCACAAAAATCCAAAATAGGTAAGCCGGACAGTGGCGACAAACAACGCACTGTCATGACACGAGGCCTGTGGCGTATGGATCCCGTATCCCATGAGTTTGAAGTGATTGCCGATGGGATGGTAAACCCGTGGGGGGCGGATTTTAATCAGTACGGCGATCTATTTACGACCAATACGGTAATCGGACATTTATGGCATATTGTGCCTGGAATGTATTGCCAGCGGCGAGCGACAGAAGGCGATTATCAATATGTCTATGAACGCATTCAGTCCAACGCTAACCACCTGCATTGGGGAGGTGGAGCTTGGACAAGTTCACGTGAATCTACCGAATTACATAGCGTCGCCGGTGGCGGTCATGCGCATTGCGGTGCGATGGTATATCTGGGCGATAATTGGCCAGCGAAATATCGCGGCGCATTGTTCACCAATAATTTGCACGGCAACCGAGTCAATAGTGACTTGCTCGTGCCACACGATTCGACGTACGTAGCAGAACATGCTGACGATTTTATGTTTGGCAATGATCCTTGGTTCCGTGGGCTCTCAATTAAATATGGTCCCTCCGGTGCTGTGTTTGTATCGGATTGGCATGACTTTGGCGAATGCCACGATAGCGATGGCAGTCATCGATCAAGTGGTCGTATCTACCGAATTTCATACGGCACCCCAAAGGCGTTCCGTGGCGATTTGCATAAGATGACTAATCTTAAATTAGGTGACTTACATCTTGAACGCAACGAATGGCTAGTGCGACACGCTCGGCGGATACTACACGAGCGACACGTCGCTGGACAGAATATGCGTGACGTTCAAGAGTTATTAACCAAACAGTTTGAATCGTACAAATCAAACAGTTTACAGCGTCTACGCGCTATGTGGACTCTAAAACTTGTTGGTGGATTCAGTGAACAGGAATTAGTTCGCCAATTATCTTCCGAGGATGAACATGTGAGACGCTGGGCTGTCCGATTGTTAGTAGAAATGGGGCCAATACCTTCAACTGCGCATGCGGAATTAGCGAAGCTTGCACAAAGTGAGGTATCACCAACGGTGCGACTTGCCCTTGCAAGTGCCGTGCAACGGTTTGCTTTAGAGGATAGAGTCCCTATTTTGTCAGGTTTGCTATCTAAAGTTGACCACATCGACGACAGATTCTTGACGTTGATGATTTGGTATGCGCTGGAACCAATGATTGAATTGAACCGCGCGGCCTTTCTGCAAAACGCGATAACTTCCGCAAATCCGCTGTTGTCGCAGTATGTTGTGCGACGGGCAGCCGATGGGGCACCCCCCCGCCTCGATGATGTCGTCGAAACGATCCTCGATGCGCCCAACGCAACGATTCGAAAGCATATGTTGCGGGGATTGTTGTCATCAATAACGAAGCACGGGGCTCAACCCATGCCCCAGTCTTGGAAAAAAGTGATGGCACAAGTGGCCCGCGACGGGAGCCAAAGCTCGCGACTCTTGGTCGCTTCTTTGTCTACTTTATTTGGCGATCAACAATCCATAGCAGCTTTGCGGGGGGTGGTTGATGATGACGCGTTGCCCATGGTAAAGCGAATAGATGCAATGGATTCATTATTGCAGGTACCCAATGCGGTTACCGTCGAGTTGTTGCATTCGCTAGTTCAAAAAGGACTTGCGACGGATGATTCGGAAGGTTTACGGAATGCCGCTTTGAAGGCGTTAATTAACCGTAATGACAAAAAGACAGCGGGCGTTTTGCTCCAGAGCTACACTGAATATTCTGACGTAGCTAAACAAGCGGCCATCGATGTATTGGTGACACGAGAAGAATTCGTAAAACAAATGTTGACTGCAATTGAAGCGGATATTATCGATAGATCCGACATCTCGTCCTTTGCGTTGCAACAGTTGCGTTCTTTTGACTTATCCGAGGTGACTGATCGGATTGTGAAGATTTGGCCTATTGAGAGTGGAGTGTCAAAACGCGCTGCGGAAATTGTGCGACTCAAGACACTGCTCTCGAACGAATTTATTGCGGAAGGTAATGCTAAACAGGGTCGATTGATTTTCGAACGCACATGCGTTCGCTGCCACACGCTCTTTAGCGAGGGGGGACGTGTCGGTCCAGATTTGACAGGTTCCGGACGCAAAAATGTGGATTACTTAATCAACAACTTGACAGATCCAAGTGCGGTGATCGACCCAGCCTATCGACTAACAACTATTATTACCACGCAAGGACGACTGCTCAGTGGATACATTACTTATCAAGACGATCGTGCCGTGGTGATACGTACGCAACAGTCCGCCGTTAAACTCGCAATGAACGATATCGATGAAATGGCTACACAAAAACGGTCAATGATGCCCGACGGAATGTTGCAGGTGTTTTCAGACGATCAGATTCGCGACTTGTTTCTGTATCTCGGTGGTTCTACGCAAGTTGCCCTGCCTAGTAAGCCGGATGATAATTAGCTGTGGATCTAAAGTGCTCCTTGCTGGGTGAAAGTGGTCGAGTTGTTGCGCACTTCGTTGTGAGGTAACGAGTCGTGAAAAAGGTGATGATGTATTCGAATGAAGGATGTAATTAATCGATGGATACGCGAAAAAAATCAGACCTGCTATGTCTACTGTTGATATTGTGTTTCGCTGGACTGCCGCTGATGGCTGCGCCAAAAACCAATGTTATTTTGATTATGGCCGATGATATTGGTTATGAATGTTTTGGCTTTGCTGGTAGTCAGCAATATAAAACACCTCGTTTAGATCAGTTGGTGGCGGAAGGAATGTCCTTTACCCATTGTTATTCACAGCCTTTGTGTACGCCGAGTCGGGTGAAACTAATGACGGGCTTATCAAACGTTCGTAATTACGCAGCATTCTCAGTCCTGCGGCAGGATCAGAAAACTATAGGACAGTATTTTCAGGAGAACGGTTATCGCACGTGTATTGCTGGGAAATGGCAACTGTACGGTGCAGAGCATTATACAGAACGATTCCGTGGCAAAGGGACGATGCCAGAGGACGCGGGATTTGACTCGATATGCCTGTGGCAGGTTGATAAACTTGGCAGTCGCTTTTGGAATCCACTGTTATATGTAGATGGCGAGAATCGGCAATTCACAGCTACGGAGTATGGACCCGATATTGCTACTAAGTACATCACTGATTTTATCGAGGACAATCGTAACGAACCATTCTTTGTCTATTATCCAATGATCCTGACCCACAATCCCTTTGTGCCCACGCCCGCTAGTGAGGATCCGATGTCTAAGGATAAGCAAAATAACTTCGAGGATATGACGACCTACATGGATACGCTTGTTGGAAGAATTGTTGATAAAACTCGCGAAGTTGGTATTGCGGAGAACACACTGATTTTATTTGTCGGTGACAATGGCACCAATGTCGCCATTCGGTCACGTCTCAACGGCGTTACGATTCAGGGAGGGAAAGGGAAAATGACCGACGCGGGGACACGCGTTCCCTTCGTTGCGTATCAACCCGGAACTGTAGGTGCCGGTCAGATAAATTCAAATTTGATTGATTTTTCGGACTTCTTACCAACAACGCTCGAGGCTGTTGGCGCAGCTGCTCCCCAAAATATCGATGGTCAGTCTTTCCTATGGCAACTGCGCGGGCAGACAGGCGAGCCTAGGAAATGGATTCACATTTTTTATCACCCCAGACCTGAAAAGGGAGTCGCACTCGCGTTTGTGCGAACCCAGCGGTATAAGCTGTATCGTGATGGTCGTTTTTTTGATGTTTTTAATGATGCCCAAGAAAAAAGCCCATTAGGGTTGAGTGGTTTAAGTCGCCAGGCGTTGGATGCACATGTGATGCTAAGTGAAGCGATCAAGGCCATGCCTGCGCAGGGGCGGATGCTATTGAAGTATGGAACTCGCAAATAGGTACTAATACAGCCCTAGAGCGTGTGAAGTCAAAAAAAGTTATATCTAAAAACTTGTGGTTTGGATATTAGGGCGGATATAATATTGGCTATATCCAATGGATAGTGATTTTGCTATTTCCGTCATTTAGAAAAGGGCGTTACATGATGCAATTCAAGTATATATCTACAGTTCTATTGATTCTGGTAACGTTGGCGACCACACATGTGTTTGGTCAGCCAAGGGATACGGGCAAAACACCAGAGGCACAATACAGTGAATTGTTTACGCAGTTCCGATCTGAACAACTACAGTTGTCCAAATCTTTTCGAGAAACAGAAGACAAAGCGGAACAGATTAAGATTCGTAAACGCATGACGACGATGGGGCTCGATTATTCTCCACGTTTTATGAAAGTCGCAACGGATTATCCTGATAGCAAGGCTGCCGTAGATTCATTGGTGTGGATTGTGCAGATGGGAAATCGTAGTGGTAGCCGTGATACTGGACCGGCGTTGAAAATTTTGGCCGAAAACCACGTGAAAGATGAACGATTGGCTTCGTTGTGCCGAATGTTACAACGTACGATTACAGCGGATGTGCAAGCCTTTTTACGAGTTGTTATCGATCGTAGTCCACACCGTGATGCGCGTGGAATGGCTTGCTTCGCGTTAGCGTATCAAATGCAAAAAACGTCCGATCGCACGCCTGGGAATCAAGCCAAAGCTGAAGAACTATACCAGCAAGTTGTCGACGACTATGCCGATGTTAGCTACCTGAGTGGTAATCTAGGTGAGCGAGCAGCGGGGGCATTGTATGCCACAAAATATATTGCGATTGGCAAGATTGCGCCGGAGATCACCGCCGAAGACATTGACGGTGTAAAGTTCAAATTAAGTGATTACCGAGGAAAAGTAGTTGTGCTGGATTTCTGGGGCGATTGGTGACCACCTTGTCGGGCTATGTACCCGCACGAGCGGTCGCTCGTTAAGCGTCTTGCAGGCGAACCCTTTGCGTTACTTGGAATTAATAGTGATCGTGACCGGGATGTATTGAAGAAGGTTATGGAAAAACAAGATATTACTTGGCGATCATTTTGGAACGGTGGTAGTACTAGCGGTCCGATTTCTACGAAGTGGGATGTTCACAGCTGGCCAACCATTTATGTGTTGGATCACAATGGCGTTATTCGTTATAAAAACGTGCGGGGAGAACGGATGGATGAAGCGGTTGATGCGTTGTTAAAAGAAATGAAAGAATCCAAGTAGAAAACAAGTAGTCACTCCTCAACCTTTTAAATTATTAAGGCTTATCGAGATGCGAATAAAACATATAGCCCTATTGCTGTTTACAATGATCTTCTTGCAAGCATCAACTGTCATCGCAGTCGTTCCAGCAAAAGCACTTAATGTTGGCAAGGTTGCACCTGAAATTGAAGCCGAAGACATAGACGGTGTGAAGTTTAAATTGAGTGATTATCGAGGAAAAGTCGTGGTGCTGGACTTCTGGGGTGATTGGTGACCGCCTTGTCGGGCTATGTACCCGCACGAGCGGTCGCTCGTTAAGCGTCTTGAAGGTCAACCATTCGTGTTACTCGGAGTCAATAGTGATCGCGATCGGGAAGCGTTAAAGAAGGTCATGAAAAAGCAAGGGATTACTTGGAGATCATTCTGGAATGGTGGTAGCACGCAAGGCCCGATTTCCTCAGCGTGGAATGTTCGTGGGTGGCCAACGATCTATGTATTGGATCACAAAGGTGTAATTCGTTACAAAAACGTCCGCGGAGAACGCATGGATGAGGCGGTTGATAAGTTACTAGCGGAAATGAAAAAGGGCAAATAGCAAGGGGTACCAATTGCCACTGGTAAAACGCCTTCCATTACCGCAAGCGTTGAAGTAGTGATGACACCTGCTTTTCGAAAATTGCCTGCCAAGCTGGATCGAGGATGCAATCGCTATCTTCTTGTGCGCCGCCTACATTGAGTAGTTGCTTGGCGGTCGGTGCGTAATAGATATATCCATTGGTGTATCCTGCTACGAACGTGTAGGGGTGTTTAGAACGCTGCTTGATTCCCAGACCGATGCGGACGGTCAGCTCTCCAGGAAAGGTGACCATCTCAAAATCGCCAACTTTGAAACCAACTGTTTCGACAGTGATTGTGCGTTTGTCCGCCGCTAGATTTTGTTGCTGGTGCAACTGCAGGAGTCTCAGGTTTGCTCCGAGTCTAGTTAGTTCTTCCATCGTGTAGACGTTGCGTAAATAGGCATTCATGTTCCTGCGGTTGGTGGCATCCATGTTTTTTAAGTCGGAGTGTCCGAGGCTTTCGTCGTGCAGATATCGACTGGCATGATAGGATGGGAAATCAGGATCGAGGTTGTGTTTGGCGGTGAGTTGCATAAATTGTCGCAAATTGAGCGTGGTCCCGCCGAGAGACTTGAGCAGTACTTGCTGGGTTTGCTGTAGCTCAATAATTTTGGGCGCTAGGTTTGCGCGGGGTAATTCGATCGTCTCGTGGATTAATTTAAAATTATTGGTGTCGGTCGTCTCTATTTTGCGAATGCCTTTTAGTGTGCTTAAGCCAAGTAAATTACCTAGTGGTTCAGCGTCCCGTGGATGCTCAATGTCTTTGTAAGAAATTGGATTAATATCACCGCCGCATCCTTGAAAGAATAGAGCAATGGTGCCGGGACTAAGATTATCCTCAATGACTTGTGATGCAAAGCCTGTGACATCCGCTGTGTTTTCGCCATTGGGAACTCCTTGGATGGGATGGCAAGCAAAGTTGTAGACGGCGGCAAGGGTTTCCCCGTTGAGTTTTCTAAGCAACAGAATCCCAATTTCAGGATCGATGGGGCCGGTCGCGGCAATGTCTTTGTTTGGGGGCAGCGAATAGGCATGCCGCACGTCGATCTCACGCCCGTTCTTAAGAAACATGCGGCGATTTTCCATGATGCGATCTTCTGATCCAGCACCTACCCCAACGGTTACTTCTTCGAGGTTTTGATAAGCTACTTCAATTGCTTGTACGGTTAACATCTCGCTATCGACCGCTGGTTTGCCATGACAGTGGCTTGCATTAATTAAGATACTTGTGCCATCGATTCCGAGCGATTTGTTGATTTTGCGACGCACGTTGGGTAAAAAATCATCTTTGATGTAACCGATTCCCCCAATGGAAACCACATCCATTGAAACGAGAACGATTGTCGTTTTCTCATCTTGAATGACAAGCGCCCGTGAATAAAGCGGACTCGAAACTTGCTTGGAATCTGGATGGGTAATATCGACTTTAGCAGCACCTGCGCGTAACGCCGCGTGGGCGATAGGAACTGACCAAAATGCTGCAAGAATTAAACAGGCTGTAAGGGTAGCGACTTTCGGGATTTTGATAGTGTTTTTCATAATGACCATTATAGAGAATGAAGGCTGTGCCGTGTTATTTTAATAGCTTGGGCAAGACTACGCGCTATTATATGTTACGACCAGTGAACAGCGGGGCGATGACTTCACCTTGATTAAGTCGCAGCGGGCGATTGAAGCGATCATGGACAACGGTATCTGGTGCAATTCCCAATAGGCTGTAAACCGTAGCCCCGATGTCTTCTGGAGTATAGGGGTGGGTGCTGGGGTAAGCTGCGTGTTTGTCCGTTTTGCCGATGACTTGTCCTCCCTGAACACCAGCCCCCGCAAAGAGGGCGTAAAAGCAAGGGCCCCAGTGGTCGCGGCCAGCCTTATCGTTGATTTTTGGTGTTCTACCAAACTCGCCCAGCATCATGACTAAGGTGTCATCGAGTAGCCCGCGTTGGTCGAGATCTGTGATCAGAGCAGCGACTCCCTGGTCGGTCGGTGGAAGCAACCGATCTTTGAGAGTTTTGAATATGTTACCGTGATTATCCCATGTTTGAACCGCGCCCATATTGACCTGTACAATCGGAACGCCTACTTCCACGAGTCGTCGCGCGAGTAAAAGTGATTGTCCGTAAGTGTGTCGACCGTAGTGATCTCGTAGCGAATCCTTTTCGTGTTTCAATTCAAATGCGCGAGCCAATTTGCGAGAACTCAATATGGAGTAAGCTAAATCTTGTTCGCTGGTCATTCGCTGCGCCACTTGTGTGGAGCTTAAACGGTCTTGCTGTTTATTGAGTCGCGAGACGAGTGTATGCCGGCTTTCAAGACGCTGTAAATCGACGCCCGGGGCGAGAGAAAGATTGGCTACTTCAAAATCAGCCTTGTTAGGATCCTTGGTGATTTGCCAAGGATCGTAGTTCGGCCCTAACACACCCGCATGTTGACCTGGCCACGTTAAGGTACTGCTTTGTAGAAATGTTGGCAAGTTAACACCACTGGGAATGCCATCATTGCGTGGTCGCATATACGCTAGGCCGCCTGCATAGTTTGGCCAGTCTGTGCGAGAGGCGACTTTATCGAAAAAACCACCTGGTTGCCACTCGCCGGTAAGGACGTAATGCGTGGACATTAAGTGGTTGTTGTCCTTGTGTGATAGTGATCGAACCACTGCGTATTTATCAGCAATAGCAGCCAGTTTAGGAAGGTGTTCACAGACGTGTAGGCCTGCGGTTGTCGTGGTCGTTGGTTTGAATTCGCCCCTGATTTCCGCGGGCGCGTCTGGTTTCATATCGAATGTGTCGTGGTGACTGGGGGCACCGGTGAGAAAGACGATGATTATTGATTTCGGAGCCGTTTGAGATTGGGCCAGCAATCGATTTTTAAGTAGCGAAGGCAGTCCTAAACCCAGTAGTCCAGAATATCCAATTTGCATTGCTTCACGTCGAGTAAAGCCGATAGGAGAATGGGTTTGAGATGGAACCATGACGACACAAAAAGGTAAGACGGTGATTGGGTGGGATGCTAAACAGCAATAATGCTTATAATTATATTATAGAGACATATAGATGTTTGTTGCAACGGCGACCCCCCCAGGCGACAAATGGCTATAATTGTGGTGGTGAATAGCGAATAAATATTACAAAAGGAACTGTACTTATGCGGATCATGAAATGGGTTGTCGCCGTATGTTTTTTAGCTCTCTCGGGTAGCGTTATAGAAAATTGCTGCGCTCAATCAGACACGGTGAAAGTGTTTATTCTAGCTGGGCAATCAAACATGGAGGGCAAGGCCAAAAATACACTGCTAGAACACCAAGCACAAGATGACAAAACAAAGGAGTTGTTTAGGCATTTGAGGCTAAATGATGAATGGCTGGTAAGAGATGACGCGTTTATAAAATTTCTAGATCGATCAGGCGGATTAACTATCGGTTACGGGTCACCCAACAAAACGGGAGTTGAGTTGGAATTTGGTACAGTTCTAGCTGAACACTTTGACGAGCCAGTGTTATTGATAAAAACCGCATGGGGTGGTCATTCACTGTATCAGAAATTCCGTCCACCTAGTTTGGGACTACCAGCAGTTGATCGGTTGGAAGCCGAATTGGCTAAGGCTGTTGAACGCGTAAAGAAGAACAACGAAAAAAACAATCGTAGCGATGCCCTACCAACGATGAAGGATATTACCCAACCCTATGGGATTTCCTACCGCGCGATGCTAGCAGAGGTCACTGATACTCAAAAGAACTATCAAACAATGTTTCCAGCATTAAAAGGCAAGAAGTTAGAGCTGACGGGTTTTGTATGGTTTCAGGGATTCAACGATATGTTTGGTGATTATGCACCCCAAGAGTATGAAGCAAATATGAAACAATTTATTATCGATTTGCGCAAAGATTTTAACGCTCCAGATTTACCAGTGGTTATTGGTGCGCTAGGGCAACATGGCTCGGGAGACCCGTCGCAAAACATGAAAAAGGTACAAGTAGCCCAGATGGCGATGAATCAGGTGGCAGCGTTTAAGGGTAACGTCAAGTCAATATACACACATACATTGGTAGACAAGGAAGCTGAGCGAGTTTTTCCTGGCTGGCAAGATCACTTCGAAGAGTGGGAAAAGGTCGGATCGGATCGCCCATACCATTACCTTGGCAGCGCCATTTGGTTTAATAGAATCGGTCATGCGTTTGCCGATGAAATGCTCGTGCTGTTAAAAAATGCTAATAGTAAAAATTAATTAGAGCCAGAGAATGATCGAATATTTACGTCAATTTTTAATTGTTACAATTGCAGGTGCTTGTCTGTTATTTGGATCAGCAGTCCACGCGCAAGAAATCACCATTGTCGAGATGCTAGATGTTGAAGGCACGGTTGAATCTGTCGGGCCGTCGCAATTAGTT
>Ga0315332_10001029_pt1 | contig 14260 bp, 16 predicted proteins | sample M110034915metaG_FD_203455 | JGI IMG/M metagenome (GOLD analysis project Ga0315332, IMG submission 203455) | Ammonia-oxidizing marine archaeal communities from Monterey Bay, California, United States - M1 100m 34915 | ecosystem: Environmental > Aquatic > Marine > Intertidal zone | place: USA...
ATAGTAGAAACTGGCTATTTAGATATAGAAACTGAAAACGGGTCAAAGAGAATCGGAGTTACCAGAGCTCACTTAGAAGAAGATGCTGGTAAGTCGCTTCATGATGATTTTGAAGGTCAGTCAGGTATAGATTTAAATAGAGCAGGTACACCGTTATTAGAGATAGTTTCTGAACCTGAAATAAGTACCGCAGAAGAAGCCGTAGCTTACTTAAAGTCAATACACTCAATTATTCGATATCTCAATATTTCAGATGGCAATATGGCAGAAGGTTCAATGAGATGTGATGCTAATGTATCGGTAAGAAAAAAAGGAGATACTGAATTAGGGACAAGGACAGAAACAAAAAATGTTAATTCATTTAGGTTCGTTGAAAAAGCGATCCAATATGAAATTGAGAGACAAGTTCATGAGCTAGAATCAGGAAATAAAATCACACAAGAGACCAGACTCTATGATTCCCAAAAGAACACGACTAGACCCATGCGGTCGAAAGAATTTGCAAATGACTATAGATATTTTCCAGAACCTGACTTGTTACCCATAATTCTCGAAAAGGATTTTATACAATGCATTTTAGATGATATGCCTGAAATGCCTAATGAGAAGAAAGAAAGATTTGTCTCGCAATTCTCATTGAGTAAATACGATGCTGATCTCTTAGCAGCAGATAAGGATATAGCCAATTACTTTGAAGAAGTTGTAAAGATTTCAAACTCCCCAAAATTAAGCACTAATTGGATAATGGGAGAACTCTCTGCAGAACTGAATAATGAAAATTTAAATATAAGAGATTCAAAAGTTTCTTCAGAAAAATTAGGTCAACTAATACTGAGAATAGAGGATGGAACTATCTCAGGAAAGATAGCGAAAGATATATTTGAAAAAATGTGGGTTAGTGGAAAAGAAGTAGATATTATTATCAAGGACGAAGGTCTGGAACAAGTAACTGACAATAAAGAAATAGAATCAATGATTGATGAAGTTATTGCAAACAATCCGGAACAACTTGAACAATACAGATCAGGAAAAGATAGGCTTTTTGGGTTCTTTGTTGGTCAAGTAATGAAAGCTTCTCAAGGAAAAGCGAACCCGAAACAAGTTAACGATATTCTTAAATCTAAACTAGAAAAATAATCTATCTTGTAAGTGTAGATTGATCATATTTGTGAAGTCTTTAAGGACCTCTTTTCTTTCTTTTTTGTTAACTTTTACACAGTAATCTAGAAAGCCATATAGAGAAAGTAAAACTAAATCTGTTTGCCTTTCTAAGACTGAATCTATCTTACCAGGCCACCCTTTCTTTATTATTATTCTAAGTTTTTGTCGATAATATTTCTTTGTACGATCTCTTTCTGCGAGACACTTAGGTAAGTAAAAAATTGCGGAGTAAACCAGATCACTATGATCGGGTAATATATCGATCATTTTTAAAAGAGAACTCTCCATAAGGTCCTTGGCATCATTGGGAGTTTTACAATCCTTTATCCCTTTTTCCAGAAATTCCTCCATCTTCCTAGTTACTCTCTTTTGCTCGTTTAAAAACATATCCTCTACATCAAGAAAAATATCTGTTAACTCTTTAAGAGGCATCTCCATTTCGTCAGCCAATCTAGAGAAAGAAATGGTATGAACTGTTTTATCCATCTTCCTAATAGAGTTCATGGACCTTTGGATAATATTTACTTTCTTTTGAACGTCAACTTTCATATTAAAAAAACTTTCTGTCCTGAAGATGTAAATTAAGCATGTTTCTAAAGTCGCTTAGAATTTTTGATCTTTCATTTTTAGGAATATGCACTATGTGGTCTATAAAGCCATAAAATAAAACTGTAACTAATTCAGATTGTCTTTGAATTACTATCTCATTCTTACCAGGCCACCCTCTTTTGATAAGTTTGGTAAACTTTTCTTTAACTTTAATCCTATTTTTGTCTCTGAACTTAACGCATTCCGGTAAGTAGCAGGATAACTCAAAACGTAAGTCAGCGTCCTTACTAAGAGTTTCTACAAATCTTTCAAAAAATATTTCAAAGGCATTCTTAAAATCTCCGGGCGTTTTAGCTTTCTTAATTTGTTTATCCCAATACCTATGCAACGATTCCCAATCTTTCTTTTGAGCTTGAAGAAATATATCTTCAGTTGTTGCATAAAAAGACGTTATGTCATCAATACTTACATCTAACTCTTCAGCAATTGCAGCAAAGCTTATCTGTTCAATTCTTTTGTTCTTCCTGAGTGAATTAACAGCTCTATTGACTACCTTATCCTTAAGGTTGAAAGAATTTTTTTTTTCATACCAGTTCACGTAATAAACATAGAAAGTGTTTCTGCTATATAGGCTGGTTTATCAACCCCTTCTATCTCCATGGTAACTTCAGTCTTCATCAAATAACGACCTTCCCCTTTGTCATCAACAGACACACATTTACTATGTGTTCTTACTTTGGCGCCCACATTGACTGGATTAATGAACCTGACTTTATCAAGTCCATAATTGAAAACCATTTTTAAGTTTTCAGGAGCTAAAACCGCCTGAGAGGTGAGATGTGGAAGTAATGATAAAGACAAAAATCCATGGGCTATTGTTGAACCAAACAAAGGAGTGGCTTTTTCTGTATCTACATGGATGAACTGATGGTCTAACGTGGCATCAGCAAATGTATTTATTCTATCTTGATCGACCTCGAACCAGTCTGATGTTCCGATTTCTTGACCTACGTAATCTGCTAATTTATCTGCTGGTACTAATCCAATCATAATATTCTCCTATTTATTTATTAAATGATTTTTAAAATCTTCTCTCAATCCTGTTTTCAATAGCTTTCCTGTGGCGGTATGTGGAAGCTCTTCAACAAACACAATATCATCAGGCAGCCACCATTTAACAACCTTGTCTTCTAGGAAAGAATTTATATCCTCTTTTGAGGGGTCTTGACCAGTAGCTTTAACTATTAACAATAGAGGTCTTTCGTCCCACTTAGCATGAAGTACTCCAATAACACAGGCTTCAGCTACTCCTGGGTGACCCACAGCAGCATTTTCTAGATCTATTGAGCTAATCCACTCTCCTCCAGATTTAATAACATCTTTGCTTCTGTCCACAATTTCCATATATCCTTCAGGATGAATTTTTGCAACATCACCAGTATCAAACCAACCTTTATCATCCATTGCACTTTCTTCTGCTTTGAAATAACGTTCAACTATAGTTGGTCCTTTAACTAGTAACCTACCAAAGGCCACACCATCATTAGGAAGTTCATTACCATCATCATCTGCGATAGTCATATCAACCCCAAAGAAGGCTTTTCCTTGTTTCTGTTGTAAGTCGTACCTCTCTTCTATATCAATATCATCCATCTCTTTAGTTCGGCTTGTAGCTGTTCCTAAAGGACTCATTTCTGTCATTCCCCAACCGTGCATTAAAAATACATCATGCTTTTCTTCAAATTCTTGAATCATGGCTCTAGGAGCTGCCGAGCCTCCAACTAAAGCAGTCTCAACACCATCTAAAGTCTGATTGGTTTCGCTTAAATATTGTAAAAGTCCTAACCAAACAGTTGGAACTCCCATTAACAGATCTGGTTTTTCATTATCAATCAATTCGTACACTGAAGCACCGTCAAGAGCAGGTCCTGGAAAGACTAATTTTGCACCAAACATTGCCCCTGCATATGGGATACCCCAAGCATTAACATGGAACATTGGGACAACTGGAAGTATGCATGAAGAACTAGAAACTTTTGCTACGTTTCCTGAACTCACAATCCAAGCATGAAGAATAGTTGATCTGTGAGAATATAAAACTCCTTTGGGATTGCCTGTTGTTCCTGAGGTGTAACAAAGGCTTGAGGCGGTATTCTCATCAAACTCAGGCCACTCAAATTCTTCTGACTCGTCTGCTATCAAATCTTCGTAACACATAGCATTATTCAGTTTAGTTTCAGGCATATTCTCTCTATCAGTTAAAATTATGTAGCCTTTAACGTCTTTTAGCTCTTCTTGAAGAGACTCTACAAGCTCCACAAATGACAGATCAATAAACAAATACTGGTTTTCTGCATGATTTATTATGTAGTTGAGTTGTTCCGGAAAAAGCCTTGGATTTACAGTATTTACAACACATCCAATTCCAGAGACACCAAAATATAATTCGTAATGCCTAAAAGTATTCCAAGCAAGCGTTCCAACAGTATCTCCTTTTCTTAAACCTAGCTTTACAAGGGCATTTGCTAACTGTCTAGATCTTTTGGCTGCATCGGAGTAAGTGTATCTATGGATAGGACCTTCAACCGTTCTAGAGACTATTTCTACATCGCTGTGATATCTCTCTGCATGTTCTATCAAACCTGAGATCAATAGTTGACCACTCATCATATTTCCAAGCATTTTGTTCTCCTAATTCCTTAAAATTGTTTTTGTGAGTGGATCAGAATATCTTCGCTGCACCCAGTCTTCAAGACTAAATTCACTATCACCTTTATTTATTTTTTTTAATAAAATCAAGTCTAAATAAAATTTCCATAAAAAGGGTGACCATTCTATTTGAAGTTCACTTTTCCAGTTAATACAAAGATCATTTTGAGTAGCCAATAATTGATCTATTTGTCGCACACTTAAAGCTTTATTTCGTTTAAATGGACTTGAAAAAAAAGGTATAACCTTTAAAAAACTGTCTGGTACCTGATAACCTTTTAATATCTGCTTATCTGATTTATTAGAAGAAAACCTCTCTAAGCAGATCTTATCCGTTATTGGCATCCCAGTTGGATTAATTCCTATTCCTGCAACAGCATTATCCAGTGATTTCCTACCTTCATAGGGCCCAATAAAGAATCTTGAAGGACAGTAGTCATTCGCATATAAGTTGTCCCAAATAATTATGGGATTATTAAATAATTTCTTTAAATCTTTTAAGCTTCTTACTGAAATTGTTTTGCTTACAACCTCATCACCAGTCCATAGAATTGGAAACATGGGGTCTATATTTTCAGCTAACACTTTTAAATATTCGTTATCGCTTATCTCACCTTTAGCAAAGCTTTTGCAATAAACAGTGGGGCAAATCATTAGAGGATTTTCGACTATGTCTAAAGAAGCGATATCTTCAATAACTTTAAGATGAGTCTTTGCAAGCGCCTCATTCCTTTCTTGATTTATATCATCAAAGAAAATTGCAAAGTCTTTGAATCCAAGTTTTCTAGCTTGTGCAACTTTATTTACTAGAGATATTTTTGTTTTATTGGAATATTTATTAAGACTTAAGCCTGGAGAAATTGCAAAAATTGGTTTTATAGAGTTTTTATTAGATTGTCTAATAAAGGATCTAAGATTTTTTTCTTCCGATGTTGGATATGCTTTATTCCAATCGACTCTGTGATATCTATCCTCTTTGGGCCCATAAAGATAAAAATCCATATTTAGTTGCCCCATATGATCAAGAACTGCAGATCTGTCGGCAACTGAAAAAAACCTTCCGTAATATCCTTCTATATAACCCTTTAACATTTAAATATCTTACCTGAACAAACTCTATCGTCTCCATTTAAATCTTGAAACTTTCTTATGTCAGAAAAATTATATTTTTCTAGAAGTAGTTCAACTTCACCAGACTGGTCATGACCATGCTCAATAAATAATGAACCCTTATTTACAAGGACTTCCTTACTCTGACAGATAATTGTTTCAATATCTTTTAAACCTTTTTGATCAGAAATGAGTGCGTGAATAGGTTCATATTTTAAACCATCAGAATGAATTCTTGGATCATCAGGATCAATATAAGGGGGGTTAGAAACAATAATATCAAAAGTGTTATCCGCATATGCTTCAAGCCAGTCAGAATTTATGAAAATTGCATCAACTTCATTCTTATACTTGTTTTTTCTAGCTACTTTTATGGCATCAAAACTGATATCACTACAAAATACTCCCCAGTCCTTTCTTTCTTTGGACAAAGAAAGTCCAATGGCACCAGAGCCTGTGCCTAAATCAAGAACTGTTTTTTCTGAGGTGTCGAAACTTTCTAAGATTTTTTCAATAATAATCTCGGTTTCGGGTCTCGGGACAAGTACATTCTCATCTACGAAAAGATCTAAACTCCAAAATCCCTTGCTTTTGAGAATATAAGCCAAAGGTTCACCTTGCTCTCTTCTGCGAACTAATGCTTCTAGCTCTTTTAACTGCCTAGAACTTAATACTGGATCTTCTCTATATAAAATATTTTTATCAATTTTCAATAAATCAAGGATTAGAAGTTCAACATCTAGCTTAGTACTTAGGCGAGTGTCTTTAGATATATTATGAATTTGGTTCAATGATGAACGTTCATTCATCAGATTGAGGATTCTAAATTAGCCAATGCCCTTGCCTGATTTTCCTCTAAAAGAGCTGAAATCATAACCTCCATATCGCCGTCCAAAAAAGCAGGAAGATTATGGACTGAAAATTCGATCCTATGATCTGTAATTCTGTTTTGAGGAAAATTATAAGTTCTTATCTTTTCTGATCTATCTCCAGAGCCAACCATTACTCTTCTATTTTCAGCTTGCTCAGACTCAGCTTTTTCTTTTTCAGCATTTTGAAGTTTCGATTGCAATAAGGACATAGCTTTTTCTTTATTCTTATGTTGAGAACGACCATCTTGACACTCAACGACGATTCCAGAGGGAATGTGGGTTAATCTAACTGCTGAGTCGGTTTTATTGACGTGCTGTCCACCAGCTCCTGACGCCCTAAAGGTGTCTACCCTAAGATCATTTTTATCAATGCTTATCTCTGCAACATCGTCTTGCTCTGCTAAGACTGCTACTGAGCAAGCTGACGTATGAACTCTCCCTTGAGACTCTGTAGTTGGAACACGTTGCACTCTGTGAACACCGGCCTCAAATTTAAGCTGCATGTATACATCTGAGCCTTGTATTCTAGTTACCAGCTCTTTGTAACCGCCATGGTCGCCTTCTCTGACACTTACTACTTCCATTTGCCAATTATTTCTCTCAGACAGCCTAGAATACATTCGATAGAGATCTCCGGAGAATAAAGCAGCCTCATCCCCTCCTGTACCAGCTCTTATTTCCAAAAAAACATCTTTAGAGTCATCCGGATCCTTAGGAAGCAGAAGTCTTTTAAGCTCTATCTCGAGATCATCAATACTGTTTCTTAAGTCATCAAACTCCAATTCTGCCATCTGCTTAATTTCAGGATCAGAATCTTTCATTAATAATTTTGCTTCTTCAATATCTTCTTCCGCTCTTTTGAAGCTAATAAAAGCTGTTACTAAAGGAGATAAATCAGAGTATTCTTTAGACAGTTTTATGTATTCTTCTTGATTAGAAGTTATGTCAGGTTGACTTAAAAGAGTCTCTATTTCTTCATATCTTGAAGAAACATCCCCTAATTTAGTTAAAATACTATCTATCATTTATTTAAACCTTTGCTGATAATAAAGAAAATGAAACAAAAACTGAGTTTTATTCCACATCTATTAGCTTTATCAGCGTTATATTTTCTTGCAGGTTGTGCTTCCGTTGCAGTGGACTCGCATAAGTTAACCGGCAATGTTAATAATGTGAATGAAAACTTTACTATAGAGGGTAAGTTTAAGCTTTCACATCTGGATAGCAAGGAAACTGGTTATTTTGATCTTAAAAAATACAACAACTCTATAACTGTCACCCTAGGAAAGAACTATCTGTTTCCCGAAGAATCATTTATTTTAGACATTAGAGAAACCCTTAAGCTAAGTAAATTTATAGGTCAACAAAGTACTGAAATAAAACTTCCAAACATACCTCTCAGAGATTTCCTAAGTTTATTTCTTCAAACCGAGAACACCAACATAAGAATAGATGACACAAATATAATATTGGAGTTCAATGAAAAAAAATATCCATCGAAAATCTCCTTGAACCATTTAGACATTGAGCTTGTCATTCTTGTTAAGAAAATATGGAAGAATTAATAATACAAGCTCCTGCAAAGATTAACCTTCATCTTCAAGTTGTAAATAAGCGTGAGGATGGCTTCCATAATATCTCTTCACTATTCTCTCTTATTGATTTATGTGACACTCTCTCTTTCAAAGAGAATGGCAATAAAATCAAACTTTCTGAATCAATTCCTATTGCTGACAATATTGTTCTAAAAGCAGCAAATCTCCTGAAAGATAAATATTCAGTCAAAAAAGGGGTAAGAATAGAGCTACATAAGGTAATACCTGATCAAAAAGGTCTTGGGGGAGGAAGTTCAAATGCTGCCGCTACATTGATAGCTTTAAATAAATTTTGGAATCTAAACTGCACTCAAGAAGAGATAATGGATTTAGCACTAACTCTGGGTTCAGATGTTCCATTCTTTATCTTTGGAAAGACAGCTTGGGCCGAAGGAAGGGGAGAAATTCTAAGAGAATTTAGTTATCAAGAAAGATTTTTCTTACTTTCCCTACCTAAATTAAGAATAAGCACTAAATCAGCTTTCAATGAAATCTCTTTAACTGATGTTGAAGGACTTACCAAAGAAAATTATAAACCTGATAAATACTATAACTCGTTTGAAAAATGGGTGAGATCAACTTATCCCATTATGGATGAAATCTTTTTAGAACTTCAATCTATCGGTAATCCAAGATTATCAGGAACAGGGTCTACAATCTTTGTTGAATATAGCAATTTAAAAGACGCAGAGATGGCGAAAAAAGAATTTCCTGAATTAGTTTTAACAAAAAGCTTAGAACGTTCACCATTAATGCAAATAATAGAATAAAATACGCGAATTGTATGTTTGGGGTGTGGCCAAGCGGTAAGGCAGCGGCTTTTGATGCCGCCATGCGCTGGTTCGAATCCAGCCACCCCAGCCAACTTTAGGTGCTTAAAATGATAAATTCTTCTCGATCTGGTTTAGTCCTTTTTTCAGGAAACGGTAATATTGATCTCTCTAATAAAATAGCAGAACAGCTAGGAACAAGGCTTGGACAGGCCAAAGTAACTACTTTCAGTGATGGGGAAATCAGTATCAGTATTGAGGAGAATGTAAGAGGAAAAGACGTCTTTTTAATACAACCTACATGTGCTCCTGCAGGAGATAACTTGCTTGAATTAATTATTATGGTTGATGCTTTGAGAAGATCTTCTGCTGGAAGAATAACTGCAGTTGTTCCTTATTATGGTTATGCAAGACAAGATAGAAGGGTAAGATCTGAAAGAGTACCTATAAGTGCTAAAGTAATGGCAGATATCCTTGAAAGATCAGGCATAGACCGTGTTCTCACAGTTGAACTTCATTCTGAACAAATCCAAGGATTCTTCGATATTCCCGTAGATAACGTCTACGGAACAAAGGTTATGAGGGATGATATCCTTAAAACTAACTCAGATAATAAACTTGTAGTATCGCCGGATGTAGGTGGAGTGGTTAGATCAAGAGCGTTAGCTAAAGTTCTTGGTCTGTCGGATTTGGCCATAATAGATAAAAGAAGAGATGAGGCTAATAAATCAGAAGTTATGAATGTCATTGGAGATGTATCAGGAAAAGAATGCATCATAGTTGATGATATAGCTGATACAGCTGGTACTTTATGCAATGCAGCAGAAGCTCTCAAGACTGAAGGTGCAGTTAAAGTCTCGGCTTATATCGTACATCCAGTCTTGTCAGGTAATGCAATTGAAAAAATTTCGCAATCAAAGCTTGATCAATTGGTTGTAACAGATACTATACCGCTCTCAAAAGAGGCGCAAAGCTGCAATAAAATAAGAGTTGTAACTATGGCACCTACTTTGGCGGAAGCAATTAGGCGAGTAAATAACGAAGAGTCTATAAGTGCGATGTTCTTATAGCGGAGAAAGATTATGTCACAACAAGTAAATTTAAATGCAACTGGGAGAGAGACAGATGGTAAATCTTCTAGTAGACGTCTCAGAAGAGCTGGTTCAGTTCCAGCGGTAATTTATGGTGGGGATAAAGATCCTATTAGAATTTCTATATTAGAAAAAGATATAGCCAAGGCATCAGAAGTACCTGGTTTCGCTACTCAAATTCTAAGCGTCAATCTTTCAGGTGAAGAGCAAAATGTGATTGTAAAAGAGATACAAAGACATCCAGCAACGCAACGCGTGCTTCATGCAGACCTATTGAGAGTAAATCCTGATACTAAAATCAGTCTTTCTGTTCCTGTACGTTTTATCAATGAAGAAATTTGTGTTGGTGTAAAAATGCATGGTGGAGCAATATCGCGTTTGATAAACAACATTGATATTAACTGTTTAGCTTCTAATCTTCCTGAATACTTAGAAGTAGATGTTGCTGAACTAGATGTAGGAGACTCTGTTTTTCTATCTAGCTTAGATCTGCCTGAAGGGGTTGAAATACCATCTCTGGCTCTCGGAGAAGATCGAGATCAAGCAGTAGTGTCTATTACAGAAGCTAAAGTACTTGATGTAGAGCCTGAAGTAGTTGAATCTGCAGATGAAGAAGGAGATGAATCTTCAGATGACTCAGGAGAGTCTTCCGATAGCTCTGAAGAGTCTGCTGAATAATTCTTAGATTAACTTATGGAGCCACTTTTAATTGCTGGGTTGGGAAATCCTGGCGATGAATACGCTAATACAAGACACAATGCTGGATTAGATTTTATTAATCTCATTTGTTCAAAATATTCTTTAGAACTAAAGAAAGAAAATCAAATACATGGCTCTTTTGCTCTTTACGAGACCGAAGATCTTAAACTTATATTTGTATCACCTTCTACATATATGAATGAAAGTGGTCTATGTATCTCAAAATCAAAAAAATTTTTTGGATTAGAATCTAATCAGATATTAATAGCTCATGACGAATTAGACCTTCCAAATGCTGAAATTAAACTTAAAGATTCAGGAGGCCATGGTGGACATAATGGATTAAGGAATATTATCGATCAACTTCAAGGCGACAAATCCTTCAAGAGACTAAGAATTGGTATAGGTCATCCTGGTAAAAATAAAGATGTTATCTCATATGTATTAAAAAAAGCCCCAAAACTAGAGAGACAGATCCTTCTTGAAAGTCTATATGATTATCTGGACATAGGAGAAAGGTTATTGCTAGAAGGTTGGCAGAAAACTGTTATGAATTATCACACAAATAAGGAGGAGGCTGATGAGTCTTAAATGTGGAATTGTAGGTTTACCAAATGTGGGTAAATCTACTTTATTTAATGCTCTAACTGCTGCAGGAATAGAGGCTCAAAACTTCCCTTTTTGTACAATTGAACCTAATAAAGGAATTGTTGCGGTTCCTGATCCTCGACTAAACGAAATATCTGGAATTGTTAATCCAGAAAAAATGATAGCTACAACAACAGAATTTGTCGACATAGCAGGTTTGGTTAAAGGAGCTTCTGAGGGAGAGGGTTTAGGTAATAAATTCCTCTCTCATATACGAGAAACTCAAGCAATTATTCACGTAATTAGGTGCTTTGAAAACCCAGATATTACTCACGTGCATGATGAAGTTGATCCTGTAGTTGATTTAGAGACAGTTGAAACTGAGCTACTTCTTTCTGATATAGAAACCTTAACAAATGCTTTAATGCGGCTTGAAAAAGCTTCAAGATCTGGTGACAAAGAAATTGCTGTTCAGAAAGAGAAATTTGAAAGCCTATCTGCCGAACTAAGTTCAGGAGTTTTGGGTAGAAATGCTGAGGCCTATATTAAGGATTCAGAAGCCTTCAAAGAGCTAGGTCTTATTACTGTAAAACCTTGTTTGTATGTAGGTAATGTAGAAGATTTAGATGCAGGTAACGATCTCCTAGACCAACTTACTAACTATGCAAATGAAAGAAATTCTGTGGTGTTACCCATGTGTAACCAATTAGAAGCAGAAATTGCTGAATTGGATTATGAAGAAGGTTTAGAGTTTCTCCAAGATATGGGGCTAGATGAGCCTGGTTTAAATAAACTAATAAGGGAAAGTTATAAAATGTTGTCTCTTATTACCTATTTTACTGCTGGAGAAAAGGAGGTTAGAGCATGGACTGTGAAGGATGGTTCGACTGCTCCAGAAGCAGCAGGTGTTATTCATACTGATTTCCAGAAAGGTTTTATTAGAGCAGAGACAACCGCCTATAGTGACTTTATCACCCACCAAGGTGAGTCAGGTGCTAAAGAGGCTGGAAAACTCAGATCTGAGGGCAGTGATTATATTGTTAAAGATGGGGATATAATGCATTTCAGATTTAATGTGTAATAGTTGCTCGACTTTATCTAAACTCATAACTAAAATTCGCATCACGGTTGTGTAGCTCAGCTGGTTAGAGCGCGGCATTCATAATGCCGAGGTCGGTGGTTCAAGTCCACCCACAACCACCAATTCCCTATAAATATTTTTTAAAAAATAAATTCTGGAGTTCCGCTACTAATCTTCCATAACCACTTTGTGAATCAAACGCATGCTCTTCCTCCGAAAATATATGCAACTCAGTAGGTACTCCTAGATTAGTTAACTTATCATAAAGATCTGTTGAATCGCTCAAACTTACAACTGAATCAGTTGATCCATGGATTAGCATAGTGGGAGGAAAGTCTTCTTGTATTTGTAAAAGTGGGCTAGCTAAGTCGTAATCTTCTTGTTGAGCTTCATCTCCCATTAAAGCTTTGTATGCATCGACTGTAACATCACTATTCTCATACTTTCTAATTTGAGCAGGAGGATAAATTGAGCAAACTGCTTTGATTTCTGAACTAACATCGTTACTACCATCTTCACCCTCAAAATCATTAATAACTTCTTTCAAACCAGCCATCAAAGAAAGATGACCTCCTGCAGAATTACCCGAAATTCCTATCCTATCAGGATCAATATTTAATATATCTGAGTTTCCTCTTATCCATCTTATGGCGGCTTTCACGTCCTGTATTTGAGCAGGCCATCGCTCTTCTTGAGATAGTCTGTAGGATGTACATAGGCAAACAAAACCCTCTCTTGCAAGGAGAAGACCATAACCTCCTAATTGAGTTTTATCTCCTTCTCTCCAACCTCCACCATGAACAATGACAATTGCAGCTCCATTTTCTTCTCCCTCTGGAGGTTGAAAAAGATCAGCATTTAAAGGTATTTCATTAAATGAAATATTCTGAGTAATTTTTACTTCTTTTTTCATATAAAAAAAGGCATCCGAGAATGCCTTTTAAAGAAATTCGTCTTAACTCGACCTAGAATTCCATACACTTAATATTATAATAATAGCAATTATAAGACCTAGACCCTCTGATCCTAGAGAATCAATTACTCCTTTAATATTTTCTAAAATTCCACCAAAAAATGGAATATCAGGACCAAAAAGCATTGAAGTCAGTATAGATACAGCTACGAATAGAGCCAGAAACTTGGTTAAATCCCATAAGATTCTGGAAACTTGATTTATTCTTTCTAACATATTTACTCCTTCAGATTGCCTAAAAAAAGAAAGGGGTACCTTGACGGCCCCCTTTCAAACGATAGCTAAGAAAAAACTTATCTATACATATCAAGCAGAACCGCAAGCACTATTAGTCCTACTATACCTTGAGCACCAAGATCATTAACTAAACCTATTAGATTTCCAAGGACATCACCAACAAAAGCAACGTCTCCAAAAACCACCCCTGCAGCAACACCCAAAGCAATCAAAGATACAACTATGCCCGTTAAGGCTCCGATAATATCTCTTAAGTTATTTAAAGCATTCATATTTCACCCATTTATTTACTAAACAAAGGCCCAAATAAATTTGGACCACTTCATTTAGCAGGATGAAAGCAATTAATACAAACGGATCTTTAACACAAATTGTAAAGAATTACAAATTAATCTTCTAACCCTTTCATAGTTAATCTTATTTTGCCTTGTCTATCGACTTCAAGAACTTTAACTTTTACCTCTTCACCTTCTACGAAATAATCTGAAACATTCTCAACTCTCTCTTCGGAGATTTCAGATACATGAACTAATCCATCTCTTCCTGGCATAATAGTTACGAACGCACCAAAGTCTTTGATGTTTGCAACTGTACCAGTATAAATTTTGTTTACTTCTGGTTCAGCAGTAATTTCTTCAATTCTCTTTTGAGCCATTTCTCTTGATTCTGGAGTGTCACCATAAATAGTGACCTTGCCACTATCTTCTACTTCAATAATGGCTCCTGTCTCTTCTGTTAGTCCTCTAATTGTCTCACCACCTTTACCAATGACGTCTCTTATCTTTTTAGTATTAATTTGGACAACAACAGCCTGTGGCGCTTTAT
>Ga0315332_10001036_pt1 | contig 14225 bp, 14 predicted proteins | sample M110034915metaG_FD_203455 | JGI IMG/M metagenome (GOLD analysis project Ga0315332, IMG submission 203455) | Ammonia-oxidizing marine archaeal communities from Monterey Bay, California, United States - M1 100m 34915 | ecosystem: Environmental > Aquatic > Marine > Intertidal zone | place: USA...
TGGTCTTGATTTTAGCTCATAATATCGAATATCTGGTAGGTTGGCAATTTTGTGATCGAAATGGAATTCAACGGGTAATCTACTTGAATTATTCAGCATATTAATGTCTGCAAGGCGGTTTGTTGTATCAATTCTAATTTCTTCTACCCCGGTTGGAATTACAAGGTGAGCTTCGTAGGTTGGCTGAATTTTGTCCCAACCAATCCATCGCGGAAGAATAGCTGCATCTGTTTCTTTTTCGAACCATGTATTTGGAATATGGTAGGTAGTAATTTTACCGTTTCGTGCTTTGACATTAAAGTCTATCGGCATTTGCATTCTTCCATCTCTCTTGAAAGTAATAATGAACTCATTTTTTTCAGTGCCTCTTTGGATGCTTTTTATTCCATAATCTATAGATTTAGTAGTTTCAAGCCATTGGTCAAAAAACCAATTGAGATCAACTTTTGTGTAGTTAATAATCGAGTTTCTGAAATCTTCAAAATAGGGATGAGCAATTTTCCATTCTGAGAAATAATTTTGCATTGAAGCGATAAAGAGTTCATCGCCCAGCACATATTGCAGGTTGTATAGCATGGTTGCTGTTTTATAATACACATGGCCATATCCACCACCGTGGCCTAATGCTCCATTAAACGCGTCTGAATGCGTATTTAATTGCGGGTCTTTATTCTTCATAGCATCTCGTAAATACCCATAATACACATTGCTATATCTGGTTAGGTTTTTCTTGCGATACCTTTGTTTGTATTTACTTCGAGGTAGGTTTTGTATAACGGTATCTCCTTCAATTTTCTCAGCACCCCAAGAGGTTAAGAACTGAGTAAAACCTTCATCCAGAGCAGCACGATACGTTTCATTGTTGCCGACTTGTCCGAAAAACCAGTTATGACCGACTTCATGTATGAACAGACCCCTGTAGCCAGGATCGTAGCCTCCATCAAGCGTTAACATTGGATACTCCATGCCATCTTTAGCATCAGCAACAATCATTTTATGGTAGGTATACATCCCCATTTCATTGGAGAAAGTTTCGATAATTTTTGCTGTATATTCAGCTGCATTTTGCCAACCTAAAGCGTGGGGTTCTTGAACTAAAGCAATACACTTTTTACCATTCCATTCTGTTTCTCCAATCCTATATGTCGGATCTGCAGTAAACGCAAAATCATGTACATTCTCTGCATGGAAAATCCAAGTTTTATGAGCAAGGGAATCATATGGTGTAATAATGGAAGCTTTTTCGTTCCATGGCTTAGTTGAAAAATTTTTGATATCCAGCTTTTCTCTGAGATCAGAGGGAAGCATTTCATTGCGGTTCGTCATAAATCCGGTGGCATCAACAACGTAATTTGATGAAAAAGTTAATTCTACATCAAACGTTCCGAAATCACCATAAAATTCTTTGCCAAGGTGCTGGTCTGTTGTCCAACCAAATTTTCTATCGTAAACACAAATTCTTGGATACCAGTGAACTCCGTCATAATGTGTAAACCCAGAGGAATTAAATTTCTTCATCCTTCTACGAACACTTCCACCGCCAAAATAGGTCTTAAACTCAATATCGAATCGAATAGATTCTCCAGTTTTTAATGGTTCATCTAGCCAAACCTTTAAAATGGTATTGTCTAATTCAGTTTTAAGTTCTTTCCCTGAAATGGATATATTGATAATTTCTGTTCCTTTTTTCGCTGATTCATATTCACTATATTTAGGTTTCTTCTTATTGTTTTCTTGAAGATTATCATAATAAGAGTCAGGCTGAAAAGCATTCTGGTATAGATGAAAATAAACGAAATTTAATTCATCAGGAGAATTATTCCAGTATTCTAATTTTTGCGATGCCGTAATAATATCAGAAGTCTCATCTATATCTGCTTTAATGGTGTAATGTATATCTTGCTGCCAATATTCTTCTCGCGGCATTTTGTTCTTCCAGTAATTTGGGTTTTCTGCACTTCTATAAGAGTTAGGTTTACTTAAATCGTCATACGCTTGACTATTTCCAATAAAAGGAGCAAGAACTATGATTATCCAAAAGAGAAATCTCATGAGTTAATTTTTTACGAAAATAATGAGAAAACTTACTGAACACAGCATTTGCCATTGAATTTACTTTACTCGGTGACTTTTTTTGTTGATAACGGCATTTAATTCAAAACCTAAATCCAAAGCAATATTGAGGGCATTAATTTTGACACTCCAGCCAGAAATCAAATCTGATTCACATTTCCCTTCGCTAATTTTCACATAGCAAATCTCTTTAGTAAGTATATCTAGAGCAGATTTACCTTGAGGAATATCTTTTTTATATTTCATGTTACCGGAACACATTTTAATGATGAGATGGTTTCTATTGCTTTTGATAGGTTCGAAATGAATGATGTTTCTTTAATAGTTTTCGGGTCAAATGATAACAAGAATATAGGGTCAATAAAAAGGGTCCAATTTTTGATTTTATTTTTATAAGTTAAATATATTTGAAATTAATATGAAAGCAAGCCTATTGATTATTCTATTTTTTTTTAATTTATCATTTTTGTCTATAGATAAAGAAAAGATTTATAATGCATTAGCCGGGGACTCTTACCTGAGAATAGATCAGTTAATTATTGAACTAGAGGCTGAAAAACCCTCTTCAATTAACAAGGTTTATAAAGGAGCTCTGCTTGCAAAAAGAGCTTATTTCGAAAAAAACGCTGTAAAAAAAATTAACAAGTTCAAAGAAGGGGTTCAGTTATTAGAATCTGAAATTGGAAAATTTCCGAACGAAATAGAATATCGATTTTTAAGACTTTGTATTCAGGAGAGTTGCCCCAAAATCTTAAAATATAATAACAATATTACTGAAGATTCTGGGCTAATAATCCAAAATTTTTCTAAGCAATCATCAAAGCTTAAATCAATTATTACTAATTATTCAAAAAATTCTAACTCACTAGATAATAGTCTTTTAAAATGAAAAAAATATTGGTAATTAGCTTTTCTCAAAGTGGCCAGCTCACTGAGATTTTGAATAATTTTTTAATTCCATTCAAAGGGCAGGATATTGATTTTGTAAAGGTAGAACCTTTAACTCCTTTTCCTTTTCCTTGGGACAATACATCATTTTATGCTGCAATGCCAGAATCAGTTCTGGAAGAACCCATAGAATTATATCCTCCCAGATTTAAACACGAACATTATGATTTAATTGTTTTTGGTTACCAACCCTGGTTCTTATCCCCATCATTACCTACAACAAGTATTTTGAAAAATGACTATTTTAAAGGACTACTTAATAGAACTCCTATTATTACAGTTATTGGAGCTCGAAATATGTGGCTAAATGCTCAAGAAAGTGTTAAAGCCTTGATAAATGATGCTGGTGGTATTCTTGTTGGAAATATTCCATTAATTGACAAAACGTTTAACTTAATTAGTGTAATTACTATTTTTCATTGGATGTCCACTGGGAGAAAAGAAAGGAAATGGGGGGTTTTACCATTGCCTGGAGTTTCCGAAGAGGACATTAACGAAACTTCAGTTTTTGGTGAGATTGTATTCAAAGCTTTAGCTAATAATGATTACGATCATTTGCAAAACAATATTGTTAAATTAAATAAAATAAGGATTAATACAAGTCTTATGTTTATTGAATCTAGGGCCAAAATCCTTTTTAGAATATGGGCTAAAACAATAAAAAAGAAAGGAACTACTCCTGAAAAAAGAATCAAATGGTTGAGGTTGTTTGAACGATATTTACTATTTGCGTTATATTTTGTTTCACCTATTGTTCTAACTGTCTATACACTTGTTTTTCGTCCGTTTTCTACTGGTATAATTAAGAAAAAAAAAGAGTATTTTTACAATGTAAAACTTAATTAAATGGCAAAGGTATATATAACAAGAACTTCAAGTTTTTTACCTAATTCCGTTGTTTCTAATGACGAGATGGAAGAGTATCTGGGTATAATTAATGGTACAAAATCTAGATCAAGAGCATTAATTTTACGAAATAATAAAATCAAACAACGTTATTATGCATTAGCAAAAGGTGGAGAAATAACACACACCAATGCTGAATTAACCGCAATAGCTGTTAAAAATCTATTTAAAGGTAATCCCGAAGAGATTAAAGATGTCGATTTGCTTTGTTGTGGAACTTCATCTCCTGATCAAATGATGCCTGCACATGGCGTTATGGTCCATGGACAATTGCCAGAAATGAATTCAGTTGAAGTATTAACTCCTTCAGGAAACTGTTGTGCAGGAATGTATTCTTTGAAGTACGCTTATATGTCCTTAAAATTGGAAGATAAAGGTAAAGCTGTTTCTACAGGCTCAGAAAGGTTCTCAGCTTTATTAAGATCTGAAAATTTCGAAGAAGAAGTACAGGAGCTTAGTAAATTAGAAGATGCTCCTTTTTTAGCTTTTGAAAAAGACTTTTTAAGATGGATGTTGTCTGATGGCGCTGGTGCCTTTATGTTAGAAAATGAGCCTAATAAAGATGGTTTGTCTTTTGAAATTGAATGGATGGAAGCAGTTTCTTTTGCTAATCAAGAAGATACTTGCATGTACATGGCAGGTGAAAAAATGGAAGATGGGGGGTTAAAAGGATTTGCAGAATTTACACCTCAAGAGAATATTCTAAAATCTATTTACAGTATTAAACAGGATGCAAGACAACTTGACGGGAAAATAGTTGAATTAAGTTTTAAAAAAGTCCCAGAAATTTTCGAGAAACACAATTTGTCCTCTGAAGATTTGAGTTATTTCTTAGTACATATGTCTAGCCATTATTTTGAAGATAAAATAGACAAACATTGGAATGACCTTGGGATGCCTATCCCTAAAGAAAAGTGGTTTGGAAATCTGGCTACAAAAGGGAATGTAGGTGCTGGTTCAATATATTTGATGGTTGATGAGCTATATAATAGTGGGAAGTTAAAAAAAGGAGAGAAAATATTATTGGTTGTTCCTGAAAGTGCTAGATTCTCATATGTCTATTGCCTTTTAACTGTTCGCTAAAATGAAAAAAAAGGATCTTCCTCAAGATAAATCTGCTCTAGATGTGCTTACTAAAGAGATTTGTTATGTGAAAAATAGCGAAGGGAAATATGAACCAGATTTAAGTTCTGGTTGGAGTGTCAAAATTGCGGCCCTCGATAATGCTTGGGATGATATAAATGAGCAAGTGGCAGCAGCAAAAAAAGCTATTAGGCAAGGAGAAAAAAGCCCAATTTATTATTATTTCGTAAAAACCTTAATGGATTTTCAAGTATTATCTGGTTATACTGGGTTTTGGAAGTATTCCATTAAAAAACATATGACTCCAAGTGGCTTTAAAAAGCTAAGTGATAAAAAGCTAGCAAAATATGCTCAAGCTTTTGATATCACTATAGATCAACTTGTAAATTTTAAAGTTGAATGATTAAAGACTTCAAACATGTGCAAACTGCTCATTGTGAAAATGGTGTAATAACCAGTTTATTGAGGCATCAAGGGTTTGACTTTATGACAGAACCTTTAGCTTTCGGTATGGGTGCTGGCCTTTTTTATATCCATATTCCATATCTTAAGGTTAATGGAGGGCCAATGATATCATTTAGGACTATGCCTGGCTGGATATTTAGCAAGATTTGTAAATCACTAAACGTAGAACTTGATAGACGGAAATTTAAGAATCAAATTAGGGCTCAAAAATATCTTGATCAAAAAATTTCAGAGGGAATTGCAGTAGGTTGCCAAGTGGGGGTTTATAACTTAACATATTTTCCAGTTGAATATCGTTTTCATTTTAATGCCCATAATTTAATTGTTTATGGTAAAGAAAATGACAACTATTTAATAAGTGACCCAATAATGGAGGAGGTTACTACTCTTTCTACAAATGATTTGAATAAGGTACGTTTTGCTCAAGGAGTTTTAGCTCCAAAAGGACACCTTTATTTCCCAAAAAAAATTGGAAGAATAGATAAAACTGTTATCCAAAAAGCAATTATTAGTGGGATAAATAGAAATACCACTATGATGATAAAAGCTCCAGGGTCAATTGTGGGAGTTACTGGGATTAAAAGAACAGCAAATAAAATTAGTACTTGGAGGGATAAATTAGGGCCTAGAAAGGCTGGATTATATCTTGGTCAGATTGTAAGAATGCAGGAAGAAATAGGAACTGGAGGCGGTGGTTTTCGTTTTCTTTATGCCGCTTTTTTGGAACAGGCTGCAGATTATTTACAGGAAGATAGATTAATGTCAATTTCAGATCAATTTACTAAAGCAGGAGATTTATGGAGGTCTTCAGCAGTACAAATGGCTGGGATTTATAAAGGTAGGTTAACTGAGCAAAAAGATTACGATGCTATTACAGATATTATGACCGAAATTTCAGATATTGAAAAAAATGCGTTTAAACAACTTAACAAGCTTAAACTGAAATAATTTGTCAGTTTTAACTCATATTGAAATAAACAATATCTCAAAATTATACAGAAAGGCAACAACTGAAAGCTTATCTAATGTCTCTTTTTCTATTAATGTAGGACAAACAATTGGTGTGTTGGGGCCAAATGGAGCAGGTAAAACAACACTAATTTCAATTCTTTGTGGATTAATTGATTCTAGTAGCGGTTATGTTTCTTACTCTTCTCAAAAAGGAAATGATATTTCGGGAGTTGATTTGAAAAAAATTATTGGTTTTGTTCCTCAAGAATATGCTTTTTATCATGAGCTAACTCCAATTCAAAACATGAATTATTTTGGTTCTCTTTACGATCTTTCTATGGAGGAGATAAAAGAAAAAACCAACTCATTATTTTTAGTTTTGGGTTTGTCGCATGTTGCTAATGAAAAAATTAACACCTTTTCTGGTGGAATGAAGCGTAAAGTCAATTTGGCAATTGGACTTATTCATAGTCCTTCAGTTCTTTTTTTAGATGAACCTACTGTTGGTGTTGACGTTCAGAGTAAGCTTTCTATTATTGAATTTTTAAAAGAAATAAGAAATCAAGGAACAACTATTATTTATACGTCCCACCATTTATTTGAAGCTGAAGATTTCTGTGATGAGTTACTGCTAATTAGTAAAGGTGAAATTGTTGCTAAAGGTCCAACCAAAAAACTTATAGAGGAGAACAAGTCTGATGATTTACAATCATTATTTATTAAACTAACAGTGCCAGAATGAAGTTAATGGCTTCTATAAAAAAAGAACTCTTGTTACTTTTTAGTGATAAAGTAGGATTGTCTATCATGTTTTTAATGCCCTTACTGTTGGTTTTTATTATTACCATTATACAGGATAGTGCTTATAAATTGATTAATGAAAATAAAGTATCATTAATCATAGCAAATCAAGATAAGGGGGATGAGGGGTTTAAGCTAATTCAGCTTTTAACAGAATCAGGCCTGTTTGAAATGCAGGAACAAAATCACCTTAGTTCACCAGAATTAAAAGATTATTTACTAGATGAAAACAAATTAACGGCTCTATATATTCCAGAAAGTTTTTCGGATAAACTAAAAGAAAAAGCAACACAGATAAGCGGAACATTAACCTCGGAACTGGGCCTTTCAGAAATAAATAATAACAATTTAGATATTAAATTACCTAACCTTCACTTTTATCATGATCCTGTTTTGCAAGAAAATTATAGTTCTTCTATTGCCAATGTTATTGGATCATTTTTAAATCTAATAGAGAATGAATTAATGATGAAATCTATTTATGCAGAAGTAGGTATTGAAAAATCTCCAGCTCGTTTTATGGAAAAAATAATAGGCAACAAAATTGTGATTGACCAGATGCCAGCAAAAAATGATGATCATATGATTAATCCTAATTCAACTCAACACAATGTTCCTGCCTGGACGATTTTTGCAATGTTTTTTATGGTAGTTTCATTAGGAAGTAATATTGTTAAAGAGCGGATAAATGGAAGTTTTTTGAGGCTTAAAACTATGCCTACCAATTATATTCACTTGTTATCTGCAAAAATGATAGTTTATATACTAGTTGCCGTTTTACAATTTGCACTTATTTTTTCGATTGGTATTATAGTTTTTCCATTAATCAACCTTCCAAAACTGATATTACCAACAGCATTTTTTGCATTCATAGCTATGATGTTGATTTCTAGTTTGGCTGCAGTTAGTTATGCTATAACAATCGGAGCATTATCAAAAACGCAAGAACAATCAAATGGTATAGGAGCTATTTCAGTTATTATTTTCGCAGCCTTGGGAGGCATTTGGGTTCCTACTTTTGTGATGCCTGAATATTTGAAAGTAATAAGCAACTTTTCACCAATGCATTGGTGTTTAGAAGGGTTTTATATTTTATTTTTGAAAGGTGGAAGTTGGAGTCAGCTTTTTCCTGTTATAGGATTTTTAGTTATCTTCATCGCAGTCTGTCAGATAATAACTTACACAAAGCTAAAGCTAGAAAAATTAATTTAAAATGGCATCAACAGAATTAAAAGAAAATTTAAAAACACAAATTATACAGTATTTAAATTTATTAGATATTACTCCTGAAGAAATTAAGGATGATACACCACTTTTTGGTGAAGAATTAGGGTTAGACTCTATAGATTCTATTGAACTTATCGTTTTATTAGAAAGAGAATATGGCATTAAAATTACCAATCCCACTCAGGGAAGAAAAGTTTTGGTTGACGTCAACCAAATGGCTGAGTATATTTTAAAAAATTCGAATAAAATTTAATCAAGCGATTAAATTTCAAGTTAATTAATGAATAAGGTTTTTGTCACAGGAATGGGTGTTATTTCAGCTATTGGAAACAATAGTGCTGAAAACTTAAAAAATTTAAGGGATGGTAAATCAGGTGTTGGTCCGGCTAAATATCTTAAATCTAATTATGGTAAATCACATCCTTTTGCAGAGGTAAAAATAAGTACAGAAGAATTAAAAGCTCGTCTTGAATTTAAAAACAAAAAAGGATTAACCCGCACAGATCTTATCGCATTTACAGCATTAAAAGAAGCACTCATTGATTCAAATTTGACTGCTAAAGAAATTTCAGCTGAAAAAACAGCTTTTTTTTCAGCAAGCACTATTGGCGGAATGTGTCATACTGACGAGCTTTATGAAGATGCTAATTTAATTTCTTCAGGTTCTGAATATATAGAGTCTTATTTTTTATCGACACATGCATTAAAGATTGCTAAAGAATATCAGCTGTCAGGAATTGTCGGTGCAATAAATACAGCATGCTCTTCATCAGCAAATTCGATAATGCTTGGTGCCAAACTAATAAAGTCAGGAAGAGCTACAAGAGCAATAGTTGGGGGTGTTGATAGTCTTGGAAAATTTAGCATTAATGGGTTTAATTCACTTCAGATAATGTCAGACATTCCTTGTGCGCCTTTTGATGCAAATAGGAAAGGACTTAATCTAGGGGAGGGTTCTGCTTATCTTGTTTTAGAATCCGAAGATATTATTGGAAGTAAAAAAAGGTATGCTGAAATCTTGGGGTTTGGAAATAGTAATGATGCATTTCACCCTTCTTCATTATCAGAAGATGCTGTTGGAGTAGTGGAATGTATTAGCCGTGCTATAAGTAATGCTCAAATAAGTCCAATTGAAATTGATTATATCAATGCGCATGGAACAGCAACTGGAAATAACGACATCACAGAATTAATAGGTATAAAAAAGGTTTTTAAAGGATTTCCACCTTTTAACTCCACTAAATCATTTACTGGCCATACATTGGCTGCAGCTGGAGCTATTGAAGCAGTATTTAGTATTTTTAGCATTTATAATAACGAATTGTTTCCTAGTCTAAATTGTAATACCCCAATTGAGCCTTTTAACGAATTTCCAATTATTGAACATAAAAGTGCTGAAATTAAGACTGTGCTTTCTAATTCTTTTGGGTTTGGAGGAAACTGTTCATCATTGATTATTAGAGAATCTTAGTATATGTTCATTACCAATCTCTATAGTATTTCGCCTCAAAAGACTTTTGATAACTCTTTCTTTGATGGAGAAGTAAAATCTTTTTTTGGTAATAAATATTATGTTCAAGAGCCAGACTATTCCGCGCTAATTCCTAAAGGTTTGTTAAGAAGATTGGGAAAAGCAGTAAAGATTGGACTTGGGGCTGGAATACCATTAATTGAAACTAAAAAAGATATTGATGGTATTATTTTAGGTACAGCAACAGGGGGGCTTAATGAGTGTTATAAATTTCTTAATCAAATAGTAAAATATGACGAAGGTACACTAACACCAACAAGTTTTGTACAAAGCACCCCTAATTCAATAGCAGGTCATTTAGCTTTAATAACCAATAATATCGGCTATAATAACACTCATATTGGGATGGGATTAGCTTTTGAATCAGCAATCTTAGATGCATTTCTTTTATTTGAAGAAGGTGAAGTTGCTAAACTCTTAATAGGGAGTGTTGATGAGGCATCAGAGCATAACTATAATATAGAGAACTTTGCTAATTATTTTAAGAGTATTGAAATTGATTCAACAAATCTCCTTAATTGCGACTCGCAAGGTTCGGTTAGGGGAGAAGGAGCAGCAATGTTTATTGTCTCTAATGAAAAAGAAAATGCCATTTGTGAGTTGGCTGATGTTCATCAATTCACCTATCCAAATGATAAAAATATTGAAAAAAGAGCGATTGATTTTTTAGAAAAAAACAACATGAATATTGATGATATTGGTGGATTAGTTCTTGGTTTTAATGGTGACAATCGATATGACTTTTGGTATAATGATTTGATTAACTCATTTCCAGAAACGAATATTTATACGTACAAAAATTTAGTTGGAGAATACCCCACAGCGAGTGGATTTGCAACTTGGTTAGCTGCACATATTTTAGCTGGAAAAATAATCCCATCAGAAGCTATTTATAAGAATGCTAGTCGTTTGCCTCAGAATATATTAATATATAATAACTATCAAGGGACTCAACACGGATTTATTCTTATGAAAGCAGTTTGATTTCTTTTGACAAAAAGAAACCTTTCAAGTGGGGTTTTTTGTGAAATGAGTTGAATATACTTTCTCTGTATCTCCATAAAAAGATACTGAATAAATACAATTTATTGAAAAAATACCTAGGCTGGATATTTATATAACCACAAGTTCTTTAATTCTTCAACAACGTAATCATTTCTTTTCATCATTTTGCTGTTTTTACTTTTCACACGATTATTGGTATCTAAAGTCATACTATATGGATCAACTGTTATATCCATTGAGGTTCCATGAACCATGTTACTTATTAGTCTGAAAATTTCTGCGGCAAAATGCTCTAAAATGTAAAAATTATCAATTAATTTACGGTCTAATTCTTCAATACTAATTTGTTTTTCGACTATATCTTCTTGAAAATTTTTAAGAAAATCTAGATCAAATGGGTCAATATAACGATCAGTTAAGTTTGAGGTGTCGTATGGCTCCCATTCTTTAAATAAGCGTTGCATCTGAAGAGAAAGTTCTCCATATTTGTTCATTAATGCGGTTGGTCCAGAAACTAACTTAAGCATAAAGTCAATATTAGTAAGCCCATTATTAATAAATAACAATGTATTTATAGACCAATATGTAGCCCAGTCCCATAAAATCTTTACTACCATTATTTGAGAATTTCCCCATAATGAATACTGATTTACATATACTGGCATCCAGTTATCATATAAAGCTCGAAATATTTTAGCATAGAAATGCGTTCTAAAAATAATATCCTCATTTATTAAGTCTCGCAAAATAAGATCGCCAGTAAAGGTATTAGCCATAGAAATGAAATCAGTTCCTGGCGAATAAAAAGGGTCGCTAAATAGACCTGATTCTCCAACTACAGCCCATCTATCTGTTGAAAATGTTTCTTTTGAGGCATGCGCAAAATGCTTCATTAATTTAAAATCCATGATTTTATCTTGTAATTCATCCAACTCTTTTCCAAACTGAGGTTCATTTTTAGAAATCCAAGTAAGAGCTTTTTCAAGCGTATTATAATTAGCAAAAGGATGAATGTTTTGATCTGCCACAATTCCAACGCTAGTTCGTTCTCCTATTAAAGGAATAATCCAGACCCAATACCCTTTATCCATCAGGTGAACGGTACTTAAAAATCGCAATCCATTTTCTACATGAGAATGCCAAATTTCATCATCTGACCAAGTATCAATATCTATTTTATCATTTACTCTAAACCAAGCTGAGTTAACATTGTGTGGGAAAGATTCTGAGAAGTTTAATTTCCTTTTTAGAAAACTTGCCCTGCCAGTTGCATCAATAACCCATTTTGAACTAACAGTATTGTCCTCTCCATTTTTACTGTATGTAATCTGATGGTTTTGAGCTCCAATTTCAACAGCCATAACTTTTCCTCCCAATAATACCTCATTACCTAGGTTAGAAGACATGTCCACTAAATCATTTTCAAAAATACCTCGATCTAATTGATGACTTGGCACAGGTAAAGAAACTTTAGGGCCTAATTCTATTCTTCGATGTATTTCATCTTTGTGCTTAGGAGAAAGAAAAAACCTCAGACCATGTTTAGGTAATTGTTTGGTGTCTAGATAATCTTTTAAACCTAATACTTCACGCATATAATGAGTTCCTAGCTCTACAGATGATTCACCGACTTTAAAAGATGCAACAGGAGCTTTTTCCTTTCGTTTTTCTAATACTAATATTCGGATATCCGACTTTTGTTGTTTGAGCTGTAAAGACAAGGTTAGACCTGCTAAACCTCCTCCTAATATACATACATCGTAATGGTTTTTCATGCTTTTTTGTTGCTTTTATACCAATTAAAATATACTATTTTTTTGAATTATAATGAGCTTTTTCAACTTTGTCATTAGTCAGTTGCTTTTAAGCTTATATCCAAACTTTTTATTGAATGTGTCAGCGCTCCAACGGAAATATAATCTACACCACATTCTGCATAAGCTCGAATAGTATCAATAGTAATCCCCCCAGATGATTCAGTTTCGCAAGTACTTCCAATAATTTCCACCGCCGTTTTTGTGTCGCTGTAATTAAAGTTGTCTAGCATTATTCGGTCGACACCGCCAATGGCAAGAATTTCTTTCACTTCGTTTAAATCTCGCGCTTCAACTTCTATTTTTAAATCTCGCCCAGTTGAATTTAAATATTCTTTCGTTTTTGTAACGGCAGCTTTGATTCCTCCAGCATAGTCGATGTGGTTGTCTTTTAACATGATCATATCATACAGACCGAAGCGATGGTTTTCGCCACCACCTATTTTCACTGCTTGTTTTTCAAGAGTACGAAGAAGAGGTGTCGTTTTTCTTGTATCAAGAACTTTAGTTTTTGTTCCATCTATAAGTTGCACTATCTTATTTGTATAGGTTGCAATGCCACTCATTCGCTGCATAACATTCAACACCAATCGTTCGGCTTTTAAAATTGATTGCTGAGAACCTTCAACTGTCATAGCAATATCACCTGGTTTAACAGATGTTCCATCAGACAAAAGAACAGTTACTAGTAGCTTAGTATCAACTTTTTTGAAAATAGAAACGCCTATTCCTACACCTGCAAGGATGCCATCCTCTTTGATAAGCATCTGAGCTTTTCCCGAAACATTATTCGGCACACAGGCTAGCGATGAGTGATCTCCATCACCAACGTCTTCGGCAAGAGCCAATTCAATAAATAGATCTAAATTAAACTCAGACACTATTTTGCTTTAATAATAAGGTGGTTGATTTGATGTTTCTCATGAGCTGTAATTAGGTAATATGAAATTTCGTATTCCCCACTTTCAGTGGAAAGAATACCCACTACATGGTCAACTTTAACATCAGCATGGTCTTCAATTTGAGTGTAACGCTCAGGCGCGTTTTGATCAAAAAATTCGAATAATTTTTTTTCTGCGGCATCTCTGGAGTAATTTACAGACTCACCCAAAATGCTAATTTCAATTCTAGAGGAAAAGTGTTTTGATATCTCACTAGCATTACCAGTTTGTAGCGAAGTTGCAATTTGCTCTTTGTCAATGTTTTGAGCAAAAGAAGTAATCGTTATTGCAATCGAAAATAAGATAGATAGCATGATGTTCTTTTCCATATTTGTTTGGTTTGGGTTTGTAAGACAAAAGTATGCATATTTTTGTCTAGCAATGAAAGTTAAACTACTCGTTATAGGCAAAACGGATGCAGATTATGTTAAGCAAGGCATTGATCTTTACATAAAGCGATTAAAGCATTACTGCTCTTTT
>Ga0315332_10001037_pt1 | contig 14222 bp, 7 predicted proteins | sample M110034915metaG_FD_203455 | JGI IMG/M metagenome (GOLD analysis project Ga0315332, IMG submission 203455) | Ammonia-oxidizing marine archaeal communities from Monterey Bay, California, United States - M1 100m 34915 | ecosystem: Environmental > Aquatic > Marine > Intertidal zone | place: USA...
ATCTGGGTCGTCGAAAACGGCACATACGTGGAACCCGGCGACGAACTGGTGAGACTGGACACGCTGTTCATGGAGGAACAGATTGCGGAACGTACAAAATATGCCCTGTGGACAAGATCGGGAGCGGAACGGTCGCGTGCCAATCTTGAGCGAGCCAAACTGGCAGTTGGTGCATATGAGCACGGAGATTACATAGTCGCACTTAAGGTGCTGCAAAAAGAATTTGCTGTTAAAGAAGCACTTCTGCTCACGGCGAAGGACCTGCTGGCTCATGAAGAAACGATGGCGGAAGCCGGCTACAAGAGTGAACTGGATGTCGAGGAAAAGACGTTTGCTGTCACACGTGCTGATTTGGATGTGAAGCTCATCGCGACTCAGATCGAAGTCCTGAAAGAGTTCACGAAAAACGAAGAACTGGCTATGCGGAAGGGTGACCTCAGAGCCTCGGATGCACGACTCAAGGCAGAAGAAGAGCGAGTCTTTGCGGACAACCGTCGCCTGGAACGCGCCGAAGAGGAAATGTTGTACTGTGTTGTAAAGGCTGAAAAAGCCGGCATGGTGATTCACCCTTCGTCTGCACGATGGAAAAATGCCCCGGAAATCGAAGAGGGAGCCACGGTCCACAAGGATCAGGTTCTGCTGTTGATGCCTGATCTGACAAAGATGCAGGTCAAGGTTGGCATTCACGAATCGATGGTCGATCGAGTCAAGCCCGGCCTGGAAGCCATCGTGACCGTGTCTGACCGTACGCTGAAAGCCGAGGTTGAGTCCGTCGCAACAGTGACGAGTCCTGCCGGATGGTGGACGGGAAACCAGGTCAAATATGACACGATCATCAGGCTTCCTGAAGGAGAGACCCTCAACCCGGGCATGAGCGCGGGAGTGGAGGTCATTATGGCCCGGCACGAAGACGTACTGACCATTCCGGTTGCGGCCGTGCTGGAAACGCCCGACGAGTATCTGTGCTGGGTACAGACGCCTGTAGGACCGCAGCGACGTGTTCTTGAACTTGGAGACAGCAACGACGTTTCCATTCTTGTGGAAACCGGCCTGACGGAAGGTGAAGATGTCGTGCTCAACCCCACGGCGTCAATTGAAGAAGCGCAGGAAGAAGCCGCAAGGACAATTTCGGAATCGAATGAAACAGACGAAGACGAAGACGAAGACAAGGCCGGGGATTACAAGGATCCCAAAGTCAAATTAACATCTGCGAAGCCGCGGACTTCGTAACCAGACTTTGGGCAGATGACCAGTGACGCCGTGTGGCTGTGTCTCGCACCCCCAAACACACCCGGAATTATACATCATACAATCTGGTCGGCTTGCCGCGTGATTAGCGACTTTTAGTTTCCACTTGGGCGTCAATCTGGGGCGGCCGGCCACCTTACACAGTCGCTGCTCGCTCTGCGGCCCAGTTCTTCTGATCGGGAATTGGTCAACGACTTACCTTAGCGCAGACCTTCGCGTGAACAGCACACTCCTTCGAACCATCCACCTGGCCTTTAAAAGCCTGCTGCTGCAGAAGATGCGAGCAGGGCTGGCGGCGCTGGGGATATTTATCGGCACAACCACGGTCATCTGGCTGGTGGCGATGGGAGAAGGAGTCAGCTATCGGGCTCAACAGCAGATTCTGGAACTCGGGGCCAGCAACATCATTGTTCGGACGAAGCAGCCCACATCATCCAGCGACGCACAGGGAGCCAATTCGAAAGTCAAAGTCTATGGCCTGCTGCGAAAAGACTTCGACCGCATCGTTGAGAATGTGCCTCGAATTCGCCGTACCGTTGCAATGCGTGAGGTTCGTTTCGAGTTGCGACTGAACAATCGAACAGCAGACGCAAAACTGGTTGGCTGCGTGGAAGACTACCGGGAATTGAACCATCTGAAAATCGCCCGTGGACGCTGGCTGACACGGCGTGACCGTGGGAAAAAAGTGGTCGTGCTTGCCGATGACACTGCAAAGCAGCTCTTCCCCTTCGAAAATCCGATTGGTCGCACCATCTGGGTGGGCAGTGAATTCTACGTAGTCATCGGCCAGACAGCATCGCGAACGTCGTCGGCCGCGATCGGCGGGAGCCTGGATGCCCGCGACTACAACCTGGATGCCTACATTCCGCTGCACACCATGCGTCAGCGAGTTGGTGACCTGGTGATGACTCGGGTGGGTGGAGACTTCCGCGGAGAGCAGGTGGAACTCAGCCAGATCACCGTGGAGGTGGAGGACGTAAAAGATGTCGACGCGGCAGCAGCAATTATCGAGCTGCTGCTGCGAAAATATCACGACAGGGAAGATTACGCAGTCGTGATCCCCAAAGAACTGCTGCGTCAGGCTGAGCGAACGCGTGCAATGTTCAACGTGCTTTTGATTGTCATCGCCGGCATCTCATTGTTTGTCGGCGGTATCGGCATCATGAATATCATGCTGGCAACGGTAACAGAACGCACGCGGGAGATCGGCATTCGACGGGCGCTGGGCGCCAAGCGCCAGGACATCATCCGCGAGTTCCTTACGGAAACCGTGGTGCTGACAAGTATCGGTGGCCTGCTGGGCGTGTCATTCGGCCTGATGTGTGGTCCAGTGTTTCGTGGGCTTCGAGGAGGAGTCACGATGATGTCGCCGGACCTGCTGCCACCCGTTGTCTACACGCTTGAACCGCTCATCGCTCCATGGTCCGTCATTCTCAGCCTGTTCATTTCTCTGGGCGTGGGTGTTATTTTCGGAGTCTATCCAGCGCGACAGGCGGCACACATGGATCCCATTGAAGCACTGCGTCATGAATAGATGAAAACCCGAAACGCCAGCAACTCGTGTTCAGAAAACTCACACGCGTACATTGTTATCCAGTTCACCGCGTCTGAATCCCTTGCCGGCGTTTCGAGCGTGTATGTACGACGTTCAGCGAGCGTTAGCAGGTTTCCTGTAAATCCAGACACATAATTCGCAACAACGTGTCCACGATTTCATGAAATCGCTGGTTAAGACTAGATGAATGATTCCGAAGCAAAACGCGACCGTCTGCTGAAAGAAGCCTTTCGATACCACCTCGAACTGCTGACCTATGCACGTTCGCTGCTGGGCAGCTATACCGCCGCTGAGGACGCTGTGCAGGAGGCCATGCTGGTCGTGGTCAGGAAATTCGACCAGTTCCAGGAAGGAACGTCGATGCTGGCCTGGTGCCGATCGATCGTACGCCTGGAAGTCCTGCGATTGAAACAAAAAAAACATCGCGAACGCAACCTCACTGAGCGACTGCTGGACGATGCTATCGATGCGGCGTTCGATGAATTCCAGACCGCGCAGAACCTGGATGAGGCTGCGTGTTCCAGAGAAGCACTGGAAAGCTGTCTGCAGCGAGTATCGGAACGCGGGCAGAATGTTCTGAAAGCGCGATTCATCGATGAACTGAGTTATGAGCAGATCGGCCATCGAATCGGTATGACGCTGGAAGCTGTACGCAAAATGCTGTTTCGCGTGAAGAAACAAGTACGAGCCTGTGTAGAAACCAGTCTGAAGGAGGCCTTATGAGTGACCTCAATCTGGAAGAACTGATCGACCGCCATTTGCGCGGCGAACTGGACGCTGCAGAACAGGAACGGCTTACGGAGTTGATCGACACCAGCGCTACGGCGCGGCAGGACTTCGTTGAGCAGGCACAATGGGATACCAGGTTCGCTGACGCGCTGCGCGAAAGTCGCCAGTCACCCCGCGATGCTGACCTTCTGACGGCAGACCGAGCAAAGGCGGATGGCCCGTGGGCATCAAAGCCCACATTCCTGCGGCTGATACTGGCCGCTGCTGCTGTGGTCATCGTCTCTCTTTCGTCCAGCTTGATCTATCAGCTGAGTTATCCGCAGGGTCGCGTCCCTGGCAACAACATTGCCGCGCAGCGGGCCGTTTCGGACGAGTCCATAGCCAGGATCACCGGGTTGAGTGGATCGCTGATCTGGACTGGCGACCGCGGACAAATCGTTCGAGATGTGAAAATCGGAACGGAACTGGCTGGCGGTACGATCGAAGGCATGGCGCCCGACTCGTGGTTCGAACTTCAGTTCAACGACGGTTCCACCGTGATGATTTCCGGCACTTCCATGCTGACGTTTGCGGACCTCGGGCAGAAGCGTTTGCGACTGCGAGAGGGACGCCTGTCGGCCAACGTCACACCTCAACGGGTCGGAAAACCGATGCTGATTCATACGAGGTCGGCTGTGCTTGAGGTGTTGGGGACACAATTCGACGTCGAAGCGAATCTCGCTTCGACCATGTTGAACGTGAGCGAGGGGAAAGTTCGTCTCAGAAGACTCAGCGACGGCAGTGAGGTCGACGTCCCGGCGAAGCATCACGTCACGACTGACACAGATGACGATCTGCTGTCTGTGCTCGTGCCCGACTCGGTTCATGAGTGGAAGAGCCAGCTCCATCTGAAGCCAGGGAATTACGGAAAATGGCAACCGGCCACTAAGCAACAGCCAGCCTCGTTGAAGGCTATCCCGCTGATACCGCCGTCGGCTCCACACGTCACCTTGTACCTGGCCGGCCTTTCCATCCACCGTTCCGATGGTTCGCCCGTCGTTGTGCTGCCCCGCTCGAAATTTGTGGTTCGCGGACGTCTTCGGTCAAAGGCTCGCGTGCACTTCGGAATTCGAGTTATGTATCCCAACGGCGAGTTCGCCGGCATGTTCCGAGGTGATCTTCATGAAAAACAGCGGTTGGCAGCCGTGGACGGGGACGGTCGATTCGAGGAAGTCTATGACCTGCAACATTTCACGATTGATCCTGCCGTCTATGACCGCAGGGACGAACTGGCCGCCAGCCCCGATGGCCTCATCCTCGATGGCGTCTGGGCCTTCACATACATCGGCGGACCATCCGGACTGGAAATCACCGAAGTCGAATTGATACCACCAGGCAAGAATTAGTCGCAGCTGAAACTTTCCGGACGTAAGCCTCCCCCACAATCCCGCCGCGCACACGCTCACCATTCCGTCGCTATCACCGTACACTCGCCATTTAACATGTCCGTTCACCTCAGTCCAATTGAATCAAACCGCGAGTGGCTCGACAGTCGAGTTCCCAACGGATTCTGGCACGAACGCCGGAATCGAGTCACTTACATGAACTGGCTCGGTACGAAGCTCGGGTTCGTGCGTTATGAGGATTGGTATCAGATCCGGAATCAGGATTTCCGTCGCAACAGGGGAGCGACCCTGTTGAATCGCTTCTATTGTTCTTCTGTATTGGAGGCGATGCGTGACATGCTACCCGATTACGCATGGCTGCCATGGTTGTTTTCAAAAACCCCCAAAGGATTCTGGGACGAGGCAGAGAATCGTCGAGCGTATATGAAGTGGCTGCAAGGAACGTTACAGCTTGAAACCGAAGAAAACTGGTATCAGCTGACGGAAGAGTCATTCAATGAAAACCGTGGAGCAGGACTGCTGACGAACTATTACCATGGTTCGATACTTTCCGCGCTTGAGGAATACCGACCGGACATCGACTGGAAACCATGGCGTTTTCGCAAAGTGCCAAACGGCTATTGGAGTTTGACCGGAAACCGACAACGGTATTTTGACTGGCTGGCCGATCGCCTTACCTATCGATCGTTGAGCGATTGGGACAACCTGACTCGCCGGATTGTCTGCGACAGCGGCGGCGCCGGCCTGTTGTCACATTTCTACGGTGGTTCACTGTTGCGGCTTCGGGACGATGTCGCTGCCGTTTACGCCAAAAACATGGTTGACGCATAACCTCCCAACTCCTGTTACCAGACTCCCGTTTCGACCTGGAACGAAGCCAACAACGCTTGTAAATGATTATTTCGGAACGAACGAGATGAATCGTCGAGGAAAAGATCGACACAAAACACCGGCGCACGTCGCGGCTGCAGCGTCTACGCTTGCCAGTGTTGGGTGGTGCTGTTCGTCGATGCTTGTCATGTTGGCCGGGCTCATCCTGTCAGTCACAACCGTCGATGCAGCCGAACGCCCCAACGTCGTCGTGCTGCTGGCCGATGATCTGGGCTGGAAGGACATCGGTTGCTACGACGGTCCCGTCAAGACACCCACACTCGATTCGCTGGCCGCGACCGGTGTGCGATTCACGGATTTTTATTCCGGTGCTGCTGTGTGTTCACCGTCCCGCGCCACCACATTGACCGGCCGACAGCACCTTCGCTGCGGCGTCTACAGCTGGATCGCCGACTGGGAACAGAACTCACAATTGCTGGATCGAGAAGTCACGCTGGCAGAAGTACTGCAGAGTCACGGTTACGAAACCGTCCATCTGGGCAAGTGGCACCTGGGCATGCCAACGCCCCAGAAACCAAACAAGCTGACTCCGGCTGAACATGGATTCGACTATTGGTTTGGGATGGCAAACGGAGCACACCCAAGCCACAGGAACCCAACGAACTTCCTCCGCAATGGTAAACCAGTTGGCAGGATTGAAGGCTATTCCTGTCAGATCGTTGTTGACGAAGCCATTTCCTGGCTGGACAAAGAACATGATGCCGACAAACCATTCTTCCTGAACGTCTGGTTTCATGAACCTCATGCGCCGATCGCCGCACCCGACGACATCGTTTCAGGATATGGCAAACTGTCTGACCCGAAAGCGATCTACTCCGGCACAATCGACAACACAGACCAGGCAATCGCAAGGTTGCTGGCGAAGCTGCACGAAGTCGATGCGCCCGAGGACACGCTGATAATTTACTCTTCGGACAACGGCAGCTATCGCGCCGATCGTGTCGGACATCTGCGAGGCATCAAGGGCTCAAATTACGAAGGCGGTATCCGAGTCCCCGGGATCTTTCACTGGCCCGGCCACATCGTCGGCGGACTGGTCGAAGAGGAACCCGCCGGCCTGATCGATCTGCTGCCAACGGTGTGCGGGCTGCTGGAAATCGACAAACCTGAGAATGTACATCTTGATGGCTCCGACCTCACATCGCTGTTGCTGGGCCGCGAAACGAAATTCACGCGACACCAGTCGTTGTTCTGGCATCTGCCGGCATCCGGTCCTTCGATGGCGCTGCGAGACGGCAAGTACTCGCTGGTGGCCCATCGCGGCTACGAGTTCCCCAAAGACAAAGAAACGATGGCCGCACTAAAGAAACAAATTGAGGCAGTACTTCGAAAAGCCGGCACGTACGATGACGAAATCGCGGGCGGGGGCTTCGACAAACAGATGTTTGAAGGATTCAAAAACAGAGAGGCCGACAAACTTCGAGGGCAGTTCATCAAGCTGAACATGTTCAACGAGTCGTGGATTCCGGCCATCAAGGCAGGAGTCCATCGTCGCTTCGAATTATTCGACCTGGCCGCTGATCCCTCGCAGAAAAAGGACATTTCAGGACAGCACCCCAAAGTGTTCGAACGGCTGAAGCGGCAGATGCTCACAATCAACGATAGCGTAATCGCCGACGCGCCGGACTGGCATCGGGTCAAGTCAGGATCGCAGCCCGTGACAGAAATGAGCATTGAAAAGACAACGAAAGTGCATCGTCTTGATTCGACCAGACGATCGCCGTTCGACGCGTTTATCTACGTGAATCGCATCCCGGAAAAACCGGAAGAAGGCGAGTCTGCGGAAGACCTGGCTGGCCGAATTTTTGGACGTCTGGCGAACCAGGAAGGACGAATCCTCGTGAAGCTTCCACCGGGAATGAAGGGTCCGGCTTACAAGGGATTCAAAATTGCTTTGGAAAGTGGCAATGAAAGTCATGCAGGACGTTGTTTTAACTGTCATCACCTGCCTGGACTTCAGCACTCAACATCAAAACCACCGACCCCAACGCTGCGCAATCGCACGATCACAAAGGCGCAACTACAAGCAGTCCTGGCCAACGAAACCCATCGCGGCATCAAGCTCGACTCAACAGACATCAATCGTTTGTACGCGTTGATACAGACATTTACCGACGTCCCGGACTCAGAATTCCGGAACCTGATACTCAGGACCACCGTACTGGACACCACTGGAGATCCCGAATGAACCGTTCACTTCCTCTGCTATGCCTGGCGTTTCTGATCGTCTTCGGTGTCAATGCGTCTGCCGCCGATGCCACCGACCAGTCGATTCAAGGCTCAGTCGTTGATTCGTCAGGCGCAGGCGTCGAAGGCGTCATGGTCTCGGCTATTGACGATGAGCACCGCAAATGGACGTCCGTGTTCACGCAGAAAGACGGATCATTTCAGATTTCCGGCTTACGGCCTGTGTCCCACAACATTCGCACGCGGCTGATGGGCCTCGCCGACGAATGGACAAGCGACGTTGCGGCAGGAACCAAAGACATGGTGATACCAACTCGTCCCGCCGTCGGCGATGACCTGGAACTTCAACGTCCGGCCAGTAGTGCCTTCAGCATGCTCGCGTTCGATGACCCGCGCGACAGGATGAACTTCAAGATGAACTGTTCATATTGTCACCAGGTCGGAACGCTTGGCTTTCGCACTCCGGAAAAACCAGTCGACTGGGAAACCATGCTGCGGCGGATGGACGGATTTGGCGGACTGTACCCGCATACCCAGAACACCATCATTGAACGCCTGATGAACACCTACAAAGACGATGCGGTAAACAACTGGCCGAAGTTTGTCCCCCCACCGGCACCGACAGGGTTGGCGACCGCCGCGACGATCACGATGTGGGAAATGGACAAGCCGCTGGAAGGCTCCTTCCACGACCTGGAAATCGGTCGAGACGGACTGGTCTACGCAGTCAACATCAGCAAACGCCGCATGATCGCGCTGGATCCCACTTCAGGCAAACAGACAGCCATCGATTTCCCACCGAACGTACACGCACCTCATTCTATCGAAACAGCCAACGATGGCAGCCTGTGGACGACGATGTGCGCCAGCGGCAAGATGGCCCGCTATGACATCGAGACGAAACAGTTTGAAGTCTGCAGCAGCGCAGAAGCGCCAAAGAAACGCGGTAGCTACCCACACACGCTTCGCATCAACCCCAACGATCCGGAGGGCCTGATCTGGTATACCGACGCTGGTTCAAATTCATGCTTCTCATTACACCCGACAACACACTTCGTCAAAGAGTATAAACTGTTGAGCGCTGGACAGGCCATGGGCGCGGGTCGCGGTGAGTCTCGTGGTATCACCCCTTATGGCCTGGACTACTCTCCGGTCGACGGCATGATCTGGTATTCCAAGCTGAACGGAAACCGTATCGGACGCATCGATCCGAACGTCGCTGACGGCGACATCAAAGAATGGAATCCACCGTTTCGTGGACCACGCCGTTTGCACGTTGCCCCCGACGGAATGGTGTGGGTACCAGGATTCGGTTCGGGCGTGTTTGGTAAGTTCGACCCCAATACCGAATACTGGACGGTCTATGAATTGCCGGACGCCGAGAACCAGATTCCATACGCGTTGAACGTGGACAAAGACGGCATCGTGTGGATCTGCGGAACCGGCAACGACACAATCAATCGCTTCGATCCCGTAACAGAGACATTGGTCGAGTTCCGATTACCAACACGAGTTTCCTACACACGCGAAATTGAATTCGATGACGATGGCAGCGTCTGGACAAGCACATCGGGGCCGGCTCGGCACATGGAACGCGGTGTCGGTGCCGTGATTCGGATCTCATTGCCAAAGGAATTACCAGAAGGCGGAAGCATCAAACTCACGCCGAAGCATTACGACGGCAATCACGACATCGGCAACCTCGCCACCGCTCCGAAGGTGGAACGCAAAATGGATTCCGAGCGAGCACAACTGTACGCGAGAATCGACGCCAACCCGCTGCCCGAGACGTATAAGAAAATGCCTCATCAAAAGTGGGTCGATTCACGTTTGGCCGCTTTCCCAAAACACAAACGCCAACTCGCTGGGTCACTATTTCATGAGTTCCGGCAGACTCACCCGGACCGCAGAAACGACGGGCGGTTCTATGTGAAGATCATCGACTACATCATCAACAACGACATGCAGGTGAAACGACGCTTCGTGAAGAAGTGGCAGCATCACTGGTTCGGCGACGCACCGGACAAGCTGGGCGATCGCAACCTCGCGCGAGGCAAGCGGATTTTTGAGCAGGCCACCTGCAGCCGCTGCCACAAGATCGGCGGCAACGAGGCGAAGCTTGGCCCCGATCTGTCGGACGTCACCAAGCGATTCAAAGGCTCAAAGTTACTGCAGCAGATCGTCAAACCGTCTTCCGAGATTCACAAAGAGTTTAAAACGCAGATGATTCTGGTTGATGACGGTCGTCTGCTCACCGGTCTGGTCATCGAAGAAACGGACGATCAGATTCGCTTGCTGCCCAACTTGCTGAAGCCCGAGAAGATTGAGACGATCAGGAAGCCATCGATCGAAGAACGTATTACGGCCGATGTCTCGACCATGCCCGTTGGCTTGCTGGACACCTACACGGCCGAAGAAATTTTCGACCTGGTCGCATTCATTCAGTCCGCAGGCCCTGCGAATGAGAGCCCGGTAACGAAATAACAACTCATGCTTAAAGGTGGCTAAAACAACCAATGCCGAATTGATGGATAGTTCTAAACGGGAATCACCATAAAGCCAGCCCCTCTCCTGCTACTGTTCAGCCTGGCCATGGTTGCCGCGGTCGGCGTCGACGGGAATTGAAACATCAAGCTTTGAACCCAAACAACCCGTCCCGCCCAACACTCCCACCTGAGTAAATGACATGAAAACTGCACGACGTGGATTTACTTTGATTGAGTTGCTGGTGGTGATTGCGATCATTGCAATCCTGATCGCACTTCTTTTGCCCGTCGTTCAGCAGACACCCGAAGCGGCACGGCGCACCCAGTGCAGGAGCCACCTTAAACAGATCGGCAACGATGATGCAGAACTGGACAACTACGCATGGTACGACGCTCATGCTTACAAAGACGGCCAACAGTACGCCCATCGCGTCGGTCAAAAGCTTCCGAATGCCTGGGTCCTGTTCGACATGTACGGCAATGTCTGGGAATGGTGCCAGGACTGGTACGCTCCGTACGGAAAAAAGAAGGATATCAGTGACCCTACGGGGCCTGACAGGGGTCAATTTCGCGTATGGCGGGGAGGGTCGTTTGCCGACAGTCCCGTCAACGCCCGTTCTGCGGCGCGACTAAGCTCTGGCTGCGAGGACTACCGTACTAAGTACCAGGTGGAGTTCCGCTTCGTCCGAACGATTGAAACAGAATGATCGCTTGCGATCTGGAGTTCGTTGGATGAATTTCCGGAGAATGATTAACACAATTTGTAGATGTGAATAAGGAGCACTCAAGATGACAAGAAGCCGTTTAACTTGCCTCGTTGCCATGTTGCTGTGCGCAGCGTTTCTCGGCGCCATCGTAATTCCCGTTGGTTCAGAACGTGGAGCTTCGGCTGCTCCTGCGTCGGTGGGAAAACGGGACGACTCACCTCGCAGACCCCAGCGCGTTGGACACCCGACGTTTGCGAGTCCGCATGCGTCACCGATTACTATCTACGGCGGCGATGTCTTTGTGGTGAATACCCCGGCAGACACCGTCGACGTAATCGACGCGGAAGCGCGGAAGGTCCGGTCCCGCATTCATGTTGGCGTCGATCCCGTCAGCGTCGCCGTCCGTCCCGATGGCAAGGAAGTCTGGGTGTCGAATCACGTTTCGGATTCGGTCAGTGTCATCGATAACGTTCCGAGCAGCCCAACTTACCTGCAAGTCGTAGCCACGATTCAGCAGTTCGACCCGAAGACGAAGGCAACGACTTTCGATGAACCGATTGGCATTGCATTCGCCGGCAACGTTAAAGCGTATGTCGCGCTGTCGTCGGAAAACCAGATCGCCGTTATCGACGTGGCGACACGGAAAGTGAGCAAGCGGCTCAGGATCGCGGCTCAGGACCCCCGAGCGATTGCGGTTCACGGCGACCGACTCTACGTCATCCCGTTCGAGTCGAATAACAAAACGCAGCTCTCCGGAGGGTCCAAGGATGACATTGACGGCGACCTGGTGACGTTTGACGCATGGGAACATTCCATTCGCGTCAACAATGTTCTGTCGCTGGGACACGTGACCGACATTGTCAAGCATCCGGACGTGCCGGACCGCGACCTGTTCGTTTTCGACACCAGGACAGACGAACTCGTGGAAACCGTCGATACTCTTGGCACGTTGCTGTACGGGCTCACAGTCGATTCACAAGGCCGCGTGTTCATCGCGCAGACCGACGCTCGCAACGACGCCAACGGTCGCGCGGGCACCAGAAAGCATGGTATGAAGGAAATGGAAAATCGTGCGTTTCTGAACCAGATCACGAAGCTCGGCTTCCAGGACGGTTCGGTCCAAAAGCCGGAGTTCATCAACCTGGAGCCGCTGCCGCCGAAGCATCCCGAAAAGGGCATGGCTCTGGCAACGCCGTACGCGGTTCAGATTAGCGCTGACGACTCGACTTTGATCGCCGTCGCTGCCGGCTCAGATAAGCTGTTTACCGTCGATGCAGAAAGCGGTGAAGTGCTTGGACGGGTCCCGGTCGGGACGGTGCCACGCGGGATCGCACTCCAAAACACAGATGCTGGCAAACCAGCGCGGGCCTGGGTCTACAACGCCGTCGCCAACACGGTCTCGCTGATTGACTTATCCAACACGACCCGCCCGCAGGTTGCCGGATTTGTCAAGCTGGAAGATCCCACGCATCGGCAGGTCAAGCTGGGACGCACCTGGTTCAATGATGCTGATGCTTCGTCGACCGCCACTTTCTCCTGCGAAAGCTGTCATCCCGACGCCAACACCGACCAGTTGCTGTGGGTACTGAAGACGCCGATCGTCACGAGAGGCAATCAAATCATGCCCCGCTCCACAATGCCGGTGCGGGGTCTGCGCGATACCGCCCCGTTCCACTGGGACGGCGTACTTGGCGATCCCTACGGTGGCAACAACAGCGCGAACATCCGCACGTCGGTCAAGCCCACGGCGGATGCTGAGGACCAAACGACCAGCACGCGGCATTTGATCGACGCCAGCCTGGACGGCGTCCTGCGGGCGGATGGAAACGATGCGGTCAACGACGAAGGCAAGCCCGGCATGCTTACGGCGGCGGAGCGCGACGACATGGCGATGTATTTGCTGAGCGTACCTTTCCCACCTGCGCAGCGTCGTGCTTATGACAACGTCTTGTCGGAAACCGCGCAACAGGGCTACAAACTGTTTCACATCGAAGGAGACAATGACCCCTCGAAATCGCGTCCGAATGTGTGCGGGAACTGCCACCGCATGCCGTTTATGGTAAGCACGAACACGCCAGGCACTGGCATGGAAGCACCCACGTGGCGCGGCGCGTACGACCGCTTTCTGATTCTGCCTCAAGGCCGGCTGAATATCATTCAATTTCCGTTCTATCGTAACGTCGCGGAACGTGGACAGCCCGAAGAAGACATTTGGCGGTTTTCCTGGGGCGGGCGCCGTCGTTTCAATCCCGTCTGGAATATGGTGGTGGAAGGAAGCACCGGATTTTCTGGTTCCTTCGCCCGCCAGGTGACGCTGAACAAAACGTCGGCGAAAGAAGCGTTGACAGCCGATCTGTTGAATGCGTTGGAAGTCTCTGCCTCGGAAGGCGGCGTTGTGCTCGAAGCCGAAGGCGTTTTCATTGATGAGTCGAATTCAACATCTGTCGAGCTACAATTCGATCCTGGGTTTCAACGCGGGGCCTATGTGAGCAAGGCTCGCGATCTCTCGCCATTCACCCGCAAGCAACTCATGTCGCTTGCGGGCGACGGTAAATTCGTGGGCACATTTACGGGAAGACATGGCGAGAACGCCGACGTCGAATCCCCGCAACCAGCCCTGTGGACGCTGGGTTCGATTCATGAACAACGGGGGCGACAGGAATTCCCGGTCCTGCATGGATCCAAGAGCACCATGGCCGTCAGCGGCCGCAACTTCGACCAGTATGCAAGCGTATATGTCGATGGGCGACGTGTGGACGGTTCCCTCATGCTGGAAGAGGACGAACAGGAGAAAGTCCTGATTGCACTGGATTCGTTGCCTTCGCCGGGAATGCACCTGTTGCAGGTCCAGTCGGAAAACGGCTTGTTCAGCAACGATTTCATTTTCCACGTTACGAAGGACGCCCACGCCGCTGCAGAATTGAAACGCAACATCGATGAACCGCATGTCGGCCCCAAAGACGCATTGGCAACAGCCGTCGCCGATGGCAACCTGAAAGAGACTAAGAAGCGTCTTGGCAATGCGCGTCGGATC
>Ga0315332_10001038_pt1 | contig 14220 bp, 11 predicted proteins | sample M110034915metaG_FD_203455 | JGI IMG/M metagenome (GOLD analysis project Ga0315332, IMG submission 203455) | Ammonia-oxidizing marine archaeal communities from Monterey Bay, California, United States - M1 100m 34915 | ecosystem: Environmental > Aquatic > Marine > Intertidal zone | place: USA...
ATGGTTGTGTCGTTCTGGAGGATGGCGTCGAGGTTGGAGCGAATACTACGATTGACCGCGGGACCTTTGGAGTGACACGTATTGGTGTCGGCACCAAAATCGACAATCTTGTCCAAATTGCTCATAATGTGCAAGTCGGCGCACATAATATTATATGTGCCCATACAGCAATTGCCGGTAGCGCAACGACCGGGAGTTTTGTAGTCATGGGAGGCCAAGTTGGCATCAAAGATCATATCGATATCCCCGACAATGTCCAACTAGGTGCTCAATCAGGCGTCATGGGACAACTCGAGCCAAATAAAGCTTACGTGGGAACGCCAAGTGTACCGATTCGTCAAGGGATGATTGAAATGGTGAGTGTGCAGCGGTTACCAAAACTGATGCAGCAAGTCAAAACGCTTCAACGCCAGCTCGATGAGCTATCTTCTAAGATGATCGTTGATGAGGATGATCCTTCCTCACAGCAGGACGCAGCATAAGGAACATCGTTGCTCATGATTTCTGTTCCGCCACTTACTACCAATGAGCCACCAGCAGTTGACTGCGTCGGTTTGATAGCCGGTTGGGGCAACTATCCGTTAGTCGTCGCTCGTAAACTAAAGCTTCTAGGATATCGTGTTATCTGTGTTGGAATCCGTGAGCATGCGGATGCCGAGTTGGCTGAAATTTGCGATGCTTACACGACTGTAAATCCCGCTCGCGGTGGTAAGGGTATACGTTTTTTTAAGCGGCATAACGTGAAGCATGTCATGATGGCTGGAAAAGTTCAAAAGTTGATTTTGTTTCGTAAATTTGCGTGGCTGAGATTGATCCCCGATTTGACCACTTTGAAAATGTTTTATAATCATTTCGTCGCCCGAAATAGTGATACTCGAGATGATGCGTTTTTATTAGCCTTTGTTGCGATGTTCCAGCGGCAGGGTTTGACCGTTGTGCCAGCAACTTATTTTGCACCGGAGTTACTCGTGAAACCAGGGAATTTAACAGAACGCAGAATTACAGCCTCGCAACAACGGGATATCGATTTTGGCTGGGAGCTGGCTAAATGCATGGGCGGACTTGATGTGGGGCAAACCGTAGTTGTCAAAGATCGCGCTGTGCTGGCAGTTGAAGCGATTGAGGGAACAGACTGTTGTATTGCGCGAGCGGGCGAACTGTGTCCAAAAGGTGGATTTACGGTTATCAAAGTAGCCAAGCCGCAGCAGGATTCTCGATTTGATGTCCCTGCCGTCGGTGTCGGTACGTTAGAATCGATTGTGCACGCCGGTGGCCGTTGTTTGGCTGTTGAAGCGGAGCACACGATAATTATTGACGAGCCCGCTGTGTTGCAGTTCGCCAACGAACATAATTTGATCCTTGTTGCTGTCTCTGGTGAGGATTTGATATCGCGGCGCGAAGCGGCATGACAAATACAATAGGTTCTATTTTCCGCATATGGAGGCGACGATGAAAAACTTGATGCAAATTGTGTTGACGCTTGGGGTGATCGGTTTTCAATGCTGTGGAATAGCGCGTGCTGACGATTGGCCTCAGTGGCGTGGGCCCAGTCGGGATGGTGTCTGGCAGGAAACGGGAATCATCGAAAAATTCGCAGCAGGTCAAATACCGCTTAAATGGAAAGTTGAAATTGGGGCCGGCTACAGTGCTCCGACAGTCGCCAACGGACGTGTCTATGTTTCGGATCGAAAGGTTAATCCCGACGATCAATCACAGGTTGAACGAATTTGGTGCTTTGCTGAAAAAGACGGTAAAGAACTATGGCAGCACAAGTATTTGTGCAAGTATGAAATTGGATATACAGCAGGCCCTCGTGCTGCAATTTCAATTGTTGATAACCGTGCTTTTGCGTTGGGGGCGATGGGGCATTTTCATTGCCTAAATGCGACGACAGGTGAAGTGTTGTGGCAGCATGATCTCAATACAAAGTATGACATAGTCATGCCGATTTGGGGCATTGCTGGATCGCCTTTGATTGTTGCTGACACTGTGATTGTCCAACTAGGTGGCAAGACAGCCTGCATTGTTGGATTCGATGTAAAGACGGGTAAACAAAAATGGACTGCTTTGCAGGAACGGGCTTGCTATGCTTCTCCTATTCTTATTGAGCAAGCAGGTGAGCAAGTTGTGGTGGTTTGGACGGGAGATTCAATTTCGGGTTTGAATCCAATGTCTGGCAAATTATACTGGCGACATCCCTTTCCGCCCTCGCGGATGCCTATCGGAGTAGCCACACCAGTATTCTCAAACAACCAATTGTTTGTGACATCGTTTTATGATGGCTGCTTGTTACTTGATTTGAAACAAGATGCACTCAAGGCAGAATTGGTGTGGCAACAAACAGGTCCGGATGAAAAGAATACGGCCGGCATCCATTCGATTATTAGCACACCGATTATTTTGGACGAATATATCTATGGAGTGGATAGTTACGGTGAACTTCGATGTCTTGACAAAAAAACCGGAGTGCGGATTTGGGAAAATCAAACGGCGACTCCTCGGGCTAGATGGAGCACCATTCATTTTGTGAAAAATGGTAAGCAGGTCTGGATGTTTAATGAGCGGGGGGAGTTAATTATCAGTCGCTTGAGTGCAAAAGGGATGGTAGAAATTAGCCGTGCGAAATTGATTGAACCGACGTTAGAGCAGTTGCGGCGTCGTGAAGGAGTCTGTTGGGCCCATCCCGCCTATGCAAATAAGCATGTTTTCGCTCGTAGTGACAAATATTTGGTGTGCGCGAGTCTAGCTGCCGATAATTAAGTTAACGAAAAACGCTTACTGGGTCTGGTCAAGATAGCGAATCTCGGTATAGAATTTGTAGTTTGAGCCTGAGTGATTATTCAAGCTTAGTAGAGAGATAAACGCAGAAGACATACTTTGCAAGGTTAGGAAACAACGCTGTGGTAAAGGTTATCGTTCGAGATCGCGAGACGATTCAGGAAGCTGTGCGTCGCTTTGGTAAATTAGTGATGCGCAGTGGTCTTAAAAAAGAGATGCGCCGTCGTAAGTATTATGAAAAGCCGAGTGATATCAAGCGTCGAGCTCGCATTCGCGCTGAACGCCGTTCAATGAAGTCACGTTTAGACTGAGCGGGCGAAAACGGTGCGGTAATACACGTAACGAGTGAGGTTCAGCCTCGCTCGTTTTTTCATGCGCTGCGCTCGCCGTAAGGACACGCACAACGGTTCAATCTTGCGTTGGTGAAGAGTTAGAGAGTTTGATGAGCCACAGGACAATGCTCATAGAAAACACGATGGTGATAATGAGCAATGCTGAATGGGTATCTAATGCGATGGGTAGTGGCTGCTTATTGATATTTTGGAAGGGCCACAGAATGCTTAAGGACCCGAGCATGATGCCGACGAGTAGGCTGAGTGTACCGAGTCGATATTTTGTTAGTAGATGCCGTAGCACTCGGCTAAAGATTATTAGCCCGCAGGCCGCTCCGCAGGCAAAAATAATGAGTTGCTTGGCTGTTTCTCCCAGTTCAATTCCCTTTATCAATTTCTCAGGCAATGCGATAAGGTGTTCATAAACGCCGAAGATCATCAAAATCAAGGCACCACTGATGCCAGGTAAAATCATCGCGCAAATTGCAATGGCGGCAAAACAGAATAACTGAATATAGGATGGATTCGTTAATTGGGAGGGAGCTTGTGCAAAGGCAGAGCCTATTAAACTTGTAATTGTAATTCCAATTAAGGCTAAAAATATCGTTTGCAGTGAATCGCGAAAGTTGAGTATTTGGATTTGCTTACCAATGACCAAACACGAGGCCAATACCATGCCTGAGAATACAGCTAGCGTGAACTGTCGCGGTTGTTGATGTCCTAACAGCCAGTGCGACAGTGTTCCCATGCAAAGAATTCCTCCGAAAATTCCTAACAATAACGACAGAATAAATCGCAAGTGGACATGTGCAGCCGCTTGTCGCCAACTTCCTTTAACTAGGAGACTGCAAAACTTTGAGTCAAAATTTCTGATACTGTCAATAAGGTGGTCGTAAATTCCTAGTAGTAGTGCGACAGTGCCACCTGAGACACCCGGCACGACATCCGCATTGCCCATTAGAAATCCTTTGAGAATTGTCTGCAGGGGGCGGTGTTGTGGGGCTTGATCGGCGGTTGAGGGTTGTTGTTCCATGCAGTTATTGTCGGTTTTTCCCAGTGAAGTTCGCTATTAGCGTTGTAAGTTTCTTCTATTTTTGTGCGTCGCAGAGCGAAATAGTTGTAGAGAAACACTAAGATATCGATAATTATTTTGACGTGCGATGCTAGAACTGTACAATTTAATGTAAGGTCACGGTTCTCTAGCTGGGCAAATGGCGAGATGATTTCTCTCAAATAAAATTTGCCGGTCGTATTGTAAGTGAACTGCAGGCTCGCGGGAAATAATTTGTTTGACGGCGAGACGAGACACATTTTTTCTTTTCTATAAGTCATCCAATTCTTTCCAACAATGTACCGATGGTTTCATTGCTGGGGGACTTCTATTTGTTGTTTCTGGTGATGGGGTTATTCGAGTTTGGAGAGTTATGTTTTTTAGAAGACAAAACAACGAACTAGAAGTGTTGGCGCCAGCCAAGCTTAATCTTTTTTTGGAGATCACGGACAAACGGTCGGATGGTTTTCATGAGTTAGATATGGTGATGGTCCCAATTGGGTTGTATGACACCTTAACATTCAAGTTGCGGCGAGACGATGAGATTACGTTATCCTCTTGTTGTGCAGTCAGTAATAAAATTGTATTGCCGCTCGCTTCCGATAATTTGGTGACTCGTGCGGTGAAATTGCTACGGAAGCGAATTGAGACTAGCAGTTCTATAACAACGTCAGGATTCGATATTGGTCTTTTTAAACGTATTCCTGCCGCTGCAGGTTTGGGTGGCGGTTCCAGTGACGCAGCCGCTGCTTTAGTCGCTGCGAATTATCTTTGGCAGGCTGGGCTAAGTATCGAGGAGTTGTCTGAGTTAGCACTGCAGATTGGCAGCGATGTCCCATTTTTCTTATCGGGATCTGCCGCACGTTGTAGAGGTCGTGGGGAGTTGCTGACACCACTGAACATGCCGGCATCGTTGGATGTTGTGCTCGTCAAGCCTCGGGGAGGTCTCGCTACCGCTGAAGTATTTGCGGAGTATGCGATGCATCAGGGTATCAGCGGTAGTGATCGGGTTGCTGTAGATAATATTTTGAGTGCTTGTGTGGGGGGGCGTGCAGTGGAAATTGGCAAGTGGTTGTATAACCGCTTGGTTGATTCGGCGTTGCGATTACAACCCGAGTTGCAGCAGTTACAGGCTGAGTTGCTTGCATTGGGGCTTCCAGGTGTACAGATGACCGGTAGTGGCAGTACGTTCTATTTGATATGTCGTCACGCTCGACAAGCACGAAACATCGCGGAGAAGTTATCCAACCGTGGGCACGCCGCTGTATTTCATACTCGTACGCTATCCCATCGTTCCTTGAATATTGCACCGGAACAAGATTTATTCCCGCTGGAGCAACCCTGTGTCGGATTGAGTCCCTAATGAAAAACCATTGCGGAAAATAATTTATTGTCCCTTAGCTTATGTAGTGAGAAGAAGTTTCAACACCAATAATTGCTGGCCCGCAAAGGCTGCAGGAGTTTCATCATCGTGGAAATTACTGAAGTCCGAGTTAAACTGATGGAAAATTCAGATGACCGTTTACAAGCATTCTGTAGCGTTACGTTTGACGATTGTTTTGTGGTGCGTGATTTGAAAATAATCGAGGGTCCCAATGGCCCTTTCGTGGCTATGCCAAGTCGTAAAATGACTGTGCATTGTCCTCGCTGTCACTGCAAAAATCATTCTCGCGCGGCCTATTGCAATCAATGCGGAGAGCAACAACGACAGTGCGTTGGAGACCGCAATGATGATTCGCGAGGGAAACTCTATGCCGATATAGCGCATCCAATTAATGCGGAATGTCGTGAGATGATTCAAGATAAAGTGATTCAGCAGTATCTCGCAGAATTGCAGGTTCGGGAACACAAATCGAACGACTCCTATCAGCGACAAGATTCGGTTTCAGTGGATGAATCGGAGTCAGTACAGGGGCCACATCAGAGTAGCCCACACGAAGCCGTCGAGCCACCATTGGAAAACGACAACGGCTTCGGCCAAGGGATTTTTCCGTAGTCGCGTCTATTCGTTTCTTCCGGCAACCGTGGGTAGCAGATCGGGCACGAATAGTTGGAGGACCATTCCGGCGACGATCATGATGATTCCGAGCAGCGCCATGATGCCTTGACCCCCAGCATATTTCCAGCGCATAAAACACCAGACGACGTTGTATATCGGTAAGATAGATGCGAGTATGGCGTGCACCATTTCGTCTTTGACAGCCTGCAAAGCGACTGCAACATGGGCAATAATATAGTAGATCATTCCCAACCAAAATTGCACGGCGCAAAAGGTTGCGAGCCCAGTATAGAAAGCAAATTTCGCATTGCCGGTAATTGGCCGTTCGGATGAAGATAAATTTGGATCACTATTGAGAATCAATAAGTCGATTTGAGCTGGTGTGACTGGAAGCACGGCCATGGATGGTATCCAACCACTTTGCGTAGCATTTTGTCCCGACAATGGTGTGACTTCCGAGAAACCGTTTTGAGTAGAGGATACTTTGCAATATGTACCGGGAGGCATCTTGGTAGAGAAATCCATTCCCATTTCATCATCCGTCTGTTGAGCCTTTTGCGGTCCCGAAGTAATTTCAGCTTCAGTCACGACAAGAAAATATTTGTCACGTGGTGCATCCCCAGTCAGCGAACGAAACTCGTTGCCCTGGTAGTTTGCAATTTGGATAGTCGCTGGTTTTGTTTTGGAATCGAGAAGTGAAAAATAGGTCAGCGAGCAGACAGCCAAGGCCATGCCAAAGGAGATGACGTTAAAGAAAATGAACAGCCAGACCCAGTAGGGAGTTGGTCCTTCGGCGTCTTTTTCTAAAAGCTCTACTTCCATTTGTTCCGCAGCGGCGTCGAGTTGTTCGTGTCCGTATGAGCGATTGGTATAGACCGCCGCTCCAATATGTTTGCTATCGCTCTGGACATCTTCGCCCATCATTTGACCAGATTCGACGTTATAACCACATTCGAGACAAATGATTGCACCGCCAGGGATATTTGCTGTGCAATTTGGGCAGCGATAGCCTCCCGGGGTTACCGCAGTAATGCCAGCATCGCTCAGTATTTCATCAAGCATAGTGTCGACCGGCGCTTGTTGAGGCAGGGGAATGTGTAGCGGATTCTGGCAGGCAGGGCACGATACTTGCTTGCCTGCGTACTGATCGGGAGCGTCGACTTGGTAGCCACACTGACAACTGACCGGGATGGGCATCGGGTTCGCCTGTTGAATTAAGTGGTTGAAGTGGTGGGGGATGAATTTGAGTATTGTAACGGCATTACTAGTATGCAGTGCTATGTATTGTGATGAAAGTACCTAGAATATTCAATTCACTTTTCTATGTAATTGCCAGCTAATGCATTCAGAATGTAGAAAATGGCAGGTTACTGAGCGGGCTTGGTTGTTTTGTGACATTTTGGCAGTACAGAGGGTTAGTATGAAATCAGGAAAACTTGGGTTTACCCCGTAGATAGCTAAGGTTTTTTGGCTTATCTTTAATCGTTTAAAGGTATGTCGTTAGTTGCAACTACAACAGCAGGAAAGTTTCTTGTTTATTGGCACGTAACTTGCATTTACCGAATATAAAATTAAATCAAAATGCGTTAAAACACAAAAGAGAGATTTCTACTACATACTTTAGTCGTGTTGAAGATCCGTATCGTAGCGGGTCGTGGGTAAAGAGTACAGGAAATAGCATATTGTGAGAACTTGTTTAAACTGTTTTGATGAATATACACAAGAATAGTGGCACGCAGATCACCTCGAAATGGACAATGTGATCGAATGGCCTAGGATTGATTACACCTTAAGGAACGCAACACGATGGTCAAATCAAAGATAAAACTTCAACCATTAGGGGATCGAGTTGTTGTACAACGCGATGCATCTGAAGAAGTAACTACTGGTGGTATAGTACTACCGGACAGTGCTAAAGACGCACCGGCACGTGGAACCGTTATAAGTGTCGGAGACGGGATCATGATGCCCGACGGCAGCCGTGTTGCCTTGCAATTAACCGTTGGTGCCCGCGTTATTTTTAGCAGTTACGGCGGGGAAGCCATTAATATTGATGATGAAGAATATTTACTGATGCGAGAAAGTGACGTTTTAGCAGTCATCGAGTAATTCGAGGTCATATTCAGATTAGCTGAATATGCGAAACAAAATACAAACCTAACGCTTGGTGCACTGACAGCACAGTTGGAAAACGAACCAAGCAAGTAAACGATATTCAAGGGAGAGTAAATCTCATGGCCAAAATAATTGCCTTTGATCAAGAAGCACGAGAATCGATTCGCCGAGGTGTTTCCAAATTAGCACGAGCAGTAAAAGTTACGCTTGGTCCCAAGGGACGTAACGTTATTCTGCAAAAGAGCTTTGGTTCGCCTACGGTTACCAAGGACGGTGTAACTGTTGCCAAAGAAATCGATCTCGAAGATGTCTTTGAAAATATGGGAGCTCGCATGGTTCGCGAAGTTGCCAGTAAAACAAGTGATGTCGCGGGCGATGGCACAACAACAGCAACAGTGATGGCTGAAGCCATCTTCACCGAAGGTCTTAAAGCGGTTGTGGCTGGTGTGAATCCAATTCAAATGAAGTCTGGTATTGAACAAGCAGTTGAAGACATCATTGAAAAATTACACAAGATGTCGATCAAAATTAAGAATCGCGATGAAATGGCTAATGTCGCTTCGATAGCTGCCAATAATGACCGTGAAATCGGTGAATTGCTTGCCGACGCCATGGCTAAAGTTGGTAAAGATGGTGTGATTACTGTTGATGAGGGTAAGAGCCTAACAACGGATGTTGAATGGGTTGAAGGTATGCAGTTCGATCGCGGTTACTTGTCTCCATACTTCGTAACCGATTCCAACACCATGGAAGCTGTTCTTGAAGACGCCTATGTGTTGGTTTTCGAAAAGAAAATCACAAATATCAAAGATCTTGTGCCACTACTTGAACAAGTTGCCCAACAAGGAAAACCGCTGTTGATTGTCGCAGAAGACGTCGAAGGGGAAGCGTTGGCAACCTTGGTTATTAACCGCTTGCGTGGTTCGTTCCAATGTGTTGCAGTTAAAGCCCCAGGCTATGGCGATCGCCGCAAAGCGATGATGGAAGATATCGCTATCCTCACCGGTGGTACCGCAATCTTTGAAACTCTTGGTATTAAACTAGAATCACTGAAGCTAACGGATCTCGGTCGAGCGAAACAAGTAATTGTCGACAAAGATAATACAACGCTTATCGAAGGTAGTGGTAAGAGCAGTGACATCAAAGCACGCATTGATCAGTTACGTCGTGAAATTGATAATTCAACGAGCGACTACGACCGTGAAAAACTCGAAGAACGTCTAGCGAAGCTTTCCGGTGGCGTTGCCAAGGTAAATGTTGGTGCTGCTACAGAAACTGAGATGAAAGAACGTAAAGCTCGAGTTGAAGATGCTTTGCACGCTACGCGAGCTGCTGTTTCTGAAGGTATTTTGCCTGGTGGTGGCGTTGCCGTATTACGAGCATCTTCCAAAGTGAAGCCAGCTACCTCGTTAACGGACGATGAAAAGCTCGGCTACGATATCGTAGTTCGCGCGGTACGTGCTCCACTTAATACTATCGTTGCTAACGCTGGGAAAGATGGCGGAATCATCTGCGAACGCATTCTCGGCGAATCCGGAAACTTTGGCTATAACGCTTTGACAGATAAGTTCCAAGACCTAGTCGAAGCCGGCGTCATTGATCCTACTAAAGTGACTTGTACTGCGTTGGCAAATGCTGCTAGTGTCGCAACTCTTTTGTTGACAAGTGATGCACTGGTTGCTGACAAGCCCAAGGATTACGATGGTGGCCATGGTGGCGATTACGATCTATATTAAAATCTAATTAGCCCATACGTGTGGCGAATTGAAGTTAACAAACCGGCTGTGATGTGAAAACATTCCAGTCGGTTTTTTGTTTTGTCTCATGGAGGCGAAGTCGCCGCCGTGATATATAGCCGCCCACTGTTGTAGATCCATCGGTCTATCGAAAGAATGGAATACAATACAATAACTGATACCGTTTATTTACCAATGCAGAAGGTGCTGAAGATTTCATCGAGGATATCGTCGTTGTAGACTGTGCCGACGATTAAGCCGAGGTGTTGTAAAACGTGGCGCAACTCTGCCGCTAGTAATTCGTCACCTTGACCTGTATTGCACAACTCCAATGCTCGCTCAATGCTGTTTGTTGCTTGCAATAAACTCTCCTGGCATCTTGAGGCGGTTTGCTGCAAAATGATTGCTTCACCCGCTTGGTGTCGTAAGCGTGCGCCGATGAGTGTTTCTAACGCGTCGAGGCCCGTTACATGTTCTGAGTCGATAGAGGTAGTAATATCAGCAGTCTTAACGGAATTCAAATTAGCGCAATCGCCTTTGGTTTGTACAACAATCCGTGCATGCAGTGTTGTTGTTTGTAACTGTTGGATTTCCCACGGCGACCGCTGTCTAGCTCCATCAATGCACAAAATTTCAAGATGAGCATGTTGTTGTTGTTCGGCGGTTATCTCACGCGCACGTTGTGCGATCACGTTTTCACTTGCCGCAGTTGATTCGATACCGGCTGTATCAATTAATAAGCAGGGCATGCCGTTTAACTGGAGTGATAGTGAGACGTAATCACGAGTTGTTCCTGCGATATCGGAGACAATAGCCAATGGTTGTTTAGCGAGTGCATTAAACAAGGTACTCTTTCCTACATTCGCTTCACCGCGGAGAACAATACGATATTCCATGCCACTTACGAGTCGTTGTTCCAGCTGCAAGGCGATAGCAAGTAATTCCTGATGCACATTGTTAACTTGGATTTTGATTTCGTCTCGGGCGATGAACTCGATGTCTTCTTCGGAAAAATCAAGTCCTGCTTCTAGATGGGCCAGTATGGTCAGGAGTTGTTGTCGCAGAGCTTCAAAGCGTGAGTTTAGTCCTCCGGCGAGTTGGGAGAGCGCAAGGTTAAGTTCTTTTTTGTCTCGCGCATCGATCACTCCCAATACCGCTTCAGCTTGCGTCAGATCAATCCGCCCTGCTAAAAACGCTCGTAATGTGAACTCGCCAGGCTGTGCTACTCGAATGCACTTGTCCTGTTCTGGAACAGTAACGGATGATTGATTGTCCAGGCAAATGGCATTGAGGATAAATTGTAATAGTGGAGCTGCTCCAGGCAGATGAAGTTCTGCAGAACGCTGGTGCGTATAGCTTCTCTCATCCGGCCAATAGTACAGATCCGCTGGAATACTGGGGAAACCATCTAGATTGCGTGTGGTAACGCGGTAGGCCGTCGCTGAAGACGCGGAGGTAACGGTTGATTCAATATCTGTAATGACTCGTCCTAGCGCAAGTATCACTGCAGGGCCACTTAAACGAATGATTCCCCGCTGTGCTGAGCCAGCAGCAGAGGCGATTGCAACAATGGTATCCTCGGTAGAAAACATGTTTCAATAGTACCAAGCTTGCGTTTTTCCCAGTCCCAGTAGATTATCGTCTACGCCGTCGGTTACCTTTGAGGCTATCGAGCTGCTTACGGCGGTTATTATCGTCACCTTTGGCTTGTTGCCGTTGCTGTTGTTCAGCCATTTGTGCCATGCGGTGCATGAAGCCAGGTTTCTTTTTCTTATTCTTCTGTTTCTCTGCTAAGGCTTCTAAATAAGCATCAGGATCAGTGACTTTTGGCAATAATTTACGTTCTAACAGGCCCCAAGTACTGGATGCGATAAAATAGATGCAAAGCCCGCTGGCAACTCGGAAAAACATAATGCCCATAAAAAGCATCATAAATTTCATCATTTTTTGTGCCATTTGCTGAGTGTCGTCAGTTGTTGGCGGAGCATATATTTTTTGCTGCAACATAAATAACGCAATAGTAATGATTGGTAGCAAGTTAAGATATGGTCCAAGGAATCCGCCACGGTTAATGAAGATTGCGGATGTTTCGCCCCAATAAACGAGCATGTCTGGACCCGCCAGGTTGGTACACCAATTTAGCCCATCCAGCAGTGGTTCGCCTCGTAGTTCAGTGTTGACCATGATACTACGGTAAAGCCCAAAAAAGATAGGCATTTGGAAGAATACGGGCAAGCACCCGCTTAACGGGTTGTACCCATATTTGCCAAAGAGTTCTTGGGTCTTGAGTGATTTCTTTTGGGCGTCATCTTTGTATTTTTCACCAATTCGTTTCATTTGTGGTTTAAGGAATCCCATCATTTGGGCACCGCGAACTTGCTTGCGACTTAAAGGATGCAAGCACGCTCGCACCATGACTGTGAGCAAGATAATGGCGATACCGTAATTACCGAATATGCCGTAGAAAAATCCTAGAATTCCGTCTAGCAATAACGCAATGGTTCGGAACCATCCATATTCGACAAGTTCCTCCATCCTATAGTCAGCAAGGACTTCGCCATTTTTGGGGCCGGCGAAGATTTGAAAATGTTGAGAGTGCCGAGCATTGGGCTCCAGAATAATGTGCTTGCTCTGCACAAAAAACGAGGTGTTGGGAAGCTCGGCGGTTTTCTTATTCGTTGTCAGTATGGCTAGATTCTTTTCTGCGGGAAAGCTACGAGCTTCTTTGAGAATCAACGATTTTGCGTCTTCGGCGGGGTCGTTATCCGCAGATACTGGCGTGCTAAATCCGACCGCAAAGAATTGTGAATCAGAAACAATATATTGATAGGTTTGGTCTCCCGGTTCGGAAGGGTTGAGCAGCGATTCAAATGGTGAGTCCACGTTTTCTTGGGCAAACTCGACGATGTCTGTACCACGCAATTCGTCTTCGACACCGTTGATTTTCCATTTGATGTCTCGTTTTTTGGACGTGGAGGTCCACCAGGTTTCATTAATGATGTTGTTGGCGCCATCTTGGCGGAACACGATGCTTTGACGTTCGCTTGAGAGATTCGTAAACGCTATATCGAGATCAAGGTGATAAGCCAGCGGATTTTCCGGATTTGCCAATGTAAATCGTTTGGTGATTTTCAATTTAGCGGTTGTGCCACTATCTTTATTGTCATCGCTCGGTTCAATTTCGGTGTCCGTTGTGTCGGTTTCTTGTTGCGGCAAGGTCACAACCAGAGTGAATTCGATATAGTTGGCGTCGTTGTCAATCTTCATATCCCAAATGCTGTGGCGCATTGAGGCGATGTTGTCGAGTTCGCTTTGTGCGAGCGCTGCGGCGGTGTTATTGATTTGGACGAGTGACGTCAGAAACGAATAGGGCGCTTCTCGAAAAGGCATTGTATCAGGATCAGGATCGATAATTTCCAATGGACGTTGGCCAAGCTTGGTCGTAAATGTCAGTTTGGCGTCTAGGTTGTCGTCACGCACTACTTCAATATCAATTTCCTGTGCTGGGTTTGTCTCGCTCAACAGGATGGTGTGCAAGTCCTCGGCTGTAGTAACCTCGCGACCGTCGAGTTTGGTGATGACATCACCTATTTGCAATCCTTTAACTCCTGACTTCGTAGTAGCTAATGCGGCTGGCGTACCATCGGCAACAACTCGGATTTTCGCGCCCGGTGGGTTACCGTTGTCCGTTGCTGCTAGATATCCCAAATAGCCGTGTTTAAATTCAATGACGCCATATTTTAGATCGTCGCTGTTATTGTTGCTGCGTTCGACGAGTTCGAGGCGTTCTAAGGCACCACCACGATTCGAAAAATAGGCGATATACTTTTCAGAGGCAGCTGGGTCATAAGAACCAATTGCGATAATCTGCTCGTCTTGCTCAGCACCGATGATTGGTGTTACAGCGGTTTGTAACTCTGCTGGGGATGCGGCCGCTTGTTGCTCTAGTTCCTGTTTTTGCGCCGCGGGATCTTTCGGTCCGATGTCAAAAAACCGCATGACAATTTGCATGCCCAGCATCATCATTGCCATGATCAGCAAAAAACGGAGGAGTTGATTCTTATCCACCAGTGTATCCTTGAGTAGTCGAGTATTAGGTATTCAGCCATTCTGACGCACTATCGTCAGTCTGCAAAGGCGTAATCAAGTTGAGTGGTTCATTTTCCGTCGTGCAAACGATCCCCAAGGAACTTGTCAAGATCACTGATG
>Ga0315332_10001042_pt1 | contig 14194 bp, 14 predicted proteins | sample M110034915metaG_FD_203455 | JGI IMG/M metagenome (GOLD analysis project Ga0315332, IMG submission 203455) | Ammonia-oxidizing marine archaeal communities from Monterey Bay, California, United States - M1 100m 34915 | ecosystem: Environmental > Aquatic > Marine > Intertidal zone | place: USA...
GCTCAACCAGATTTTTTATATCCTTTGGGTTGGGGTTCTAGCCCTGATCCCGGTTCATATAATTCTCAAAAAAAGAAATTACCAAAAGAACATGTATCCTATGAAGATGATTTAGATAGAAATAGGATACCATTAAGAGAAATCTTTATCAAAACTGACCTGGTAAAAGATGTATTTAATCAACATAAAGATGTAAGAAAAACAATAGAACTTCTATTAGATAAATTAAATAAATCCTCTCATCAGTTTTTTAAATTAAAATTAGTAGCTGGTGATACTGATGATGAGATTAAAGTTATTGATGTGAATTATGTTGATTCTGAAGAAGGTAAAGATGTAACAGTTTATGAAGATAAAGAAAAAGAATTATTTACTTTTAAAATTTTTCAACCTGGGTCAATAGTAAAAGATTATGATTTATCATTTAAACTGCCATCAGGAAATATTGGGAACATGTATGCAATTCAAGCTATGGGTCATGATTCAACTTTATTTTCACTTAATTTAGATGTAGATACAGCTAAAGCTATAAATTCTGTAGATCCAGATGCCTTATCAGTAATTTATGAACCAGATGTTGGAAATTATAGATTAGAACAATCACTAAATTTGAAACCATTAGCTGACGACTATAGTGTATTTAATGCTGTAGAATCAATATTATCAACAGATAGTTTTAATGCTAAGACTTCTCTTACAGGAGGATCTCTATTCATTCCTAATATGAGGAAGAAAAGTAGTTATGCTAAAAATGTAAATAGTGGAACAACTTCGTCAAATTCTACTAAAAGACTTCAAAATTTAAAAAAAAGAAATGAAAATGCACTAATTGCGCGAGGTCTTATAATTGCTCCCACCATTCCACAATATTTTGATATGGTAGAGAATGTAGAGTCAACTAGAAAAGATAAATCAAATTTGTTACCATTTGAGTTATCATTAAATGTGTATGGTATAGGGTCTATTGTTCCAGGAGATACTTTTCGGGTCGATTATTTACCTAAAATGTATTTAAAAAATACTTATGTGCAGACTATGAAAGTTATTCATAATGTAAATTCCGATGGGTGGTTTACTAATTTGGAAACTCAATTTAGATTAAATAAATTTACAAACAAATATGGATCAGGAACAAATGTAAATAGCTCAAGAGTAAGATTATCAGTTGATGCTTTAAATACATTAGGAATTACAGAAGCTTTTACTGTTAATGATGGTTATTTTACAGATAGTGTGTTACCATTAGATGTCCTCCAGGCCCATATAACTGATTTAACATTAAACTTGGAAGGTTTTACTACTAAAAATCTTAATTATGGATACGGTATTGATTTTAAAACAATCGATGAATTTGATGAAGATATGTTTAAAGATGGGATTCAACAAAACGGAATATTCAGACGCCAACGATTTAATATTATTGGTGGTAGAGGAGGAGGTGCAATATCATTTGATGAAGAGATGAAAGAGGGAATATCCAATTGGATGTCGGAAAAAGGAATCCTAGATATGGTAAGCCTTGCAACTGAGCAAATACATATTAAGGTTACATTGAAACCAATAATATTAAAGACGGATGGTAAATATCAATTATTTGTTGATGCAGATGGTAAACTACTTTTATTGGGAGATACTGCTGACAAAATCTATTGGTTAAAACAATATTTTAGCGGACAAGTTACACCTGGACCAGAAGGTGGTCAACCCTATATGGATCCAAACTATACAAAAGTCTAAATAAAAAAAGCTTGTTTTTCTCATAAAAAGGTTATATATTAAGATACGATGTATAATGTTATACCCATATTTAAAGACCCAAACCTACATCCATTACACGAAAACAATGGATTATCAGCTCTATGGGTTCAACCAGAATCTGCAGAAGAACCATTCTTTATAATAGAAAAACATCCTGATTCAGATAAATTTATGGAAGATTATAAGTGGTTAGATGAAGAATTTATTCAAACACCTGATAAAAAACTATTGAATCATTTCTATGAATTTAAAGATGTTGTGGATAAAAATTTCATATGGTGGAATGAAACAGGTAAACCATTTGATAATAATATTCGTAATAATGCAATAGATTTCTTGAATAATAAGTTCTACAATGTTAAAAAACTTAACGAAATCATACCTTTATGTAAACATAATGAGTATTGTAGTGACATTTATAAGGGAATGGCTAGAGCATATACAGGTGAGAATGATGATTATATGAATGATGCAATTAAAGCGTTTGGTTCAATTGAAAAGAATGGTGTTAAAGTTTCAGATGATGTATGTGATATATTTGACATAAGAGTAAAGAAACATATATCAGATGGGAAACTATATTCAAACTATAATCTATGGACAACAACAGGTCGTCCAAGTAATTCATTTGGTTCTGTAAATTTTGCTGCTTTACCACCTGAAAAGAGAAAAGCTATAGTACCAGAAAATGATTCATTGATAGAATTTGACTTTGATGCATATCACTTGAGATTGATTGCTGACTTGGTTGATTATGATTTTGGTAAAGAATCAGTTCACGAGCACTTGGCTAAACACTATGAGTGTTCATATGAGGAATCAAAACAAAGAACATTTAAATTATTATATGGTGGAGTTGACAAAGAAACAAGAGAAAAAGTTCCATTTTTTGATAAAGTTCATACTTATATAAATAAGAAGTGGAATGAAATAAATACTCACAATTTAGTTTATACTGATATTTATAGACGGAAACTATTATTTAAGAACTATGAAGATATGAATAGAAATAAGGTTTTTAACTATTTAATTCAGGCTTATGAGACAGAATCAAATATTAAGAAGATTTTATTAATTCAAGACTATTTATTAGGGAAGAAGACAAAATTGGTTTTATATGGATATGATAGTTTCCTATTTGACTTTTCAAACCAAGATGGAGTGGAAACTTTGAGAGAAATAAAATCAATTTTAGAAGAAAACAAACATTACACCAAATCCAAAATGGGTTTAAATTATGGTGAAATGCAAGACATTACAAAGAGGTTATAATATGACAAATATTTCAGAAATCATAGAAGAGATTTTAGTAGAATGGGCATATCGTGTTCACAATGGAATGCCTAATCCAAAAAACGCACAACACATCCACGAACTTAGAGAATCAATGGAAGAATTGAATTTACCAAATAAAGTTATTTATGAAGTTATTCAAAATTTAATCAATGAGGATGGCGGACTTTCAGACAAAGAAAAAGAAAAAGCTAAAAAGATGGGATTAGTTCATCTTGGAAAAGGTGCTTATGGAAAAGAAGGTGGTGAATCTTCACATCAAGCTGTAGATGGAAAATTAGTTGCAAAAGGTGATAAGGAAGAACCTGAAAAAGAAACCAAACCACCTATGAAAATTGATGCTAATCCATTTGATGATAAAGAAAAAGATAAAGATGGTGAAGAAAAAACAAAAGATGATAAACAAAAGTCAAAGGTTGGTAGCTCTGAACAACAACAACAAAAGACTAAAATAGATAAAGAAGTAAAAGAAGATTTAGATTTTATTGTTAAGAATGCTGATGATGTTAGAACACAAGGTGGTGCTGGTAGTAATACACCTACACGACAACAAGTCCAAGATTTACAAACATTTACAGAAAAAAGAATGGAACAAGACGCTAGAAGAAAAGCAGCTGAAGAAAAAGGTGAAGAATTTAATGAAGAACCTTATGTTCATCCAAATGTAACACAAAGAGAAATAAATGATGAAACTTTAGATAAATCTATAGATTATTTAAAAGAACAATTAGGTGAAGAAGAGTTTGAGAATTTGATTAGATTTTTAGCTAAAGGTGGTGGTGTTCACCCACATTTAACAAAAGTAACAAAACTCAAAAGAGGTGAACCTGGTTTAGATCCTGAAAGTCCTGGATATAAAAGGGTTAGAGAGTTAATTAGATTGTATTTAAAAAATGATGGTAAGTGTGTAGTGACAGGTGTTCCAATGAAATTAAGTATATGTGAACCAGACCATAGAATACCTTATAGTTCTGCAAAAGATGAAGCTGAAAGAAACGGAACTACTGTTCAGGAAGAACAACAAAAATTAGATGATTTTACAAGTAATTTAGATTTAATGGTTGGTCCTGTAAATCAATTTAAATCTTCTTTGATTGATGATAAATTATTAAACGCGACTAGAAAAAGATTAGCTATGTCTGAAGAGGCTGAAGAAGTTAAAAAATTAGAAAAAGTTTATAAAAATGAAAGAGCAAAAGCTTTAAATAAACATTATAGAGAGAAATATCTTCTTGGTGACTTTACTTCACTTACTGAAAAAAGAATAAGTGAAGCTGACGATGATGAAAGAAACGCTATGATGAAAGCTTGGAATTATTTACATCCCAACAAAAAAGAGATGAGAGAACAAATTGAAGGAAATCCAAAAAAAGGTAAAGACGGAAATCCTAATTACTATGAGGAATTAAAAAAAGCTTGGAAAGCTCAAGGTATAGAATTACCAGATAATCCTGATGATATAGATTGGAATAATCCACCATTTGATAAGTGGATGAATAGATATGGATTTGGTGGTGGTGACGGTAGACCAAGAAGTAATAGGTTATCAGCTGGTCCTGAAAGAAAGTATATGAAAGAACATTTTACTAAAAGTGGACAAAATGTTCCTACTATAGAAGAACAATCAGAAGTAGATGAAACTATTGATGAAGCTAGACAAAAAATAAGAAAAGATTCAGCTAAAAAACAAATTGATATTCAAAAAATAAAATTAAGAGACCCCAACTTATCTGATAAACAAAAACAAAATGTTCAGAAAAAAATTGATAATCTTCAAAAGAGTTTAGAATAATGAAATCACAACTACTAGCAACATTCACAACAAAAGATAATCTTGATGAAACAATTAAGAAAATCGTTGACGCATATACAATCATATTCAGTAAAGTATATGTATTACAAAATGAAAACAATGTAAATGAATTAATCTGTACTTATAATGTAGATACAAATGATGGTATCGATTATAATAAAGTAGAAGGAACAATATCTCTTCATAGAAAAAAACATTCCAATACATTGTATACAATAAATGCATTAAATGAATGTATAAAGAATTTAAACAATGGTGTCATGGACTCAAAGTTTATGATACCCTGGGAAAACTTCAAGAATATGTTGATGGTAACAAATTCTGAAGGATTGAATAAAATCAATACAAGAATATTTAAAATAGAAAAAATTGAAAATAATTAAAAAAAAGCTTGACTTATATTGCATTTTTGATATATATTATATGTAGTATAAAAAATAGGTTATATGGTTATACGATTTAACCATAAAATAATAAACGATAAATAATAAAACACATAGGAGAAATACAAAATGGATATAGACGCAATCAAATCCAAACTAGCAACACTACAATCAACTTCAAATACAAAAGATAACTTTTGGAAACCTGAACCAGGTAAACAAGTTGTTCGTGTTGTTCCTTACAAACATAATAAAGATAACCCATTCATTGAGTTATTCTTTCATTATAACTTAGGTAATAATAAAACTTACCTTTCACCTCTTTCATTTGGAAGACCAGACCCAGTAGCTGAATTTGCTGACAAACTAAAATCAACAGGTAATAAAGACGAATGGATTCAAGGTAAAAGACTTGAACCTAAAATGAGAACCTTTGCACCAGTTGTAGTTCGTGGTAAAGAATCAGAAGGTGTTAAATTTTGGGGATTCGGTAAAACAGTATATCAAGAGTTACTTGGTGTAATTGCTGATCCTGATTATGGTGACATTACTGATGCTACTAATGGTAGAGATATTGGTATTGAAAGACAGACTCCTGCTGAGGCTGGAAATCAATATGGTAAAACTACTGTAAGGGTTAAACCTAATCAGACACCGATTACTGATGATGCTACATTACTTACAAGCATTATGGATAATCAATCTGATTTAGTAGAACTTTACAATGAACCAACTTATGATGAGTTGAAAGAAGTTTTACAGAACTTTTTGAATCCATCTGATGAAGCAGAAACAACTGCTCCAACAAACACTACTGAGAAAGTTGCTGAACAAACAGCTACTAAATCTACAGCTGATGTTTCAGATGCATTTGATAACTTGTTCAATAATTAATCAATAACAACAAATTGTAATGAGTGGGATGCACATTTCACATATGAAACTTCTCACATTGAATACAAGTATTCATAGCATCACTCTCTCACTCTTTACATAATAGGAGAACGATATGTCAGAAAAAGACGAATTGGCTGGGATAATTGCCGATGAATTAAATAAACAGTTCAAACATCAAAAGGTTGCTTACTTTCTTGACGAGGGTGCAAATCCAACTGATGTTACTGATTTTATTTCGACTGGTTCAACAATATTAGATTTAGCAATTGCTAATAGACCAAATGGTGGTGTTGCTGTAGGTAAGATTACTGAATTAAATGGTTTAGAAGGTAGTGGTAAATCTTTAATTGGTTCTCATTTGTTATCTTCAACACAGAAGAAAGATGGTATAGCAGTTTATATAGATACAGAATCAGCAGTATCTCAAGAGTTCTTGAGAGCTATTGGTGTGGATACTACTAAAATGTTATATGTACATTTGGAAACTGTTGAAGAGATATTTGATACTATTGAAACAATTGTTACTAAAATCAGAGAATCAAATAAAGACAAGTTAGTTACAATCTTGGTTGATTCATTAGCGGCTGCTTCTACGAAAGTGGAAATGGATGCTGACTTTGATAAAGATGGTTGGGCAACAGCCAAAGCAATCATCATATCAAAAGCGATGAGAAAAGTAACTCAAATGATAGCTAGACAAAAAGTCGCATTGGTTTTCACAAATCAATTGAGACAAAAGTTAGGTGTAATGTTTGGAGACCCATGGACTACAAGTGGTGGTAAGGCTCTTCCATTCCATTCATCAACTCGTGTTCGATTCAAAAATGTTGGACAAATCAAAGATGGTAGTAAGAATACTATTGGTATTAAGATAAAAGGACAAGTGATTAAGAATCGTCTTGGTCCACCAATGAGAACTGCAGAGTTTCCATTGTATTTTGATACTGGTATTGCTGATTTTGATAGTTGGTTAACAGTAATGAAAGAACACAAAATATGTAAAGTTGGTGGTGCTTGGTATACATTACAACATTGTGACCTTGAAACTGGTGAATTAATAAAAGAATACAAATTTCAATCTAAAGATTTTGAAGAGTTAATGTTAACTAATTCAGAATTGAAAGATTATTGTTATTCACGAATCTGTGAAGCTTGTATTCTTAAATATGATTCTAAGGAACTTGGTATTGATGATGTAACAGAAACCGATGAGGTAGTGGATGAACTCTAAAAAAGACTTAAATGAAAAATATTTATCTTTTTTAGACCAGACTAAAGATGATACACACAAAGCTGTAAATCATCTAAACGACAGAGTATTGATTGTAGACGGCCTGAATACATTTATCAGGTCGTTTGCAGTTAATCCTGCGTTAAATGAAGATGGATTACATATTGGTGGTATGGTTGGTTTTATGAAATCAGTTAGATATAGTTGTGATATATTAAAACCATCTCGTTGTATCATTGTGTTTGACGGAAAAGGTGGAAGTAAAAGAAGACAAAAAATATATCCAGAATACAAAGGTACTCGTAAAGTTAAACGAAGATTAAATAGAAATGTTGATTGGGGAACAGCTCCTCAAGATGAACAAGCTTCAATGAGACAACAGATGGGTAGGTTGATTGAGTATTTAGAACAACTACCATTAACATTAGTTTCAATTGATGGAATTGAAGCAGATGACACGATGGCTTATATATCTCAACAATTACTACCAAAAAGTGATTGTATATTAATGTCAACAGATAAAGATTTTATTCAATTAGTTGATGATAGAGTGAAGGTATGGAGTCCAACAAAAAAGAAATTATATAATAAACAAGCAGTTTTGGAAGAGTTTGGAATACCATCAAGAAATATGTTAACATATAGAATCTTAGATGGAGATAAATCAGATAACATCAATGGGGTGATGGGAGCTGGTTTGAAATCATTGATAAAATACATTCCACAAATTGCAGAAGACGAAGATTTTACAGCTATGGATTTAATAAAATTTGTAAATAATTCAGATTCTAAAATAAAACTCTTGGAAAATATAAAAAAAAGTAGTAACTTGTTAAAGAGAAATTATTTACTTATGCAACTAAACAATGTAGACATACCAAACCATACTAAGATGAAAATTCAAGGTGCTGTAAATGGTAAAGTTCCACAACTGATTAAGTATAGATTTCAAACAATGTTTATAAAGGATAAATTACAATCAAACATAAAAAACTTTGATAGTTGGGTTATGGAGTTTGTAAGATTAGATAGATTTAGGGGATTAAATGGATAAATTAACAGATTTCGGACATACATTTCAGATAAAATCCATTTCTGCATTAATGAAAAACCAAACCTTTTTAGAACAAATACATGATATATTAGATGAAAAACATTATGACAGTGATAGTTTAAAATGGGTTGTAAAGGAATGTAAAAAATATTATGATGAATATAGAAAGTGTATAACACTTGATGTATTTAAAGTAAAAACACAAGAAGTTGATAACGATGTATTGAAAGTCGCTATAGTTGAAAATTTAAAAGAAGTATTCAGACACTTGGAATCACCTGATTTAGATTTTGTTGAAGATAAAGCTCTTGACTTTTTCAAGAATCAAACATTAAAGAATGCAATTGTTCAATCAGTTGAAATAATGGAATCAAAAGGTGATTTTGAACAAATCAAAAGATTGGTAGATGATGCTTTAAATGCAGGAACTGAAAGAAATATCGGACACGAATACATTGAACATATTGAAGATAGATATTCAGAAACTGCTAGAACAACAGTTCCAACTGGTTGGGATGTTATAGATGACTTGACTCAAGGTGGATTAGGTGGTGGTGAACTTGGTGTGATTGTAGCACCTGCTGGTGTTGGTAAAACTTGGGTGTTGGCTGCAATTGGTGCTAACTCAATGAAAAAGGGAAGACATATAGTTCATTATTCATTAGAGTTAAATGAGGCTTATGTTGGTTTAAGATATGATAGTATATTTACAGGTATTGCAAATCAAAACTTAAAGTACCATAAAGATGATGTTCAGAGTGAAATGGAAAAACTTAAAGGTGATTTGGTTATTAAGTATTATCCAACCAAGTCTGCTAGTGTGAATACCTTATCAGCTCATCTGAAAAGAATCACAACACTTGGAACAGAAGTAGATATGGTGGTTGTGGATTATGCTGATATATTGAAAGATACAGGTGGTTCTAAAGAAGTAAGACATGCACTTGGTAACATTTATGAAGATTTAAGAGGATTGGCTGGTGAGTTTCAAATACCTGTTTGGACGGCTTCACAAGCTAATCGTTCAGCATTAGATGAAGATGTGATTGAGGCTACTAAGGTTTCAGAATCATATCAAAAGATAATGACAGCAGATTTTGTAATGTCATTAAGTAGAAAAGTGGAAGATAAGATTGGTAATACAGGTAGATTCCATGTAATTAAAAACAGATTTGGTCCTGATGGTATGACATTCCCAGCAAAGGTAAATACCAACACTGGTAAAATGGAAATCTATGAGGGTAATTCTGTTGGTGGTAAAGAACAACAAGGAAAAATAGATAATAGAGATAATCTTATGAAAAAAATGTTATCAAATAGATATGAGGATTTGATGGCAGATGAATAAAGTATTACATTTAGTATTGAAGAGAAAATACTTTGAAAGAATATATAATGGAACTAAAACAACAGAGTATAGAGATTTTACTAACTATTGGAGGAGAAGAATAGAAGGTAATCACTTTACTCACATAAAATTTCAATTAGCATATTCTAAAAATCCTCCAACTATGTTAGTAGAAGTAAAAGACAGAAATGTAGTTGAATATAAAGATGATTTAGCATACGCATTTGATTTGGGAGAAATAATAGAGGTAAATAATTATGAGTAGTACAACACCAGAACAATATTTATCAATGTGGTTATCAGAACAGATACCGATTGATGAGTGGTTAAGAATATTGAAGGAAAGAAAAGATGTATCAGAGTTATATACTGAACATATGAATAGGAGAAATAATGAGTAAGAAAAAAACAGACTTAGAGGTATTTCAAGAATGGGTTCAAGAGTTAAAAGAATTAGTTTTTGGAACACCAATAACAGACTTAATGGAAAAACCAAAACCAAAGAAAAGAAAAAGAGCTCGTAAAAAAGATGGAACATATAGAGGTGATGATAAATCTACACCGAATGTAAACGAAGCTTGGGAGAGTGAATAATGCCAAAAAATAAAAAATCATTAGGTTTTAGAATGTCAGATGAGACAGATAAAACTCCTGTAGAAAAATGGGATATATATCCAAATCATTTATACATACCGGAAGATTATTGGACTGTATCATCAACAGCTGATGAGTTTGATAAAAAGAAAAGAAAAAAGAAAAAGTGAAAGTAACTGATTTCATAGTAGAACCAGTAGAACGAAGAATAATATCTAAGTTCATTGAGAAACATCACTATTCTCACAGTACAAACGGAGTACAACATATACAATGTTTTGCTATGTTTCGTGAGGGTAAGTTTGGTTTCGATAAAGAAATGATTGGTGCTGCTATGTATTGTTATCCATCAATGCCAGCTACGGCTAAAAAATATAATCCAATTAATCCTGATAGATGTTGGGAGTTAAGAAGATTTGTTTGTATTGATGATACACCAAAAAATGCAGAAAGTTATTTTATATCAAAATGTCACAAATGGACAAGACAAAATACTAATATAGAAGTTATTGTTTCATTTGCTGACTTAGAAGAAGGACATAGTGGAGTTATATATAAAGCAAGTAACTTCCATTATTTAGGACAAACGGGAGCTGGAAGTAAATTAATGGTTGATGGTGTTTTGAGACACAATCGTTCATTAAATCAAAGTAAACGAACATTTGGTAGAACTTTAAAAAGAAGGTATCAAGCTGGAGATCCAGATGTGTATCCAGTCAAAACTAAACCAAAGAATATTTATGTTTACTATTTGAATAAAAAAATCAAGAAGAAATTATTAAAGTGATATTTATAAATACCTAACCAAAAGGTTTTGATTTATATCACAAAAAAGACAGAGGAGAGTGAGAGAAATGGATATTTCAACAAAAATATTGTCAGATATTACGGTTTATATGAAGTACGCGAGGTATTTACCTGAAAAGAAAAGAAGAGAAACTTGGAAAGAATTGGTGGAACGAAACAAACAAATGCACATCAAAAAATATCCAGAATTAAAATCACAAATAGATAAAGCTTACAAATTCGTAACAGATAAAAAAGTATTACCATCAATGAGGAGTATGCAGTTCGCTGGTAAACCAATTGAAATCTCACCAAACAGAGTTTACAATTGTGCATTTCTACCAATTGATAATTGGCAATCATTTTCGGAAGTAATGTTTTTATTATTAGGTGGAACTGGTGTTGGTTATTCAGTTCAACAACATCATGTAGAACAATTACCTGAAATACATTTACCGAACTTTAAAAGAAGAAGAAGATATTTAATTAGTGATTCAATCGAAGGTTGGGCTGATGCTGTTAAAGTATTAATTAAATCTTATTTCTATGGTGGTTCACATATTCATTTTGACTTTTCAGATATTCGTCCAAAGGGTGCTGAGTTGGTTACAAGTGGTGGTAAAGCACCAGGTCCTCAACCATTAAAAGAGTGTTTGGTTAAGATAGATGGTATATTGGCAACAAAAGAAAATGGAGATAAACTAACTACATTAGAAGTTCATGATATTGTATGTCACATAGCTGATGCTGTGTTAGCTGGTGGGATAAGAAGAGCTGCTCTGATTGCTCTGTTTTCTGCAGATGATGATTCAATGATTTCATCTAAGTATGGAAATTGGTGGGAAACAAATCCTCAACGAGGGAGAGCAAACAATTCAGCTGCTTTGGTTCGTTCTAAAATTACAGAAGAGTTTTTCTTTGAATTATGGGAGAAGATAAAAGCTAGTGGTAGTGGAGAACCAGGTATTTATCTAACCAATGATAAAGATTGGGGAACTAATCCTTGTTGTGAAATCGCACTAAGACCATATCAGTTCTGTAATTTAACAGAAGTAAATGTCTCAAATGTTGAATCACAAGAAGATTTGAATGAAAGAGTAAAAGCTGGAGCATTCATTGGAACACTACAAGCTGGATTTACAGACTTTCATTATTTAAGGCCTGTATGGCAAAGAACAACAGAAAAAGATGCTCTGATTGGAGTATCAATGACTGGTATCGCTTCGAATAAATTAGATGACTTAGATGTTACAGAAGCTGCTAAGGTAGTGAAAGAAGAAAACAAAAGAGTTGCTGAAATAATTGGAGTGAATCCAGCAGCTAGATGTACAACAGTAAAACCTGCCGGAACAACATCATTAACATTAGGAACATCAAGTGGTATTCACGCATGGCATAATGACTTTTACATAAGAAGATTAAGGGTTGGAAAGAATGAAGCTATTTATGGATACTTATTAAGAAATCATCCTGATTTAGTTGAAGACGAATACTTTAGACCACACGACACTGCTGTTATATCAATTCCACAAAAAGCACCTGAGGGAGCTACAATGAGAACTGAATCAGCATTTCAATTATTGGAAAGGGTAAAATTCATTAGTGAGAACTATGTTAAAAAAGGACATCGTGGTGGAATGAATACTCACAATGTATCAGCAACAATATCAGTTAAAGAACACGAGTGGGAAGATATTGGTAAATGGATGTGGAAAAACAAAAATGCTTACAATGGATTAAGTATTCTGCCTTATGATGGTGGAACTTATAAACAAGCACCATTTGAAGATTGTGAAGAAGCAACTTATGACAAAATGGTGGAAACATTAAAGAACATCAACTTAGCACGAATTACTGAAGAACAAGATGATACCGATTTAAAAGGTGAACTTGCTTGTGCTGGTGGTGTTTGTGAAATAGTGTAGGAGAGGTAAAATGAATACAAAATTATTAATGAGAACATTTAAAGTAATATGTTTACTTGGATTGATTCTGATGGTTATGAATAGTTGTAATGATTCAAATCCATTAGCAAACGACCCAAATTTGACACCGATGTCAATGGAACAGCATACAATGATGCCAGGTGAATTGCCGTGGCCAATGATTGTAGGTGGAACACAAGTAGACCCAGCGTGTCCTGATTGTAAGTATCCATTTATGGTATCACTTCAATCAAGTGGATGGTGGGGTGGACACTTTTGTGGTGGTTCATTAGTCAGAGAAGATTGGGTTGTAACTGCTGCTCATTGTGTTCAAGGTGAAAGTCCAAACAATGTAGATGTAGTTATTGGTTTACATAATGTAAATGGTACTACTGGTGACCAAACAAGAGATGTAGTTGAAATAATTATACATCCACAATATAGTAATAATTCATTGAATAATGATTATGCATTGTTAAGATTAGATGAACCTATTACAGATTTTGAACCTATACAATTATGTACAGATACTGCACACGATGAAGAACCTGTAATGTCAACTGTTATGGGTTGGGGAGCAACATCGAGTGGTGGTAATAGTTCTAACTTCTTACTTGAAGTAGATGTTCCTATCGATGATTCTTGTGGTAACTACTCTAATTCAGACATAACAAACAATATGATATGTGCTGGAGATGGAAACGGTGGTGAAGACAGTTGTCAAGGAGATTCAGGAGGGCCGTTAATTATGACAAATTCCGATGGGGAGTATGAGTTAATCGGTATAGTCAGTTGGGGATATGGTTGAGCGGATGCTCAGTACCCGGGTGTGTACTCTAAAATACATAGTAGATTAAGTTGGTTCTTTGATTACATAGGAGAACCTGAAGATGATTTTGAAGTAGAATTATATGGTGATGTTAACTTTGATGGTGAATTAAATATAACAGATGTTATTACATTGATTAACTTTATATTAGGAACAACACCGACAGAGGAAGAAGAATTAACTGCTGATATAAGTCAAGATGGTATTATAAATATACTTGATGTGATTCAATTAGTTGGTGAGATATTAGGAACAACATTTACACAATCAGTTCAATGGTTAG